>VFSW01016149.1_pt1 | contig 10209 bp, 11 predicted proteins | sample 5358111 | NCBI WGS metagenome assembly VFSW01 (sample SAMN11554181, study PRJNA540505) | mine drainage metagenome | isolation source: sediment from site ElyBrook_90M | place: USA: Ely Copper Mine, Vershire, VT | collected 2017
CCAATAGAGAACGCATCCAGCCGTGTTTCGTCGAAGACTTCGACATGAATACCGAGCGCTCGCAACTTCTCGAACAGAGTTCCCGAATTCATGACCACCGCGCCCACCACGGTCCCTGGACTACGATGGAGCTGCGCGATCAACGTATAGGACTGTACTTCCGCGCCAGCCCACAGATCCCCTGAAATGACATGCAGGACCCTGATGTCGCTCTTCATGCGGGGCTGGACGGAAGCGAATCCGGGGCTCGCGCCTCGGAGGTTTCAGATCGAGACACGATGTTGAATAAGGCGACCGTGAGCGCCAGGTTGATCCAGAGGAACGGATAATAGGCCACCGTGTTGAACTGGCCGGCGATCACGAATCCCCAGGCCGTGACCGCAAGGGCGCGGGCCACGTTGGGTGCATATGCCGGCGCACTCGTATTGCCTTCGCATGCACGCCGGATGTCTCTGGTGATCTTGAAGTTCCGATAGATGAGAATCAGGAAAATGCCGAGCCCCAACAGCCCCGCATCCGTGCCGACCTCGATGAAAATGTTGTGCGGCAGTTGCGCGTGTCCATGCCACAGTTTCCTTGGATCCTGCATTGCGTAGACGGCAGGGAAATTGAAGTAGCCGACCCCGAGGAGTGGATGCTGCTCGATCATTTTGAGCCCGCCCCGCCAGTAGTCCAAACGCTGAATCGAGGTGTTATCTTTGCCGGCGCTCGCGAATCGCGCCTTTTCCGCGGCAGGCAACAACGCATAGCCGATCGCGGCCAGGATAACGACGCCCGCAATGACCCGGAATTTGAGCCTTCGTTGAATGACAATCCATCCGGCTTGCGCAATGAGTGCGACTTGCGAGCCCCGACTGCTCGCGCCGAGCACGGTCATCGCGCCGGTGGCTGCGCCCAACATCAGGAACCAATAGGTCAACCGCTTCACGCGCGGCTTCACGAAGAGCGCCAATTCGAACGCAATCGGCGCGAACATCAGCATTTGGGTCGACAGGTCTGAGGAATTCTGGAAGTCGCCGGGCGGACCATAGATCCCCCAGCTACTGAAGCTGAATCCGCTCGCCGCCCAGGTTCTCGCGCCAAAAAATGAGAGTTTGAAATTCGCGACGAGATAGATCGCAATAAATATAAAAAACCGCTCGGGGGTGTTCACCGAAAAGATGATTAGAAAATAGATCGCATACCATCCGAAGAAGTCGAACCAGCGCCCCCAGGAGATCGCGGGGAACATCGCAAAAGCCGACGCCGCAATGATGACGATACCAAATAGTGAAATCCAAATATTCGTCGCATCGCGCACCCGGTGTCGGCTGGGATCGAAGGGCAAGGCGAGCACCGCGAGCCCGATCACTATTTTGTCCCACGGTACGAAATTCAATTCCGGGTGAATCGACTGGGGACGAACGTATTCCAAGATGAGGTAGAGACATGCCATCTTGAACACAAAATGCTCTTTCTTGAATTGCCTCCACAGCACCAGCGGGTTGAAGGAATAGAGTTCGTCCATTACGAATGTTCCTCGGAATGCTCGCGCCGATGACGCAGAGTTTCGCGTCGATCTCCGGCCGCCTCCCTCAGCAGACGGATGATTTCGAGCAGGTAAGCATCGATGGCCGCGTAACACCGCTGGAAAAAATCATCGTTCCGACCGTAAGGATCGTGAATATAGGGGCATATCGGTTTCGACCAGATCCCCAGCAGCGTGACACTCACCGCACGATTTCCGATCCGCCGCCGCGCGTCAACGAATTGTCGTGGTTCGAACACGATGACGAGATCGGTTTCAAGCAGCGCTCGACTGTCGTAAACACTGGATCGATGCTGCGACAGATCGACATTTCTCCGCCCCGCGTTTCGTACTGCCGCCGGATCAGCGGCCGTTCCTTCCGTAGCCTCGAGGCCGCATGAGACCGCGTCCACACCCAGACTGCGACATCTCTCCGCGGCATAAGGGCTCCGACAGATATTGCCTTTGCACACGAACATCAGCCGATGCACCGTCGCCCAGTCGATGCGCTGCGCCCGGTGGTAAGCGCCGAACGAATACAGAAGGCGTGATTGCACGTGTTCGAGGTATCCTCGTTTACCACCGTACTGTTCGAAGCTGACCATAGAAAAATCTCTGCCTCGCCGACGCCTGACATTCCTTACGCCACTCGGGTTCGGCGGCTCTCTGGTAAGCTCGATGCACTTGAACCAACCCACGAGTCGCAGAGCGGATAGCATGCCCAACGTCTTGGTGCTCGACGCGAACCAACGCAGCGCTCTGGCGATCATCCGCAGTCTCGGTCGACGCGGACTCAAGGTCATTGCGGCCGACGCAAGGTCGAAGTCTCTCGGCGGAGCGTCCCGTTTTGCGCTCAAGTCGGCGCGGTATGCGGATCCCGCCACCTCACCCGATGCGTTTCTGAGGGACCTCTCAGCCGTGGTCGAGCAACTGTCGATCGATACCATTATACCGGCGACCGATTTGACGACGATGCTACTCGTGAGTCAACCGAATTGGTCGCACTTTAATTTAGTCGCGGCTCCCCGAGGCGACAGCTACGAGGCGCTCACGGACAAGGCCCGACTGGTCGATTTGGCGGAAAAGCTTGAGATTCCGGTTCCGGAGACCCGAGTCGCGCACACCCGGAGTGCGATTTTGGAGGCGTCGCACGAGATTCAATTCCCCCTGGTGCTCAAGCCCGCCCGTTCCCGGTACCTAAAGGACGGGAATGTCTTATCGACCGGCGTGGAAATCGTGGACAATGTCGCGCAATTGGATCGGGCGCTCGAACGGTGCCAATGGCTCGCCGACATCCCTTGCCTCGTCCAACAATTCGTCCGAGGCCGTGGCGCCGGAATATTCGCGGCGTACTCCGGCTCAGGCCCGGTTGCCTGGTTCGCGCACCGGCGAATCCGGGAAAAACCCCCAGAGGGCGGGGTCAGCGTTCTCAGCGAAAGCGTCCCGGTCGATCCCGCCATGCAGGCCGCGGCCGCGAAGCTTCTGACCGCAGCTCGATGGTCCGGGGTGGCGATGGTCGAATTTCGGGTTGGGGAGGACGGAACGCCCTACCTCATGGAGGTGAACGGTCGTTTCTGGGGCTCTCTACAACTCGCAATCGACTGCGGCATTGACTTTCCATGGCTTTTATACGAGACGTCGCAGGGGCGGATGGTGCCGACCACGCCCTCTTACCGGGAGGGACGACGCCTCCGTTGGCTTCTCGGTGACCTCGACAGTCTCCTGATCGCACTTCGAAGAAGGCGATCGACCCTGCCTCAGAAAGCGGCTGCCGTCGGCCGATTCCTGGCATCGTTTACCGATTTTCGCTGTCGCCAGGAAATTTTTCGGCTCTCGGACCCTTACCCCGGATTGCGAGAAATCGTCCAATGGCTGAAGAATCGGTGATGCGCCTCGCAAGCGGCGTCTCGTGGCGCTCGAGACTCAATCATGCCGTCCCGAAAACCGCTAAAAGCATCGTTGACGCCCTTGGAATCGTAGGGTATATGGACCGCGGCGAGCGGCAGTATCGATTGAGGATTCGGTATGTAGGGAATCACGTACCGGAATGACCCCATGAACCCGCCAGCGCCGTCGGAAGACCTCCACCCACCGATCGTGATGTCTTCGAAACTCGATCTTCGGTATCCGCCCGATGGGCCCACGCGTCAGTTGACCGTTAACTTGGCCGCATTGACCAGCTTCCGCTTTCCCGTCTCTTTGGTGAAGGAGATATGGCGAGCCAGAACGGTCTCCGTCGTATTCGTTTCGATCCCGGGATCGGGCGAACTTCTTTTGATGTCTCTGATAAAAACCATTTATCGGAAGCGCATCAAGACCTGCGTATTCGACCTGGTTATGCGCGAGCCCGGATCGATTCGCGAGCGCTTTTTCGCGCGGATCAAGCGGCGGCTCCTGCGATCAGTCGATGCATTTATTTTTATCCACAGGGATACGAGCGGCTACGAACGTGCATACGGCATATCACGCGAAAAGTGCGTGTATGTGCCATTCAAGGCGAATAATTTCGATCTCGCTAAGTCTCTCGTGTCCATGGACGGTGATTACGCGCTCGCCCTGGGTACGAGCCAACGGGATTACCGTCTATTGGTCGATGCCGCCGATGATCTGCCGATCCGATTGAAAATCGTCGCGCCGCAAGCCAGCGTTTCCACGCATGGCGCCCGCCTGGCTGATTCTCTGCCACCGAACATCGAGCGGATCGACCGATCCGTCGACCGTATCGAATGGAACACCCTCATCGCGCAGAGCCGGTTCGTCGTGATTCCAATACTTCCGGGCGTCCTGCAACCCGCGGGTATCAGCGTTTATCTCGAAGCGATGATGTTAGGCAAACCTGTGATCATAACTCGGGGTACATCAACGGAAGGAATCTTGGACGATAATCTAGCCCTGCTCGTACGGCCCGGTGACGTAGACGCATTACGGCGCGCAATCACGCGGCTGTGGAACGACCCGGTATTGAGGTCTGTGCTATCTGAGAATGGCAAACGTTACGCACTATCACTTGGCAACCATGACCGATTACTCACCGACCTTCGTTCGGCAATTCAGCGAGAATATGCGCACGCCGAATCATCGCGTCAGCGACATCGATGAAGCTTTCGCTCTCCAAATCGTCAACTCTCTCAATTGATCGCTACCGAAGTCGGCGGCATCGGGATCGGGCTCGTTACGAAACCGCCCGTCGAAATCCGTATGTCCGAGTACCAAATTTGGAACGGTTGGGGCTCCGATTGCGCCCACCCGAAGAACTCCACAAAATTAATTGGCCCGTTTGCTGGGTTGCGATTGTAGAGACCCGTGGCGTTTGCATACACCTTGCCGTCGATTTCAAGGTAATACTCGCCGTCGGGGATCTCGTTTTGAGACGAGGTCCCGCTGTTGAATTTGACGTGGATACGGAAATGATGCCAACCGGTCCCCCAATCCGCCGAAGAAAACGTGCCCATCTGAGGAGTTTGTACCGACGCGGTACCAAAAGAGCGTCCAATCCAATTAGGATATGCGCCGCTGAGATTGATCACGTTTTGGGAATCGTTTAATAAATTTGTCCCATCCCCAAACGCGCCTTGCCGTATAGCACCAAGGTCTCCGCCCGCATAATTCGTGTAAATCGTGGTATCGGCGTAACCAAGTCCAGAATGTGAACCCATGATTTTTACGAATTTGCATCCCTCTTTCACGCCAGGCATCTTGGCCCAGAATTCGATATAGAGATCTTCGGTGTGCAGCGATGCGACGCTGTAATCGGCCCAAAGGAATTGACCTCCGAGACCGGGCGCCGGGTACGAACCCTCCAGGGCATACACGGTCCCCGCGCTCGGATCCGGCCCGGTCGTTGGCTGTACGCTGATGACGCCGCCTCTTTGCGAACCAAAGACCCATCCCGGCGCACTAAGGGTCGTCGAGTTGAACTTGAGGTCGGTGATGAGCGTGACCGGACCATCTGATGCGGCGGCGGAAGGTACCGACGTCGATGCGATGGCGGTGCCCGCTGCGGCCAGCAAGGAAGCCAGAGATAACCCGGTGATGCATCGACCGAAAATAGTGCTCATGACTCTAGCTTCTCCGATCAGATCGATTGATCGTTTATGTCCGACTTCGTTTCGCGTGACGAATCTCGTCGTCGATTCGTAACGTCGACGGCTGGCGCGTTCCGACAGACCTTTTATGCCGGGTCTCAAATTAGCGCGGTGCGAATCGACAGTCCAACGGTTACTGCCTTAATGTGACGAGCCACGCAACCGTACCTGCACTTACCTTACCAGATAGGCGTGCAACCGCCGCGCGTCTGTGTTCTGCGACGGTCACCCCGCCGTGACCGAGCGCGCTTGTTATCATGCGCCGCAACGGTCATTGTATATGGTGCCATAGCGAGCCCGTTTGTATGATTTCCGTGATGCACGTCATCGACACGGGCGGCCCCGGGGGTGCCGAGACGGTGTTTAGTCAAGTCGCAACCGGGCTCGACCCACACCGCTTCCGGTCCACCCCGATCGTCGGGAACCAGGGTTGGCTATCGGCCGAAATCGCGGCAAGAGGGGTGATACCGGAGATCGCTCCGGCAAAGGGTTCCTTCAATGCCAGATACTTACTCCAACTACGTTCCGTAGCCCGTCGAGCTCATGCGGATGTGATCGTCGCGCATCTATACGGCTCTGCGGTCTACGCGAGTATCGTCGGGCGACTGCTCTCGATTCCGGTCGTCTCGGTGCTTCACGGCCAAACGGATGTTTCGGATTCGGATCGCTTCGCATCGTGGAAAGCGGCGATCGTTCGGAAAGGCTCACGCCAGGTCGTATTCGTGTCGGACCGGTTGATGCGCGAACTCGCCCCACGCCTGGGGCTCGTCCCTTCGCAGTGCACCGTGATCCCGAACGGCGTGGATACGGACCGGTTTCGACCGTCCCCCGATCGGGGGCTGCGCGCTGAATTCGGCTTTCCGATCGACACCATTCTCGTCGGCGCGATCGGCAATGTTCGTGCGCCGAAAGCCTACGAAGTGCTGCTGAAAGCTGCTCGACTCCTGGTCGATCGGATCCCCCGGCTGCATCTGGTGATCGCCGGCGACGACGCCAATGCGCTCGGTCGGGAACTCGTGGAACTGCGCGAGAGGCTCGATCTGCGCGCCCACGTGACGTTCCTGGGCTTGCGATCCGACGTCGCCCGGATTCTGAACAACCTCGACGTGTATGTGCTGAGCTCGCACACCGAAGGGTTCTCGATCGCGTGCATCGAAGCGATGGCCTGTGGCGTACCGGTGATTGCGACTCGCTGTGGTGGCCCGGAAGAGATCCTCGCCGGCGACGCAGGCCTCTTGGTCCCGGCGGGGGACCCCGCATCGATCGCCGAGGCGGTTGAACGAATCATTACCTCCAACGATCTCGCCGCTCAACTCTCCGCGACGGCGTTGAAGCGTGTTCATGAACAATATTCGCTCCACTCCATGCTGACTCGTTACGAACAGCTCTTGACGAACGTCGATCGACTGGGAGTAATTCGCACATGAGAACACCTTTTGTACGCCTTGGATTTGCAGCATTACGAGCAAGAATACCGCCACCTCCGCTGAGAGGGTTGGCGCGATATCGCGAATACTGGGATTTTAAGAAGCTGTTGGAGCGCCTTGGCATTACGCTATTTTTGGACGTTGGCGCAAACGATGGCACATTCGCGCAAGGTATACGCGACATGGGTTATAGCGGGCGCATCGTGTCTTTTGAACCAAATCCGACTGAATTTAAAAACACTGAGGCCTTGGCATCCGGGGACCCGAATTGGACGGCAGAATGGTGTGCACTCGGTAGTGAGGCGGGTACTGCGCCTCTCAATGTCACTGACAGCAATTCTGTCTTTAGTTCGCTCCTTACTCCAACGAAGGCGCCGCCGGTATCCAGAGTCGTCGAGGTACCAGTCCATCGATTGGACGAAATTTGGAACAGGTTGGTCACAGATCGGGATCGAGTATTCCTCAAAACCGACACCCAAGGTTTTGACCTGAAGGTTCTACAGGGTCTTGGGGCTCGGCTGAATGATGTGTGCGGAATTCAAATCGAACTCAATGTGGTAAAGCTCTACGAAAATTCTCCGCACTATCTCAACGTGCTCGAATTCCTCGAATCCAGCGGATTCTCTGTTTTGGAACTCCGGCCGAATCACTATACGAAACAAGGGTTTATTATTGAATTTGACTGTTTTGCGGCTCGCGCGTCAGCATTCTTGAGTGCTACGACGTTTTAATCGGCCGGGACATTTCTGATCCGTCGACTCAGTCCGAATCACGTCCACTTCTCGCGCGTTTTGCGACGAGACCTGTCGGAGACCTCACTCAAATCCAACCGCTGAGCGTCGCGAGGAATCCATCGCGCGTTCGCGTTGCATCGTCGTGAACTCCGATCCGGGGGAGGAGATGCAGGTCGGGGTTTCCCGCGACCCAGCCCGCGCGCGTGGTGACCGCCCCGAGGAAGTGCCGGCGGACGCAGTCGATTGCCGTGGCGGACGTGTCCCCGTTCGGGTAGCAGAACAAGTCGATGTCCTGGCCGGTGAGCGCCTGCAGCGTCCGGCGTGGCTCGACGATCTCGCGCTCGAGATCCGCCGGGGCGATCTCGCCGGCGAGCCGGAAGTGCGTGGCGGTATGCGAACCAAAACGCACGAGCCCGGTCGCCGCCATCCGCCCGATCTCCTCCCGATCGAGGATATCCCGGGCGCCGGACGGCTGGTCGTTGGCGACGGCCGTTGCATCGATGAGGCCGCGAATCGTGCCTTCGTCGAATGCTTTCGCCCGCTGCACTGCGAGATCCGCGTCCTCGGCCCGCAGTTCCCCGCGCGATCTCGCATCCGCGAGCACGGGCTCGACGATCGTGCCGAGCGGATTCGGGAAGGTAACCGCCTCGGGATGGTCGAAGGCCGTCCGCAGCAGATTCATCAGCCGGTTCGGCCAGAACCGGTACGCGGTACCGACGTACTCCGAGACCAGAAATACCGTCGCGGGCGCACCGTGCTTGACGAGCAGTGGCAGTGCGTAATCATGGTTGTCCCGCCAGCCGTCGTCGAACGTGATCGCGCAGGCGAGTCGAGGCAGCGATTCTCCGCGGCGCGAGCGGCGGAGCCAGTCGGCGAGGTCCACGAGTTCGAAGTACCGTTTGATCTCGGCCAGGTGCAGGTCGAGCGTCTCGGGCGAGACGTACATCCCGGGCTGCTCGGCTCGGCGGGCGGGCGAATCGACCGGCAGCACCCGGTGATACATCAGGATCACCAGCGATCCGGCCTTGCGCCAACGCCACGCGAGCGGCGCCGCGCGCGCGGCAACCTGCACCACCACACTCTTCGCGATCGATTTGATCGTTCTCACCACGGTAACGCACCGCTGATCAGCGGACCCAGGCGATTGGCAACCCGGAGCGGCAGCCGTTGCCAGATCGCGGTCGCCAGAGGCATCCCCCGCCCAGGGCCGGTGTCCGACGGGGCTGCGGCGCCTCCGCGCTCCCAGCGGTACCAGTACAGCGGCACCGGTTGCGCTCCCCACTGCCGTTTGAATCGATCGGTGCCGCTGTCGACCGTCGAGCGCCCGAAATCGAACACCGTGCAACCCCGCTCGATCGCGAGTCCGAGGATGTCCCAATACAGCTTCATGTTGACGCCGACGCGCTTCGCATCCAAGCGGCAGGACGCCCAAGGGATCTCGGCCCGATCCCGCCAGAACGTGAGGAAACCGGCCGCCGCGGGTCGGCCTTGCCAATTGACCACGAGCAATCGGCAGTGAGGCTCGAAGCGCCGCAGGATCGCCTCGAAGAAACGCTTCGGGTATACCGGTGTCCCGAGATCGCGCATGTTCTCGGCGAACACCGCGTAGAAATCATCGAGGAGATCCACGCTACCGATCCGGCGTTCCAAGCCTTCCCGTTCGGCGCGTTTGACCTGTGAGCGCAGCTTCGACCCCAAGCGTTTGCCGAGATCTTCGAAGGTTCGGGGCAGGTCGAGTTGCAGCGCGACCTTGTCGCAGCGCCGTTTCCAGGGACCGAAACGCTCCTGGGTATCGCGAAACTCGAGGTAACGGCATCCGAGCGATTCGACGGCTTCCGCGGCACGCCCCATCAGGCGTTCGGCGACCGCGGGGTCGGCGGCGATCGCACCGCCGTAGGTGAAGAACGCGACCGAGGTCGCGAAGTTCCCGAGCAACCAGTGCCGTTGTTGCACGACCGGTAACACCCCCGTGAGCGTCCCGGACGCGTCCCGCGCCTCGATGAAGAGCGTCCGGTGCCCGAACACTTCCCGCGCGAGTTCGGTCCAGCCGCTCAAATGGGTGAGGTTGGCCGCCGGTGCTTGGGTCACGAACGCATCCCAATCGGCGCTCGGCGTGTCGCGAACGACCACGGAAGGTGCATTCAAGCCCATAGTTCGTCGTCATCGAAGTGCAGGTAGAACGCATCATTATCCAGCATCTGCACACGAACGCCTTGCGTGGGAACCTCGCGCCCGGACGAGGCGCGAAAATAGATCGGCAGCGTCAGACGCTCATGAAAGCCGGCCTCGACCAAAGCGCGCGAGATCTCCGGGTCGCTGGACCAGGTCACGAGTTCCGCGATTCCCGGTCGTGCCTTGACTTCACGGGCGGCAAGCTAGAGAAGCACGCGCCGGTCGGCCCAATCTCCGGAATCGATCCACCAGTCCGCAAGCCGCGCTTGACCAGGGACGAAACT
>VFSW01016151.1_pt1 | contig 10208 bp, 6 predicted proteins | sample 5358111 | NCBI WGS metagenome assembly VFSW01 (sample SAMN11554181, study PRJNA540505) | mine drainage metagenome | isolation source: sediment from site ElyBrook_90M | place: USA: Ely Copper Mine, Vershire, VT | collected 2017
CGCACGCGCACGGCCAACGACACCACGGAAAGTACCGTGCAGCCGGTGTGGGCGCCTACCGACCCGCCGGTCCTGTTAGTGACCGGGCACAGCGGCGACTTAATCGCCCTGGATATCACCCGGGCGCCCGGGCAGGAGTTGTGGCGTTACCACCCGGGTGGGACGATCTATGGGCAGCCCACCTTCGATGCGGCGCACCAGCAGATTTATTTTGGCGACAGCACAAAACGACTGACTGCCCTGGATGGGCGTGGGTTGTTCCGCTGGTCGTTCACCACCGGCGATAATATCGTCACTCGCCAGGTGGTGATAGGCGACCGGCTGGTCTTTGGCAGCGAGGACCGCAGCGTGTATGCCCTGGACGCGCGCAGTGGGGCGCAGTTGTGGGAATATACCACGGGTGGGGCGGTGGTCGCTTCGCCGGCCGTCGACGGCGACACGCTGATGATTGGTTCGGATGATGGCGTGGTCTACGCCTTCAATGCTGCCAGTGGTGAAAAATTGTGGACGTTTGCTACCGGCCAGGCGATTGAAGCGCCGCTCGTGGCTGAAGATGGGGTCGTCTACATCCCCAGCCGCGATACGAACCTGTATGCCGTACGGGCGGCGGATGGCAGCCAGGTCTGGCAGAGCGAGGTGGGCAATATCCTGCGCACCCAACCGGCGCTGGGGAAGGCCGCCGTGTATCTCATCGACGAAAACGGTCACTTATCCGCCGTGAGCAAGAGCGATGGCAGGCGGCTGTGGATCAGTATGGAACGCGATTACGAAGGCGCGCCTGTACTGGTTGGGCAAAGCCTGCTGGCAGCCGCCAAGGGTGGGATCATTTACCTGCTTTCCGAAGATGGAAAACGCCTGTCCGCCTTCCCGGCGGGGAAAGCCTTTACGGCGCGGCAGAATGAGGATATCGATTTCGGGTTGGGACTGGCTGAGGGCGGCGGGGCAGCCTGGGCAGTCGACACCAATGGCTACATCTGGCGCTTTGGGCCGGCCTGGAGCGCCGCCCAGCCGCTCGAACTTACCTGGTCGGCTACATTAACCAGCCCGCCTTTCAAAGCCAGCCCGTTTTATTCACCGGCCCAGGTGTGGCGGGATCAATTTATCGTCGCCGACCAGGCCGGCAACGTGTACACAATCGACCCGGCCACCGGCCAGGCGGCCTACCTGGGTAGGATCAAGAAAGATCCGGGTAACTTCCGCACGGGCCTGGCGGTCGATGGAGATGTCCTGCTGGCAGCCAGCGGGAATACTTTGTATGCCGCCCATCTCCCGGATGTGGCGCCTTTATGGCAGTTCCAGGCGCAAGGGTTTGGCCTGGCCCCTGCCGTAGTCGCAGGCGGCCATGTCGCCTGGGTGGCCAGCGGATCGAACAACCAGGCGAGGCTCTACCTGATCGACCTGAAAACCGGCCAGCCGGCCCAGGTAATCAACCTGGATGGATCTTCAGTCCCCGGTAACGCGATCGTTCACGCTGGGATAGTTTACGTCAATTCCCCCGTCTCAGCATACCGGTTGGATACCGGCCAAAAAATCTGGCAGGCAGATGCGGCGACCGGCGCGGGCCTTGGCCAGGCCGTGCTCAGCCCGGATGGCGAGACACTCTACAGCGCCCTGACCGATGGGCGGAACCTGCAAAACCAGGTGGCCGCCTTCGCCGCCCGAGATGGCAGCCTGCGCTGGATCGCCGACCTGGGAAGTGACTCGATATCGATCCTGGGGAGACTTGCCCTGGATGGGACCACGCTGGTAGTACCTTTAAACACCGGCACACGCCCTATTTTGGCGCTGGACGCGGCCAGCGGAAAGGAATTGTGGCGTTTCACCCCCGACGCGCCTGGCCTGGGAAACCCTGCTATTAATAAGGGAATAATCTGGTTGATCATGGAAAATGGCCAGGTAGTAGCACTGGACCTGCAAACAGGCCGAGAGGTTGGCCGGCTGGGGTTGACCCAGGCCGGCCTGGAAAGCTACAACTTTGCCCAATCAATCGCCTTCAGCGGCGCGTTTGCCCTGGCGCCGGCGGGGTGGTCACTTTTGGAAATCAAGCTCCCCACAGGATGGCAGCCATGAGGAGGCCCAATGGCTGGTAACCTGCGCCGCTTGAAACCAATTCCTGCTGCCCTGGCAGCCCTGCCAGGGTTACTGTGGGCGATTTCATTTGGCGCCGTGCGCGATTTCGTGTGGGCCGACCTGCGCAATGGCATGATGGATCTGCGCGGCCTGTCACGCCTGACCCGGGCGATCATCCTCTGCGGGTTTGGCCTACTTTTTGGCACGGTGCTGGTGCTGCTGGCCAACGATTTCCTGCGCGACCGTTTCTCCCTGATTGCCCTGCCGGATTCCTTTATTTTTGCACCCGGACGCGGGATGATGCTGCCGGTACCCCTGGTGCCCCTGACCCTTTTCCTGATTGCGGCGGCCTGGAGCTTTGCCCTGGCGGGCGCCATCCACAGCCACCTGGCCATCCGCCTGTCCGTGCTGGCCTTTTTTATGCTCAGCGCCATGCGCCAGATGCTGGCTCTGCTCTCTTCGATCTTTTCGGGGCTGCTGGCCCCGACTGATCTGTTGATCCTGGCCATCGCCCTGTTTTCTATCCTGGCGATTGCGATCCTTTTCCTGGTTTTGGGCAGGTTAAAAGCGCGCCCGGCCCTCGAATTCGTGCTGCTGTTCCTGCTGACCAGCCTGTTGTATTTTACGACCCAGTTAAAGAATGTCTCCGAATACCGGCTGACCGGCATCCCCCTCAACCTGGCCAATTTGCAGCTGGATGTGATGGATTTCAGTTCTATCGTTCTGCCATTTCTGTTGTACCTGGGGGTCGATATCGCCGATTTCACCCGCGAAACGTCCGGTTGGCTTGCGCAGGCGCTGACCAAACGCCTGTCAGCATGGGCGCTCACCGGCTTACTCTTCTTTTTTTACGCCTGGCGGGTATATGGCCTGGCCGTAGAGGATATGGGGCTGTTGGTCAAAACTTCACTGCAATCCGGAACGCTGTCCAGCCTGGGAGCGCTGGGTGAAATCCTGATCGTCGGATTGGTCTGGTTTGGAGTAAAGCGGCTGCTGCCGAAAGACGGGCGTGGAAAACGAGAAGAGCTTGAAGCTGATGACATAACCGGTAAAGTGGCCGGGCCGGCCTTGTGGGTTATCCTGGCCTTTAACTTCACTTCACTGGTCAACTTCGCCATAACCTCCATCGCTGCGGCTGTCCCGCTGCCGGCCTTTGTGGGGTTGGTCCTGAAAATCAGTACGTGGCTCAATCAGAACTCAGGCGCCTGGGGACTGCTGGTGAACGTCGCCGCGCTTGGCCTGGCGGCCTGGTTAGCCCGGCGCGGCCAGGTTGCCCTGCCTCTCTACCTGGGGTTGTTCGGGATGCTGCACCTGTATTACAAGGTCACCAACCCGGGCGAACTGCTGGGCGCATTTACCTGGACCGGACCGCAGCCGGTAGATTCCTGGTGGGTGCTTTTGTTCAGCCTGGTGGGCGTCTACCTGCTGTTTTCCAAAAAATTAAGCGGCGAAAAAGCCGGCCAGTTATTCTTCCTGCTTAGCATTACCTTCCTGCTGCGCCAGACCAATTTTATATCAAGCCCATTCAGCCCGTTGTTTGGGTTTGCCGGGGTTGGCTTTATCGCCTTCGGCGTGCTGTGGGATGCACTGACCAGCGGGTCGTGGGCCAATACCAGCACGCCCGGCTTGAGCCGGACCACGCGCATATTCCTTTACCTTGGATACGTGATCCTCACCGTCACGGTGATCAATTGGGCGCTTACCACGCACGACCTCACGTCGTTAAACCAGCTTACCGGGAACACAGCCCTGGTAGGCCTGGACCGGTTTGGCCGGCCCATGTTGTACGCCATATTTGCCCTGGTGCTCAGCCGGGTGTTGGCGCCCGCCACTCCGGAGGCTGTAGTTCCTGGGGAAAGCAGCCCTGACTAATCAACGAGCTTAATTGATGCAGGAATTCGTGTCTTCATATAGAATAATATTGACCGCCTTTCGTGAATTACGTGGAGTCAGGTTATCCCAATTCTATCCATCGTTATCGATCCAATCGAGGAGGTTCGTATGAGTAACATGCCAGTGGAACTTGCGCCTGTAAACGTAAAAGCATCTGGTCGTCTAACCTGGTCACCCTGGTATGGCTGGGGCTCTTTTTGGTGGTCTGCTTTGCCGTCGAGATCCTGGTGAAACCTACTTTCACCCAGAACGGGCTGGTGGTGACCGGCGTGGTCATGGCGCTGGTTCCGGCCCTGTTGTGGCTGACCTTCTTCTATCGCCAGGACCGGCTGGAACCCGAACCCAAAGGGATGGTGCTCCAGGTATTCATCCTGGGCGGCCTGCTGGCCGCCGCCATCGGCATTCCACTGGTCGAGAACGTTTTCCACATTTCGACCTGGTTGTTTTCAGGGTTCTGGGTAAATATCCTGGGAGCCATTTTCGTAATCGGGTTCAGCCAGGAATTCCTCAAGTACGCCGCGGTGCGTTTCTCAATTTACGAATCATCCGAGTTCGATGAGCATACGGATGGGATCATTTATGCCACGGCGGCCGGGTTGGGCTTCGCTACCGTATTGAATATATCTTTCGTAGTCAGCTCAGGCGGAGTTAACCTGGGGATGGGCGCCGTGCGTATCATCCTGACTGCCCTGGCGCAGGCCAGTTTCGCCGGCATCACCGGCTACTTCCTGGCTAAAGATAAATTGGATCATAAACCGGCCTGGTGGGTGCCCGCCGGGATCAGCCTGGCGGCCGTATTGAACGGGTTGTTCAATTATGTGTGGGGAGTACTGAAACGGACCGGCATGACGACCAACGGCAGCGTGCTGGGCTCGTGGGGAGGACTGGCGCTGGCCATCCTGATCTCTGTGGCGGTTACGGTGATCCTCTCCTGGTTGATCGAGCGGGATGTAAAACAAACTCTTGAAATGCAGGAGGCCTGAGATGACAACGCCTACCCGAGCAATGCAAAAAGTATCTCCTTCCACCGTTTCAGTATGGATCGTATCGGCCCTGACCGTTCTGGCCTTGCTGATTGGGGCAGATTTACAAAGCATGGTGGAAAATCAGACTCGCCTGTTCGAGCATGCCGGCCTAACCGCCCAACTGCCTGCTGGCTGGCTTGTCGAGGAAGGGCTCGCCAGCGAGCAAACTGTTTTCACTGCCGGCGATCCGTTTACTGCCAATTTGACCTATACTGCCAGCCTGGCGCCGGCTTCGGCCGATATGAAACTGTCGGACCTGGCCTTTACCTTCAATCTCCAGCGCGGGCAGGACCTGAGCCTTTTCCGGACGATCGACCAAAGCCAGGAGAAAGTCAACGGTAAAGATGCAATGCGCGTCCATTACGCTTACGTCGATCCTAAGAGCCAGACCACCCTGCCGGTGGTAATTGAAGGCGTCGAATATATCTTTCTATCCCAACCTAAAGCTTTAATCGTTGCCATGGAAGCCGAAACTTCGCAGTTTGGCGGCGCCTTACCGGCTTTCATGAAATTCCTTGGAACGGTGAATTACCCTGCAGGAGGTAACCAATGAACGCCACCCGCCGGCAAAAACTTTTTGTGGGATTTCTGGTGTTATTCCTGGTAATGCTGGCCTGCGGCCCCACGCCTACCGGCACTCCCAACCAACCGACCAATACGCCTGAGGCAGCCGTGGTTTCTACCCCAGAAAGCAGCCCGTCTACAGACAGCGGCAACCTGACCCAGGCGCAGAAATCCCAACTGGCGCACGCCACCGTCCGTATCTGGGGCGTCCAGGACTCGGGCGGCCAGGTCACCCCGATCTACCATGGCTCGGGAACGCTGATCTCTCCCAGCGGTTTGATCCTGACCAACTGCCACGTGGCCGACCCGCTCGCCATGGGTTTACCCCAGGAACTCAACCCGGATGCCCTGGTAATCGACCTGGTCTCGACCGAAGACAAGCCCCCCGTTTCAACTTACCTGGCGAAGGTCGTCACCGAAGATCCCACCCTGGATTTAGCCACCATTCAAATCGTGGCAAACCTGGATGGCAGCAAGGTCAACAAGGCTGCGCTGCACCTTCCCAGCGTTCCGATTGGCAATTCCGACCAGGTAAAATTCGGCGATCGCCTGTTTGTCTTCGGCTACCCGGGGATTGGCGGCGATACGATTACGTACGTTACCGGAGACGTATCCGGTTTCGATTCAGAAGACCCGATTGGCAACCGGGCCTGGATCAAAACTGACGCAACCGTCGCCGGAGGGAACTCGGGCGGCCTGGCTACCAATTCGTTGGGCCAGATCATCGGGGTGCCCAGCCAGGTGAGCACCGGCACGGCCAGCGAAGCGACCGACTGCCGCCGCATCCAGGATACCAACGGAGATGGGAAAATTGACCAGAATGACGCCTGTGTCCCAACCGGCGGGTTTATCAACGGTATCCGGCCCATCAATTGGGCTAAACCGCTGATCAAAGCTGCCCAATCAGGCAAAGCCTATACCAGTCCGTATGGAAACCCGGTGGTGGTCAACCCGAACCCCAACCCTAACCCGAACCCCTCTCCATCTTCGGGCCAGTTCAACCTGGTCGGCTGGGCAGAACAGACTGACCAGAATGGATGCCCGGTAAATCCTGTCAACGACTTCCCCACCGGCACAATGAATATTTCGGTGGTTTTCAGCTACACGAACATGACCAACGGCGACCAGATCGAATGGCACTGGCTCCTGGACGGGAAAGACGTCAGCTCTAAACCGCTTACCTGGAAAAGCGGGAGCCAGGGGGATTGTCTGGACTTCTCCCTGGCCAATGGATCTGACCCGCTGCCGGATGGCGATTATGTCTTGCAGTTATTGGGCGGTCAGAACCAGGAAAAGATTGTCGAGGCGCAGACGTCGGTTGGTAAAATCAGCCAGGCAAATACTGCCGGTATCACTCTGGCTGGCCAGGTCGTGGATGCCGATACCGGTCGGGGAATCGCTGAAATTTATCTTGCCGTGCTAAAACCCGGATACGACCCGGACGCCTGGGTCAACGATCCTCAAAACGACCAGGTGTTCAGTTTTACCCAGACCGACCAGAGGGGCAATTTTCAGATGCCAGATAGCCTGGCGCGCGGTCAAAAATATGGCCTCATCGTCGGTAATAAGAATATCGGCTATCCTTCGACGACCGGAACCCTGACCATCAAATCAGACGCACCGGATACCATCAATCTGTCGTTGAAGATCAGCAAATAAAGAGAAGCCACTTTTTTATCCTTTAAAAGCTACGCTTTTCAAGGATAAAAAAGTGGAAAATTCAGGATTTCAACACCCCAAGATCTTTAGGGGTATAGCCAGGGAAAACGGAAGCCAGATCCGGGTTACCCAACCATTTGCTTACCACCTCGGCAAAAATATCGCGGTAGTCGGTTGTAGCGGCCAGATCGCCGGGGCCAACCAGTTTATCCGGGGCGAGGGTAGGATACTGGCCATAAACTTTTCCACCTGCCACGCCGCCGCCCAACAGGAACATGACATTCCCGTGGCCGTGGTCGGTTCCATGGCTGTCATTTTCATAGGCGCGGCGGCCGAATTCGCTCATGGTCATGATCAGCACGTTCTTCATGCGCGGACCAAGGTCGGCAGCAAATGCCGCCAGACCCTGGCTCAACTCATCCATCAACCTGCTCATGTTGCCCCGGATAGAACCCTCTTCTGCGTGGGTGTCCCATCCGGCCATCTCAAGGCAGATCACTTCCAATCCTACATCTGCGTTGAGCAGCTCATAGGTTTCGGCGAGAGATTTCCCAAAAATGGACTGCGGGTAATCTACATATCTGGACGAGGCGAAATCGAACAAACTCAATTTATCAAGGGTATTGAGTACTTGCTGGGTTTCGTTGACTGCCTCCGGCATGCCCAGGTTGGCTCCGGTATTTTTATACAACGGGTGCAAATAATTTTGAAATATTTGCTGGTCCGCCCCACGCCCGTTCGTGCGAAAGCCACTAAAAGACTGGAAAGCTGCGGCAGAATCATATCCACTCAGCAAGCCTGGCAGGATCGAGCCAAAGCCCACCGCCCGCAAAGGTGAGGCGGCATCACTTTTTTCGCTGGCCAGATGGCGCGTAAGCCAGCCCGTAGATACCTGGTTCGAGACAACCGTTCCGCGCACCAGGTTATTCTCGGCCTCGGTATGGGAATGGGTATCACTGGGCAAACCGACTGCATGGACAATCGCCAGGCTGCCATCCTGGTAGAAGGGTCTTAAGGGGGCCAGGGAAGGATGCAGGGCAAAATATCCATTCAGGTCTTTGCCTGATTTGGTGCTTCGCCAACCCGGCTCAAGGATACGGATGCGCGGGCGTAGATAATAATAATAATCATCGGCAACCGGGACGACCATATTCAATCCATCTGCGCCGCCGCGCAAGAAAATGGTAACCAGGACGTTGCCGTTGGCTGCCTGACCGGCAGATGAAAGACCTGCCTGGTTGGTTTTTTTGAAAAATTTCACAGCCATCTCAACTCCATTTCCTTCTTAAGGGCGAATGCTTGGGTAACCCCAAGATGATTAAGTCATCAATAATTAGCCGCGCACCTGAAAAAATGGCGAAGCAATCAACATGGCGGCCAGTTGAGGCATTTTCCTCTGGTCAGTAAATGTACTCAGCACATCGGCTGCACCGGATGGAAGCGAGTTAAAAAGAATAGCTTGAGACAGATCATCGACCATACTTCCCTTTTGACCTACCAGGGTGTTCAGGTCGACCTGCGTGCCGGCGATTAAATTACTGACGAGTGCTTTGGCGAAACTCCAGCGGGCCAACATACTGCCAGAATTGATCCAGGCTTCGGCAGTATCCGGGTAACCATCCGGAAATGGCCATAAAAAGAGCGGCTGGCCCATCCGTTGAAGAAAAGATTGGAGCGGATTGCCGGCATCAGTTTTGGCATTCAAAACGCGCAGCGCTGAAACGGCAAATTCATACGGGCGTTTCACCTTCAAACCAAAAGATGATTTAAACTCCTGACTGTGCAAGATCGCCCCCAGGGTTGCGCGTATATCCCCCTGGCTTTTCTGGAATGCATCCGCTCCGAGTTGCACCACGCTATCTGGGGGATTATCAGATATAAATCTCTGGGCTAATTTTGAGCTGATAAACGTAGCACAGGCCGGTGTATTTGCCAGGATATCCAACACGTTCTCGCCATCTTTCACTTCTTGATAGGCTTGCAGACGATGACCCAGGACTACTTTAGGAAAGATGTCATGGTTAATCCCAAGAAAGGTAAATTCTCCTACGATGGGTTTCTTATTGATCGATTGGTTTACCGTCCATCCGGTGAAAGCCCGCGCCACATTCACCACATCATTGTCGGAAAACCCACCATCAATCCCAATGGTTTGCTGTTCCATTAACTCGCGGGCATAATTCTCATTAGGCTGTTTGCCAACACTGGTGTTGTTGTTCAGATACATCAACATGGCCGGGCTGTGGGCGCTGGCGCCCAGCAGGTCGCGGAACTTTCCCATCCCAAAGGCGCGCACTACCTCGCGATCGTCAATTGTTTTCAAAATATAATCGCTGGGCAGTTGGAAATAAATGTTAAAATGGTTGCTCCAAAAGTCAGCCATCAATTCAAAAAGCTGGCGTTGGCTGTTCACGGCGCGAATCAAGGCCGATTGTTGCAGCTCCAATAACGCGTTTGCACCGTTGCTCGGAGCGGGAGCGGTTGGAGATTGATTCAGCGTAGTTAATTTCTGCAGACTCTGGTTCACAGCGCTGTCATCGATCTGCTCGAAAGCAAGCTGTTCTTCGATAAACGCATCTACCCCGTGCAGTTCAATCCAGGCTAAATCAGCCGGCTTTGCGCCAAAGGTCAACCGGTTGGCGGCCAAAAGTGTCAGCGGGGAGTATTTCGGAGCGGTAATTGGGGCAGCCAGATCAACCTGACCGGCTGGACCCGGTAAAAATGCTTCGCTCATTCGCTGCATATCGATCCCGGGCAAAGGCCTGAAAGCCGCCGCAGCAGCTGCAGCCAGGCTTAGTTTCAAGAAGTCACGCCGTGACATTTGCTTTTTAAAGGTGGTTGCCATATATACTCCCTTATTACCCTAATAACATATATTATACCATATTTGTCAAGTTACCAACTTTCAACAAAAAATCGGTCCGGCGTCGGTTTATAGATTAGAGAGCGTTCGGAAACTCACAGAACATTAAAAACTGAAAAAAAGTTGACTACTCC
>VFSW01016152.1_pt1 | contig 10208 bp, 6 predicted proteins | sample 5358111 | NCBI WGS metagenome assembly VFSW01 (sample SAMN11554181, study PRJNA540505) | mine drainage metagenome | isolation source: sediment from site ElyBrook_90M | place: USA: Ely Copper Mine, Vershire, VT | collected 2017
TTGTTGTGTTTCGCCGGCATGGAGGCATGCCCGATTCACCCCGCGCCTGGACGATGCCAAAGCGGTGTACCTCACGACTCCGGAATTCGGCGTACACGCCGATGGCAATACTGACGATTCGCAGCAGATACAGGCCGCCATTGACAAGGCGGCCGGGAAAGGCCGAGAAGGCATCGTCTTTGTGCCCGCTGCGCGATACCGCCTGGCGCGAACGATTTTCATATGGCCTGGCATTCGCGTAATCGGCTATGGCGCAACGCGGCCCGTCTTTGTACTCGCCGATCATACTCCGGGGTTCCAGGCCGGCGTCGCAGACATGGTCATCTTCGCTGGAGCCAGCCCTGAAGAGCAGGTTCGAACCGGAAAACGCGTTCCATTTCCGCCACCGGGCAGCGTGCCTCCGAACGATGCCATCGCTGACGCAAATCCCAACACTTTCTATTCAGCGATGAGCAACATCGATTTTGAAATCGGTAAGGGAAACCCCGCTGCCATCGCCATACGATTTCACGTGGCGCAGCACGCTTACCTGAGCCACATGGATTTTCACATTGGCTCGGGTCTGGCCGCTCTGACTCAGATCGGTAATGAGGCGGAAGACCTGCACTTCTTTGGTGGGCGTTACGGAATCATCACCGAGAAGACTTCGCCGGCATGGCAATTCACCCTTATCGATTCGGTGTTCGATGGTCAGACCGAAGCGGCCATCCGTGAACATGAAGCCGGACTGACGCTGATACGCGATACCTTTCGCAACGTTCCGACAGCCATTGATATCGACCCCCACTACTCCGACGAACTCTGGGCAAAGGATTGCCTCTTTGAAAATATCTCCGGGCCCATGACGATCATTAGCAATGATATGAATCCGCTGACAGAAATTGGCTTTCAGAATGCGTTATTGAGCGGTGTGAGCACCTTCGCTCTGCTGCGCGAAAGCGGAAAGATGGTTGCAGGCAAGGGTCAGACTTATCGCGTAAGCGAGTTCAACTACGGATTGATGATTCCGGCAGAAGGCGTGATGGGTTCGATTGGAATGCGCTACGATGCCGCGCCTGTCAGTTCCCTCCCGGAGGCCTTGCCATCGGCCGTGCGGGCACTCCCACCCACCACAGACTGGGTCAACGTTCATGCCCTCGGAGTGCGAGGCGATGGCGTCACTGATGACACGGCTGCGATCCAGAAAGCCATCAACGAACACCCCGTGCTTTACTTTCCCAGCGGCCACTACGTAGTGTCGAACACGCTTGAACTGAAACTCGATACGGTACTCATTGGACTGCATCCGACAGCGACACAGTTTGATCTTCTCGACTCCACGCCAGGCTTTGAAGGAGTCGGCTCGGCAAAGCCCGTGATCTCTGCGCCGAAAGCAGGGACAAACATCCTGAGCGGATTTGGTGTCTTTACGGGCGGCACCAATCCTCGCGCGGCTGGCGTGCTCTGGAAAGCCGGAGAAAACTCTCTGATCGATGACGTGCGATTCCTTGGCGGGCATGGCAGCGGCACAAATCCTTACAACAACAATCACACCGCAGATTCCGATCTTCACAAGCGTTGGGATGGGCAATACCCGAGTTTGTGGGTGACAGATGGAGGCGGCGGAACATTCGCTGATATATGGACGCCGAACACATTTGCGCAAGCGGGCTTTTACGTCTCAGACACAAAGAATCCGGGGCACGTTTATGAACTCTCCAATGAGCATCACGTTCGCAACGAGATCAAGTTTGACCACGTCGAGAATTGGGACATAAACGCACCTCAGACGGAGGAGGAGGCAGGCGAAAGCCCAGACGCTCTTTCTCTTGAATTGAACTGGTCAAAAAACATTACGATAGCCAACTATCATGCCTATCGAGTAACCCGCTCGCGTGCTCCCTTCCCTGCCGCTGTCCGGTTATATAACTCGGCAAACATCCACTTTCGCAATGTGCACGTGAACTCTGAAAGCGGATACGGGGTCTGCGATGACAACGGCTGTGGCACCTTTCTTCGTGTCAGCAAATATCCCTATGAGAATGCCATTCAGGATATGACGCGGCATCTGGAAGTGCGCGAACGCGAATTCGCGGCGCTTGATATCGCAGACGGGACTACCGACACACAGCATGTTGAGCGTTCCGAGAGTCGCGAGCGCAACCAACAAGTGAAGAAGCTGGCAGATGGATTCTTCTCGATCTCCGGTGCCACAATCGATGCCGCTGGAAAGCTTTATTTTGTCGATCATCATGAGCAGCGAATCTACGGTTGGTCTGAAGACGAGGGCCTCACGATCGAGCGCGACCAGCCACTCGACCCTGTAAATCTAGGGGTTGATAAGTCCGGCAATCTGTTGGTTCTGTCATCGGCCGGCCCAGAAGGAACTGTCTACTCGTTCCGCCCAGGATCGTCGAAGGACCAGATCAGTCTATTGGTTCCAACTGCATCAGTTCCACATCCGGGCGCTTCCTTCCTGCTGCCGGTGAACTACTGGAATAATGGCGAGTTTGCCGATCAACTCGACACCAGGACGATGAAGTTCACGACTCTCGATCAGATGTTTGCCCTCGACGTGTCAACGCCCAAAACAAAAGCCTATATTTCGCTGGACGGCAGCACGATCCTCCCCGCAGGCCGTGTCTTCCAGCAAGGGCCGGCCGACGACACTTCCGGGTGGCGCTTCTCAGACAATCTGGACACGAACGGATTAATTGAAGCCTCTCCTGGGCAGCGCGTCTTCGTGAGCAGTTCGTCAGAGGACCGCACTTACAGCGCACGCGTCAATTCCGATGGAACGCTCACTGACCTGCGGCCATTCACCGAGCGCGGTGGCGAAAGCGTCGCAGCCGATGCCGCGGGAAATGTGTATGTCGCGAACGGGCAGATTTTCGTTTATAACAAAGCCGGCAAACAGACTGGACAGATCGATGTGCCCGAACGCCCGATCGATATGATATTCGGTGGTCGAGATCACCATACGCTCTTCATCCTTGCACATCATTCTCTGTATTCCGTAGATTGCGAAGATTAAACAATGAGCATAAGCAACAAGACAAGCAGTTCTTCCGCTGCAATGGCAGCTTTCGGATCGTAGCGGAAAATCTGCCAATGCAGCGGATTACCGCGCCGCCGGCTCTCCGTTCTCTGGTTCCAGATTCGTCGGGCACTTGCATTCACTTCACCGTCTTCTGAACTGAAAGCAGTGACCGTGCGCTAGCGTTCCCTTTGCGGGTTAGGAGCTATCCCTTGAGCCACTCGATCGTCGAAGCCAATCTGAAAGGTCCGAAGAGAACTGCCTGCGACTCGTTCAAACGAAGCTGGCGTCTGTATATTTTTGAATCTGTCGAACTCGCCCTCTTCATGATCTCAGCGTGTGCGTCCACCGTCTTTCTCTTCGATTCCGCCTATCCGATGCGGCAAATCCTTCCGAACGTGGTCTACCGCCGAGTCCTGATGGGACTTGCAATGGGTATCACGGCGATCTTTATCATTCATTCGCCCATGGGAAAGCGGTCCGGCGCCCACTTCAACCCCGCAATTACCTTGACCTACTTTCGACTTGGCAAGATCGACGCATGGAATGCTTTTTTCTACGTCGTGTTCCAATTTCTAGGCGGAATCCTTGGCGTCGCAGTCTCAGCCCTCCTTCTGGGCAAGAGCCTTGCCGATCCGAGCGTCGATTACGCCGTTACAACGCCAGGGCGTTATGGAACTGCAGCGGCTTTCCTCGCGGAGCTATTTATGGCGACGGTTCTCATGGGAGTCGTTCTCTGGGTATCGAACCGACCGTCGGTGGCAAATCTTACCAGCTACTTCGTGGGAATCCTGATCGCCCTGGACGTCCTTTTCTTCGCTCCTGTATCCGGCTTCAGTATCAACCCGGCGCGAACCACAGGATCGGCGGTCTTTGCCGATGTCTGGACGGCCGAATGGCTCTACTTCATCGCGCCTCTGCTAGGCATGATGATCGCGGCTGAGATCTATCTCCGCATCTATGGCGTGGATCGGATTCTCTGCGCGAAGCTGCATCCTGACCCCAAGTACCCGTGTCCGTTTTACTGCCACTATCCCTCCCATCGCCACCCGTGGGAACGTGAGAGGAAGACTGCAACCCAAACGCTTCCAGGATAGCAATGTGGTAATCCGTGCCTGAGAAAGAGGGATTTCTGCGGAGCTTCGACGCCTAAACCGCCGATCAGCATCTTACATGCATGGAATATGACGCGATCATCATCGGTACCGGAGCAGGCGGCGGAACTTTGGCTCTCCATCTCGCCCAGGCCGGCAAGAAAATCCTTATCCTCGAGCGCGGACCATTCATGCCGCAGGAAAAGCTCAACTGGGACACCTCCGCAGTATTTCTCGACAATCGCTATCACACGAAAGAGACTTGGCAGGACAAGGAAGGCAAGGACCTGCACCCTCAGCAATCCTACTTCGTCGGGGGACAGACCAAGGTTTACGGTGCGGCTCTGTTTCGCATGCGAGCCGAAGACTTCGGCGTCATCCGGCACAAAGGCGGGATCTCTCCTGCGTGGCCCATTTCCTACGCCGACTTGGAACCTTACTATACCCGGGCCGAAGAACTCTTCCACGTCCACGGAGACCTCGGCGCCGCGCCGACGGTCCCCGGCGGATATGCCTCCTCCTTTGACCCCACTGAGCCTTTTCATTCCAATAAATATCCCTATCCCGCCCTCGTCAACGAGCCGCGCATGCAATCAATCGAAGATGACGTTCGCAAGCTGGGCATCCACACTTTCCCGATTCCTCTTGGACTCAAACGCAATGAAGCCGATCCCCTTGCCTCGAAATGCATCCGCTGTGATACCTGCGACGGCTATCCCTGCCTTGTTCACGCCAAGTCCGATGCCGACATCAACTGCATCCGGCAGATCATGCACCTGCCCAATGTCACGCTGATGACGAACTCCCGCGTCACTCGCCTTCTTACCAACAGCACGGGCACCGCTGTCACCGCGGTCGAGGTCATCCACTCCGGTTCCGGTGAGCCTTACGGCTCTGCGCCAGAATCCTCCAAAAACAATGCTCCTCCGGCGCCGAAGAACGGCAGCACCGCGATTTATACCGCAGGCTTCTTTGCCTTGTGCGCCGGAGCGATCAACTCCGCAGTGATCCTCCTCGCCTCTGCGAGTGACAAGCATCCTAATGGCCTCGCCAACCGCTCCGATCAGGTTGGCCGCAACTTTATGTATCACCAGGCAGACGCGCTGCTCGCCATTACAACCAGGCGTAACGAGGATAGTTACACCAAGACATGGGGTACAAATGACTTCTACCTTAAGGATTCCGATCCTGCTTATCCTTTCCCGCTGGGGCAGGTGCAGCCGGTCGGCAGTTTCCACTTCGAGATGATGAAGGGCGATGCCCCGTCACTCACTCCCAATTTTGTGCTGGAAGGAATGAAACACCACGCCGTCCCCTGGTGGCTGACAACAGAAGACCTTCCCGACCCCGACAATCGCGTCACGCTCCACAACACCACCCCGCTCTCCGCACAAAGCGAGCAGCCCGGCATCGTCGGCGCTCATCCATCCGGAGACACTGGCTGTACTAACGACGCTGAGCAGGTTACGAACGCGGCACCCAGGAGGATTCAACTCTCTTACACGCCGAACAATGTCGAGTCATTCAATCGCCTGAAAGACCGATGGGTCGACGTTCTGAAGAGGGCAGGTCACGCAACGACTTCCGTCCCGCTTCATGCCTATTTCAAGAAACGCATTCCTCTCGAAGGTGTGGGGCATCAGAACGGCACCTGCCGCATGGGCAACGATCCTGCCAGCAGCGTCCTTGATCCGCATTGCAGGGCTCACGATCTTGATAACCTCTATGTTGTCGATGCTTCCTGCTTCGTCTCGGCGAGCGCGGTCAATCCCTCGCTGACTATCATTGCCAATGCCATACGGATCGCGGACCACCTTCTCGCAGAAAGACTCAGTTAATTGCGGCTGACGCTGACACTACACCTGTGCACGAGAACACGATTGCGCAGCCCGAGGACCGGACGTGATACATGGAAATTCTGCTCAAGAGGGCTTATGAAGAACCCGGCAACGCTGATGGATTTCGCGTTCTCGTTGACCGGCTGTGGCCACGTGGGAAAAAGAAAATCGACTTGCGCCTGAATGCCTGGGCGAAAGAGATCGCACCGAGCCCTGAGCTAAGGAAATGGTTTGATCACGATCCGAAGCGCTGGCTCGAATTTTGCAAGAGGTACAGATTGGAGCTAAAGAGCCCAAAGGCAAAAACGGCAGTTGCCGATATCGTCCGCGCTGCACAAAATCATTCCGCGATCACTCTGATCTACGCAGCGAAGGATACGGAACACAATGAAGCGGTCGTGCTCCGGACCGTCTTCAAAAGGAAGGTGAGAGCATGACAACTCCACTGGTCGCAGATGAAGGCCAGACAATCAGGAGTTGCTCACCATGCCGCGCCCGCGCATCAGTGTGGCCTCGGATTCGTCGGATTGGATAAACGGGTCAGATGTCTGCCTTTATTCTGCGCGAAGCGTGACAGCCGGCTCGACGCGCGTTCCAGCGCGAGCCGGAACGAGGATTGCGACTAGAGCCACCAGCGACAGAAGCAGCGGGACAGCGATGTACGTCAATGGGTCGTAGATACTCACCTGGAACAGCAGCGTCTTCAGGATGCGCGATATCGCCAGCGCAGAACCGATTCCGACCGCCATGCCCACCAGCACCATGCGCAACCCGTCCTTTGCGATCAAGCCCAGGATATTGCCCCGTGTTGCGCCGAGAGCCATGCGTACTCCGATCTCATGTGTCCGCTGCGTCGTCATGAACGCGATGAGGCCATAAAGGCCAACAACTGCCAGCACCAAACCCGTCAGAGCAAAGAATCCAAGCAGCGAAGTTTCAAAGCGCGGTCGGTCCGCCAGTCGGTTGAGAGATTGTTTCAGGGGCTCCATTTCAATTGGCACCGTTCGATCAATCGAAGCAACCTCCGATCTGATCCACGGTTCAATCGCAGCCACCGGCATGGCGCTATCCACAATCACCATCAGGTGGTTTCCGTCCCAGTCGCCGGGTACGCTGCGGCGGAGCGTGTACATCTCCGGATCACTTTGCTCAGTAAGGCCGTTGTTCTTTACGTTGTCCGCCACGCCGATGACGATGGCGCCGCGCCCGCGCACGCTATCCGGCAAGAACCGCCTCCCGATGGGCTCCTCGCCCGGAAACAGGCGCTCGGCCAATAGCCGGCTGAGAATCACTTCGTGCTCATCCCCTGTGCGATCCTGATCCGCAAAATTCCGTCCGCGCACAATCGGAATGTTGAGCGCGCGAAAATAGTCGGGCGTCACGGATCGGCCCACAACAGTTCCGCCAATCCCGGGAACTCCGCGCGGCTTTCCTTGCACCGCAAGATCGGAGTACCGAAAATCGCCTTGCCACCCTCCCGGTGGAATCGAGTCCGTCATCCCCACCGCACGTGTGCCGGGCAGCCGCCGTAGAGAGGATTCAAGACCAAGATAGAAGTCCATGACCTTCTGATCTGTGTTGTAGCGCCACCAGGGAAGTGCCACCTTCACGGTCAAGACTCCACCGGTCTGTATTCCCAGATTCTGCTCTTCGATCTTCGTAAAGCTGCGCAGCAACAGCGCCGCGCCTGACAGCAGGATGATGCTGATCGCGATCTGCACCGTGACCAGGCTGCGCCTCAAAAAAGCGTGATGCCGCGACATCGATGCCCTCGCGTTCAGCGCGGCCAATCCTGGCTTTTCGAGCGCCGCAGCAAGACCGAAGATCGCTCCGCAGAGGCACGACACCAAGCCCGCAAACACTGCAATCCGCAGATCGAGATGCGCTTTGCCGACGAAGGGAATTCCGGTCGGAGCCAGGCGGACAAATACCATGACCAGTGCTTGGGCTATCGCAAGTCCCGCCAGCCCTCCCGCGAACGAGAGCACCAACGCTTCCGTCAGCGCCTGGCGGATGAGCCTGCCCCTGCTCGCGCCGATTGCCGAACGAACCGCAAGCTCACGCTGCCGCCCCGCCCCACGTGCCATCATCAGTCCGGCTACATTCGCACACGCAATCAGCAAAACCGCAAGCACAAATCCAAAGAGAATCCAAGCCACCGGCCGCGCTTCCTGCATCTCGCGATCGCGCAACGTTCGGATGCTGAGATGCGTCTCGTTTTTCGCGAAAGGAGGGAACCACTTGAGGTCGCCGTTGAACAGAGGCTGCATCTGCGCGTACGCCTGCTCCAAGCTAACACCTGGTCTGAGTCGGGCAAATACCCGTTCCGGATCGCCAAATCCTCCATTGACCTTCTGCTGAATCGCAGCATCCAGGGCAAAAGGAGTGATGATGTCTGCCGTCTCCAGAGTAGGAAATTGAAAATCTTTCGGAAGGACGCCCACAACCCGTGCGGGATTGCCATCCACATTGATCATTCGGTCAAGGATGTGCTGGTCGCCGTTGTAATGCCCCTTCCACAGCCCGTAAGAAATCATCACCACCGGAGGTCCGTTGGGACGATCCTCCTCGGGCAGAAAATTCCGGCCACGAACTGGAGAAATCCCGAATAAAGGCAGAAAGCTTGCCTGGAACGAAATACAGCTCAGTTGCACCGGATCGTTCTCAACCAGGTCGCAATTGTGGACTCCTGTGCTCTGCGCCGTGAGAGCCGAAAAAGGAGTCTGGTCCTTCTCCCATTCCACATAGAACCGGCCCATCACAAACTCCTGCCGCTCCAGTGAGTGCACGAATCCCAGCGACACAATTCGACTTGGATCGGCATACGGCAAAGGCCGAAACAGGATGCGATCGACTACGCTGAACACGGCTGTCGTCGCGCCAATGCCAAGTGACAGAGTGATCAGCACACTATGGTAAACAGTGGATTGCGCCCAAACCCGCGAAACGCGTAACGAACGTCCTGTATTACGGTCCCTATCCACCACGCGGGACGCTGTCGCTCGCATCCTTCGCGCGTCGGTTCGATCCCGCCAAATTCAATCAGCGCCTGGCGGCGCGCTTCCGCCGGGTCCATTCCAGCCGCAATTCTGGTTGCAATTGCTTGTTCGAGATGAAACTCAATCTCTTCGTCAAGCTCGCTGCGCCTTTTGCGAAAGATCAGGAAACGAAGCCGCGTCAGCAGTTCAGAGGTCATGACGACGTCTCCGTAGCCCGGCTAAGGACAGACGCGATTGCCAAAGATAAGCGATCCCACGTAGCCAGCTCCGTCGCGAGTTGCTTCTTGCCTGTTTGCGTCAGGCGGTAATACTTGGCACGCCGATTATTCTCTGTCATCCTCCATTCCGATCGTATCCACCCCTTATATTCAAGGCGATAAAGCGCCGGATAAAGAGAACCCTGCCCAACCTGCAACACGTCCTTTGAAAACTGCTGGATGCGCTGCGCAACGCCCCATCCATGCATTGGCTCAAGCGCAAGCGTCTGAAGGATGAGCAGGTCCAGCGTTCCTTGCAATAGGTCCGTCGATGGCGGCATCGCTTTCACTTCCCTCGTCATTCGACAATAGATTTACGCGCCGTCTTGTCGAATGTCAAGGGTAAGAATAGGACCCGTAGTCTTTTCCTCAGACGATCAACGCAAAATGTCCCGCGCATATTTCCGGGGCGACCGGGGTGGAAATATCCTTTGACTCAAAGTTGTCTTCGGGCGAGTTCCAAGTGCAAGTCAGCCTCTACAGTCGCTTAATTATCGGTACATGTCGCAACGAATTCATCTGCGATGCCGTCTTATTTCTAACCGGGGACAAACGATGCAGACCTTTTTTCGAGATATCCGTTACGTCACACGCAACCTGCGCAGGTTTCCCGGCTTTGCGGTGACCGCGGTGACGACGCTGGCACTCGGCGTGGGAGCCACCGCAGCCATCTTCAGCTGCGTCTACGCACTTCTGCTTCAATCGCTTCCCTTTGCAGACGCGGGACGGATCATTGCGTTGTCTGAACTTCATCCGCAAGTTCATGGAGGGATCGAGGCGACTTATCCTGACTATGAGGATTGGAAGGCACAGCAGCACAGCTTCACGCAGATCGCCGCCTATTCTACCCTCAATCCAGAGACAGTGTCTCTTGTAATGGATGGCCACGCAGAGCAGGTGCATCGCGTGCTCGTCTCCGGCGATTTCTTTACGGTGCTGGGGCTCACACCGATGATCGGCCGGGCGATCAGCGAGCAAGACGACAAGCCCGGAAGCGATCATAT
>VFSW01016153.1_pt1 | contig 10208 bp, 15 predicted proteins | sample 5358111 | NCBI WGS metagenome assembly VFSW01 (sample SAMN11554181, study PRJNA540505) | mine drainage metagenome | isolation source: sediment from site ElyBrook_90M | place: USA: Ely Copper Mine, Vershire, VT | collected 2017
GATGCCGACCCCATCTATCTGCAGGACGGCAAGTACTGGGCGAGCGCGGGGGTCGGAGCTTGTGGACCGAGCTGTGGTTCGTCGGCGCGATCGTGCAGATACTCCCGAGTCCCTACCCACCGGTCTCGGTGTTACTGACGACGATCAACATGAACCTTCCCGAACCCGGCGTCCTTAGGCACCTCGACATGATCACGAACATCTTCATCGAGCGGGCGGGACTCCCACTTATACTCGTTCTCGTCGCAGTTGAAACGTTCATCGGCGTCTACATTTGGCGAGGAGAACGCTGGGTGCGCCCAGTTCTATGGTTAGGGATCCTCCTCAGTTTGACCTTCTGGGTCGTCGGCCAGAACTTCGGGGGAATCTTCGCCGGAAACGCCACCGACCCTAATTCCGGACCCCTCTTCGTGCTGCTCGCACTCACCCTGTACCCGAGAAAACCACACACCAGCGCCCAGGACCAACCAACTATGAAGGAACCAACATGAATTGGACAAAGATCATCATCCCGACGCTAGCCCTCGCACTCGGCGCCGGCGGTGCAGCAGCATTCTTCCTAGCGGGTGGTGGTGGGTCGACGGTGTCATCTATCACCAACTATCCAGGAAGCGGGATGATGGGAGCCGGAAGCGGAATGGCTGGCGGGGGCTCAGACATTGCCCGAGGCGCGACGGGAGGGTTTGTGCCGGCACGGCGCATGGAGGCCCTCGCGGCTACTATCGCCCATAGCGTCCATCGTGAGGGCCATACCCTCTACTACCGCAGCACACACGTGACCCTCGTGGCCCTGGGAGCCCCCGGCAGTCGTCCCGGCATGTACTGGCAGATTGACGGGATCGATGGACCCACCGTGAGTGTCCCTGCGAAGGCCACGATTACCGTGGACTTCGCCAACGGCGATCCCGGCCATGCTCACGGCTTCGAGTTGACCACCTCGGCTCCGCCCTACCCGCGCATGGCGATGATGGTCGGGCAAGTCGCCGCCGATGGGGCCTTCGTAATGCCCGTTCCGGCACCTCAGGGACAACTTTGGTACGCGACGACCACCAGCTTTACCGCCCCGCCGCCCGGTACGTACCACATCATCTGCCCGGTGCCCGGCCACGCCCAGCAGGGAATGTGGTCCACGTTTATTGTCCGATGACGGCTCACCTCCACCTGAATCAGGCCGGTAGATCCGACCATGTAAAGAACTGCACATCACACACCTGAACATCATGACAACAAGGCTGTGTATTCAGCACGTCGCGGTTGTGGCGTCCGAGTCATCGCCTATCGAACACCACTTCGGCCATGGGTTGTCCGTTGATCCACCGATCTCCCCAGACACGCCAACAGTTTCGCTCGGACGTGGCCATTAGGTAGGCAAGCCAACACGGCATCTCTGAGCACTTGGTTCCAGCGTTGTCCCTCACTACTCATCTGCGTCGCGCAAGTCGTAGTCCAGTAACGACCGCGATCACTAATCCCGCGATCGGCACGATCCACAGCAACGCGCCCAAACCCGATGTCGATGGGCTGAGCAAAATCGACGTGCCATAGGTGGCTTCGAGTGACGTAAGGATCTGACTATCAGACTGACCACGTCGGACCTTGCCGACGATTTCGTGACGAATCGCAATAGCGGCGGTGGCATTACTCTGGGCGACCGAGATGTCTTCGCACGCGGGACAGCGCACCAACGATTCGAGATGGGCAATTCGGGCCACTGGCGTGGGGACACTGGGGGCGGTAGCGATAACGAGGGTCACCACGGCCACGAGCGCAACGCACCAGAGTCTGAATGAGCGGACGACGTTCACATTCGCACCCGACGTACGACGCTTTCCAACTGGGGAGCATTCACCGGACCAATCAATTCAGCCATCACCCGACCAAGTGGATCAATAACGAACGTCGTCGGTGGGGCCGATACCCCGTAACTATTGGCCATTGTTCCCCCCGGATCGACAAGTGATCGATAGAGGGATCCGTAGTGGCGTTGGAAGGCGAGAGCTGCGGACAGGGTGTCGTTAAAGACCACACCAATGAGTACAACTCCGCGGTGCCGCTCTTGCCACGCGAACGTCGACAGTGCGGGTGCTTCTTGCTGGCACGCCACGCACCACGACGCCCAAAAATTCACGACCACCACCTGACCACGATGTTGGGTCAAGTTGAAGTCTCCCCCACCCAGTTCGTGACCCCTCAATGGAGGCGCCAACTTTCCGAGCAAGGGGCTCGGTGTGTTAGTGGCTTCACTCACAGGGTGACGAGTCACCAGGAGAACAGAGAACGCGACGACCACAGCGAGTGCGCTCAGCGACGCTACTCTTACGGTTCGCTTCACGGAGTTATCTCATTTCATCGAAGCGCACGACATAGATGAGCGCACCCACGACTTAGACCGCATTTCGCGTAGACAGTAGGGATTGCTGATTCTGCAATAGCGACATGGACAGACCACTTAATAAGTAAGAGAACGTGCGACCAGCGCAATCCCTTGTCCCCAGGAAGTCAACTGTCCAGTCGGCAAGTAGGCAACCCCCGTTGACGTGTGATAGTCCATTGGATTTGCGAGGTAACGCTCGTTCCCATTGGGATCAATGAAAAAGACGAAAGACGAATGGATGATGTCCGCATTGGGACTAGGGGCTTGGACCACAATGCCGTACTTGTTCCACACCGAACCCAAGGCGGCTACCGATCCGGTGAAGAAGTGCCAGGACGGGATCGTGTTCAACTGGTGTTCGTTTGAGAATGCAGCCACGTCTGCGACGCGGGCGTGATACTTATTCACATTGATCGCCACGAACACCACGTGCGCCGCGTCCGCCCCGAGATTGTGATACGCGTCGATGAACTCTTGGGAGACGATTGGACAAATATCAGTGCAATGAGTGTCCATGAACTCCAATACGACAACCCGCCCTCTGAAACTACTGAGTGAGAGGGTGCGCCCGTTCTGGTCGACGAGTGTGAAGGCGGGGGCCGGCTTCACGGGGACTGGTGAAAGCGCCATGAGACTGGCCAATGGAGTAGAGACGCTGGACGGAATACCCGTGACGCGAATCAACGTATTCCTATTTTCACGATGAACATTCGCGGCGTACGCGAAGACCCCCGCTGCTACCGCTAAAATCCCCATCGCTATCGTCAGGGATCGGCCCGGTCTACGACGCAACGATGCGATTACTCCGGTAACTGGCTCCGTGGTTGTGGTGCCAACTTCGTCTGGTCCCGTAGATGTCATTACCGTTGCCTCGCGGACTCAGCTCGCCACGTCGGACTTAGGTGTCTTGTTGATTCATTCATGGAAAGCCTCCTTAAGGGCGATAAGAAGAGTGTTGGAGTGAAGTTGGCCGATAAAGCGCCCGATGATTCTTCCCGACGGTGAGATGAACACCGTTGTCGGTAGACCGAAGAGGCCGTAACGAGTGGCGATAATTCCTTTAGGGTCCGACAAAGCGGGGTAGGTGACGTGAACATGATCGTAGAAAGCGAGACCCGCGCTCGGCGTGTCGTTCGAGTCGATTCCCAGAAATTGAACCCTTCCCTTCTCGGCTCGATACGTCCGCTCGAGCAGTGGCATCTCGGTTCGACAAGGCACGCACCACGACGCCCAGAAGTTGAGTACCAGAGGTTTACCCCGGAAGGCGCTAAGTGAGACTTCCCGCGACGCACCGGACAGACTTGGGAGAGTGAACGTTGGCGCCAACTTACCTGTTCTCCCCACCAACACGCTCGGAGTGTTCGACTGTGAACTCACGAAACCCTGTACGAGAGCAACCACGACAAAGATCGTCACCAGAACGATTCCGAGCACGGCGAATCGGCGCTTAGGGCCTCGACGACGCCACGTCGATCGACGCGCGAGGTCAGCGACCGCGTCGTTGATTCCTCGTTCATCATCCCGGACCGAATCATCAAACGAACTCATGGAAACGACACTCGCGTCAGCGGATGGACCGAGCAGAGTGAACTAGAAGCTCGAATCGTCATCTTCACCGCCATCGTTGCCTACCACGAGGGTACATCCCGTCGAAGGACGCTCCATACGAAAATCCAATGACCTGGATCTGCCATCGCTGCCCGCGGCAACGTCATTCATGGGACACTCCACTAGACCGGAGGCCAACCGTATCGCGCGAAGATCCTCTGAAGCGGGCGAAACCACGCCTCCCACGCCCCGGTCACAAACAGAACACCGACCGCCACCATGAGAGCACCACCAACCACCTCGATGTGACGCCCGTGTCGACGCAACCACTCAACCGATCGTCGAGCGCGATCCAGCCCGAGGGCGAGGGCGATGAATGGCAACCCCAAGCCCAACGAGTACAAAATGAGTAGCAGCGCACCCCACGCCACCGTTTTGGTGCCGGCCGCCGTCGCGAGGATAACGGCGAGCACTGGTCCGATGCACGGGGTCCAACCCGCAGCAAAGGCGACACCGACGCCAAATGCACCTCGAGTCCCGCGCGGCAGTCTGGTCATATCAAATCGACGCTCACGCATGAGAACCGGAATGCGTAGAAGCCCCGGCATGGAGAGCCCCAGCACGATAATGCCTACGCCCATGACTCGAACGATGGTGGGAAGTACTTGAAGGACGTACGACCCGAAGAACGCCGACGCGACCCCAAGAGCGGTGAAGACCAAAGTGAAGCCGGCAACGAATGCCAGAGAGGCTCTCAGCGTTGTCGCGCGAGATTCCTTGACGCTCAACTGCGACGTCGGCAGTGCCGTGATGTACGAGACGTAGCCTGGCAAGAGCGGAAGACAACAGGGCGAACTGAACGAAATCACGCCGGCGCCAATGGCCAAGAAGGGTAGGAGGAGTGACGACATCAACTACTCACTGTAGTAACTCCAGTTGCGCGCCGCCCAGCGAACCATCAGAATTCTGAAGGGACTATCAGGCGTAAGATTCCTCCGCGTCGTCCGACCAACCATGCGTCGATCCCTATCAATCGTTACTCGATTCATTGACGCGGCGCCAAAATAGCTGTGCTGGGGCGAATAGCGCACTCAGGTAAAAGGGCGACACGAACACCAGAGCGCGCGGCCCAACCGCCACGCTGCAGCGTTGTGGTTGCGGATAGTTCTTGAAACCTGAGATAGAAACACGTAACCGCATCAAGTTAGGCGGAGGGCGTGCCAACCCCGCCAGTGCACGGTGCGCCCTGTTCGCCCCCTTGATTACCTCCTATGTAGTGTGCGACGAAAGCGGCGAGACGTGGGTCGTTCGGACCATTCAAGCGGATTTGGGCTCCCCACACTGAAGCGACGACCGGCGCGGGTAGGCCCGGGTACGGGCTAAGAGTGATGTAGCGCTGTGCACCGTCATAGTGGGTGACGACGAACTGCACCAGTTCTGCGATTCCTAGTTGAGAGAGGTCGGGCCAATACGTGATCCACACCGCGCCGTGTTCCAAATCATGCACTGCGTTTTCATTGGGCACCGGCTGCGAGTACACGCCGCAGTTGAGCCACTGCGCGCTGTGCGGACCACCGGCGGGTGGCGTGTGATCGTAGTGGACTGGCCCGACCACGTGCGAGTGATTGGTTTCGGCGAAGACGATGGGGCCCTTTGGTAATCCGTTCGTCCCCCCGCGCGACGAGATTGACACGATAATTGCGACTACCGCCAGGAGTGCCACGACACCCGCGCCGATCCGATAGGGGCGTTGGCGCCGACGCCGCTTTTCACGGATCGCCGCTTCTACGGCCGCTGCTCGTTTACTTTGATTCTGAGTCTGGCGTGCCTGTTTTCCCACGGTGCCTCCTTTGGTACCTCGTGATCGGTCGAAGAAATAGACTACTACGCTTCATAGTAGTAATTACTATTCGTCCCGAATGACTCTTCGCTGAAATCGACGCGGCCTTGGGGCTCCTGCGTGCGACCCAATGCGGAAGGTGTGCGCCGAACCGGATTAGCAGATCAACTCGCCACGACGATCTGGGCCACGTAGCTGCCAGTTGCGATAAGGAAGCCCACGGCCATCAAGTAGGAGGTTCCGTTGCTTTGGCCGTCCATAAGGAAAAGTAAACCTCCAAGCCCAGCGACGAGGATACCACCAAGGGCCGCGACAGCCCAACTCACTGCCCCTCGCCCGTACGGCAGTGCGACGCCGACCGCTATCATCGCCCCGACTGCGAGCATCATCCCGAGCATCATGTGGACCATTACGAGCGGTCCGTTGCGCATCATTTCCGCCATTCCAAAACCGGCTGACGGAATCTGGACGTACAGATTGACAGCTATTCCCAACAGGAACTGCACAGCCAATAACCCGAGCATTCCAAGCGGAGCGAATAGCACTGATCGGCGGGTTGACCCCGTAGAACGGTCAATTGTGCGAGCCTGCTCGCCTCGGTACTCACTGTTGGCCATCGAGCCACCTTCTTCGGACGGATAATCACTCATGACTCATCCTCCCAGATTATTATGACGGACGCTCTCTGAATCCTGGGATGTGAGCTCGGTCCCGACTACCAGTTCTCACTGGCGGTACCTGCGTCAGAACTGCCCACAATGCGCGATCTGGCGCTACGGAACTGGGCCGACCGGGCGATTTGAACCGGCCACCGATGAGACCACGAGTCGAAAACCCGCGTCGAAACTATTCATTGCTACGAGTTCTGCATTTCTCTCTCCATACTCCGGAGTCAAGATCACTCGCCAGTTCTCCTACTGCGCGATCGATAACCCGCTGGTTGGCCTGAGCCAAGCCCGAACTACACGCACGGACTTGCGGATCAAGGTAAGCAGCGGGTCGACGCCAGTGCGTCGGAAGCACACCATCAACGCAGTCCCAGGGGACTTCGAGCGCAATGACCTCGACATTACCTCCCAGATCTTCCGCGATGTCCTCAACTCGAGGAACTCGCGTTCTCTCAGATGCAGCGACCTCCGGCAAGTAGTCACGCAGCAACCAGAACGACGCGTGAAGTTCAGGATCGTAGGTGAGAACCAATCGGCGAGACGCCAAGCGACGCATCTCGGAGATACCAGCACGCCAGTCCGCCCAGTGGTGAAGCGACAACAGCGTCATGGTGAGATCCACTCAACCTGAAACAATCGGTACGTTCTCCGCCGCGGCCATCACGACGAGAGCGGCCGACCTCGCTCGCTGCCGGTGCCGCGGTCGTGGCGGTCGCCGCCGTTTTTCTCCTCGGCAGTCACGGGGGAAAATCCCACGAAACCTTCGCCGTCGGCTCACCCGGCGTGGGCGCCAAGGCACCGCCGTTCAACCTGCCGTCGACGAAGGGCGGGACCTTTAATCTCGCGGACGCCCACGGCAAGACGACGCTCGTCTTCTTTCAAGAATGTATCGACTGGGAACCCTGTTGGACGCAGATGCAGGACATCCAACGCGACATGGCGAGCTTTCGCGCTCTCGGCATTGATCAAGTCGTCAGCATCACCACTGACGGGCTAGCGGCCCTGCAGCAAAAGGCCAGCGACGAGGGCATCAAGTTTCCGGTGCTCTCTGACCAGAACGTCGACGTCTCACGTGCCTACAGCGCCACCGGTTTCGGGATGATGGGCCCAATGGTGGACGGCCACTCCTTCATCGTCATTGGACCCACCGGAAAAATCGAGTGGCGGGCCGACTACGGCGGTGCCCCCAACTACACGATGTTCGTCCCCGACTCGGTCCTACTCCAACAGATGCGCGCCGGTCTGGCTCACCATAGTGGAGCGTGAACGTGACTCAGATCACGTTGCTCACTGCGCCGTCGTGTTGACTCTGTGAGGACGCCAAGGTCGTGCTAAATCGCGTCGCGCTCGACTTCGATCTCACGATCGAGACGCTGTCCATTGACACAGCTCGGGGTCAAGCGCTCGTGATCGAACACCAAGTGGTCTTTCCACCGGGCGTGCTTATCGACAACAAACCCTTTTCGTATGGTCGGCTCTCGGAATGACGACTGAGGCGAATTCTCGAAGGTCAACGTGCGCGACACGCCGACTAAGTTCGAGATGGTGACTTGACAGCGCCGCCGCAAGCGAGAGACTTGGAATGGGCAGACGACAACTCTGAACGAGGAAAAGGAGAGAAATGAGTGATGTTTCAAAGCAGCGGGGATTTGTGTCGACACTTCTCATGATTCTGATCGTCGTGTCTGTCTTCGCTATCGGAACGACCTTGTGGCTTCTTGCTGGTTCGTCAAACGCAAACGCAGCGCCCGCTTCACACAAGGGACCAGAGAGAGTCCTCATCTACAACGTGCACAACCTCGCGCCCGCCCCGACCACTCGCAGCGGTCGGACCATTGACGGAATAAGTTGTCGAAAACTGTCGAACGAGACGGTGAAGTACCACGTTCACGTCCTGGTAAACGTGTACGTCAAAGGTAAGTTGCTGCGACTACCTGCGGGGATCGGCATTACGGAGCCTCGTCTCCTGGAGAAGTATCCGACGGGGAAGTTCTACGACGTAGGGCTCTACAACTGCCTCTATTGGCTACATACACACGTGGCCGACGGGATCATTCACGTTGAAGCTCCAGCGAAACAAGCCTTCACGCTCGGTGAGTTCTTCGATATATGGAACCAGCCACTCACGCCAAGCCAAGTCGGCCCCGCAAAGGGACCGGTCGTTGTGTTTGAGAACGGAAAACGGCTGGTTGGCAACCCTCGGTTAACGCCGCTTCTCGCTCAAGGCGTCATTCAAATTGATGTCGGTAAGCCGGTGGTACCGTTTCAACACCTCAACTTCAAGGTCACCGGAGGATGTGGACAAGGGACTCTCAGTTGCGCGCCCCCGACCACTTAAACTGCCGCGACTCCTAACCCTAAATTCGCCCTTTACTCAGAACTGAAATATTCTTCGTCGAGGTCCATTCGCGAGAGTGCCGAGTTACCCGCCGCGCAACCTACGGGTCAACCTCTGCGACGAAACACTGACCACCTCAGCGAAGCGCCGTATAGCTAACGAAAACTAGTTCGGAGCCGAGATCGTCAGGCCTAGTTCGCCGCGTCCGACGTGAATTATCCATCAGCAGGAATCGTGGCAATATTGCAGAGAATCTTTCACTTGACATTCCCAATCTTTCACTTACGTTCGAGTGAGATCACTCTCGAAAAAGTAAGGTAGGCCACTGATTCAGCAAACCACTGTTGCAGTTCAGGTCCCGACCAGGCCATCGTGGTGGCTTCGCAGCGCACCGCGCCGATTCAGCCCGCCACGAGGGCCTAAATCGGCGCGTGCGAAAGCGAGATTGCGGAGAGCGCAACACAGATTCCCGCCGCGTCCGCCAGGTAACCGGCGCCTTCGGCGAGAACGCCGAGCGAATGAGCCACGACGCCGACCGCTACGAGCGCTCCGATGAGCGCAAGATTGAGGCCGAATACGATCCACAGCCGAGCGACACGACTCAAACTGCTTAACCTAGTCACCAGGCGAGCCCCCACGACGTGACGAGGGCACGAAATCCTGGGCTTCGACCACCTTCACGATTTCACTGCCCGGCCCTCGAACGTGTAGCCAAAGGGCTTCGGCTCGCCCTCGAAGTAATACGTGTCGAGATGCTCGATTCGAAAACCGGCCTGATCGAGGAACTCGGGTACCCGCCGGGTCAGGTGACAACCTCCGGCGAGTTTCTTGTTGAGTGGCTCGATTCGTCGCTGCCTCCGTGCGGTCGTGGCGTCGGGTGCGTGACCGTGCTCCACGAAATGGAACGTGCCCCCGGGCTTCAGCACGCGACGAATCTCTTCGAGTGCGGCCTCGAGATTGGGAATCGTGCAAAGCGTCCACGTGGAAAGCACGGCGTCGAACGTTTCCGAGGGCAGGTCAAGGTGCTCGCCGGTCAGCCCCGCCAGTTCCACGGGAACGTTCGATCGCGCGATGCGTTCTTCGGCAAGTTGCATGCAGACTCGAGACGGCTCGACGGCGAAGACCTTTCTCACGGTGGCTGGGTAGTAGGGAACGTTCAGTCCCGTGCCGAATCCGACTTCGATGACGTCGCCCGAAAGTCCCGAACAGACGCGACGTCGTACCTCACGCGTTCCCTTGCGCTTCATGACCTTGTCTTGAAGTCGCGGAAGAATCTGCTCTCCGTAGATGCCCACGTCAACCTCCCTTCATTCGAGTTACGTTGCCCGAGACCAACTCAATGCGTACGGTGTTCGGACTCCGGATGACCACTGACGTAACGTCCGGGATCGGCGTCGAACGCCTCGGCACAGCCCGGGTTACAGAACCAGTAGTCGACGC
>VFSW01016154.1_pt1 | contig 10206 bp, 10 predicted proteins | sample 5358111 | NCBI WGS metagenome assembly VFSW01 (sample SAMN11554181, study PRJNA540505) | mine drainage metagenome | isolation source: sediment from site ElyBrook_90M | place: USA: Ely Copper Mine, Vershire, VT | collected 2017
CACCGGCCTCCGTCGCGGTGGCTTCGGCTCACCGCTGTTCGACTACCCGGTAGAACCGTTGCGGGCGGCCGCCGGACGCCGGATCGGTCAAACTGGCCACGTTGCCGTCTCCCACAACGGGTCCGAGGGTGGAGTTTGCGGACCAAGCCAGGCTCAGGTCATCTTTGAACTGCACGGAGTAACTTCGGCCGGCGATGGTGTTCCACGAAATCCGGACGGTGCTGCCGAGCAGAGTGATAGTGGGGATGATCGGCAGCTCGACGCGCGCGAAATAGATGTCTTCCTCACCGTTGAAGGTGGCCGTGTAAGCGATGCAGGCCGCGCCGCGCAGCGACACCATGCCGATGTAATCGCCCATTTTCTGCTGCACGGGATAGCCGAGGGTCTGGTCGAACGGCGCACTGATGGCCTGGTTCGGCGACCAGGTGATCCCGCCGTCCCGCGAATAGGAAAAAAACAACTCGGAGAAACGGTTGTTGGGGTTGTTCCGCGTGTCATTCCAGCAGGCGTCAATCCGGCCGTCGGGCGCGACCGAGAGCGTCCCGAACCAGTGCCAGGCGTGCTGGTCCAGGGGATCATCGTTGATTCGCCGCGGCGCGCTCCAGGTCGCGCCGCCATCCGCGCTGCGCGCGAACATGATATCGGTGAAGTTACCGGGCTGGTTGGTGACGGTTCCCAGCACGTACACATTGCCACGCGTCGGCCCTTCCGACCGGTCCACGGCGATCCAAGGCTGGCCGAGCAGGCCGTCGGGATTGACTCCCGGCGCCCCGTAGAGCATGGGACCGCCCAGATCCACGGCGCTGGTCAGGTCGAAGGCCGGCGTCACACTCCGATTCGCGGCGTTCGTGGAACGGCTCATCCAGAAACCGATTCCGTCCGTTCCCACCACGTACACTTCGCCGTTCGGTCCGATGTCGAGCGTGCCCCAGTAAGGCCATTGGGGAATGGAGATGGCGTCCATCCAAGTCCGGCCGCCGTCGGTGGACCGGGAGAAGATTTTGTCTGGGTCGCCTGTGTTGGGGGCACTTCCTGCGTAGTTGTACCACGGACTCCAGAACTGGTAGAGGTTGCCGCGTCCGGGGCCGGTCGTCGTGTCAACCGCCATCCACTCCTTGTCGCCGCCGAGGGCCGGCCCCAGGGACTGCCACGTTGCGCCGCCGTTGGTGGATTGGAAGAGATCGCAGGAGAACCCGCTGAGATTGCTGGTCACCACGCCAAGATAATAGAACCGGCCCTCCGCGTCGGCGGCCAGCACGGGGTCACTGCGGAAAATGTTGGTCAACACGCCGGGAAAGGTCCAACTCGTCCCGCCGTTCGTGGAATAGGCCCAGCCGGCCTGGCGGAAGTCGCTGGTCACCGTGTCAAACTGCCGCCAGCCGACGGCGATCCGGTTGGGGTTGGTCGGATCCACGCACAGCGACGGCTCATTGGCGGCGTCGCCGACGATGTTCTGGCCGGCGGTGTTCACGTTGACCTGATAGCTTGCGCTGTAAAGGCCGGCGGTTTGGCTCCAGCCGCTCCAACTGGAGATCGCCCACGCGAACAACAAAAAGCCCAAACGGGTCGTGCTCATGACGGGTGTTCTTATGATGCAAACCGCTGCGTCCCTACACCGGGATGGCCCAAAATGCAAGCAGCGCGGTTCCGGTGCCGTTCCAGACCATCGCCCTCGTTGGCATTCTTCGTCCTCGGATTACTGCCATGCCCTTGGCGAGTGTGGGGACGGAAACGCGGAGCAAGGAGTGGGCGAAACCAGCCCGCCGCCACCCTGCCAACGCCGTGCCCCCACAAGCAAAAAGCGAGGCGATGAAGCCTCGCGATTCCAGACCGTAGGGTTGCGCGCCGCCGGTCAGGCCTTCGCCTCCGCCGGTTTCCAGGTTCGCTTCGCGGGCTTGGTGATCAAGCCCTTTTTGAGGGCGCGGGTCGAGACGCGCACGTAGCGCACCTCGCCGTCCACGACGGCCTTCACCCGCTGGAGGTTCGGCAGGAACCGGCGCTTGGTGATCGCCGTGATGTGCGTGCCGATGCCGCCCTGTTTCTTGGGCTTGCCGCTGCGCCAGATGATGCTGCCCTTGCGCGGGCCCAGACCGGTCAGTTCACAAATGCGTGCCATAAAAGCGTTCTCTTCGTTGTAACGGCGCGTAACCTAACAATGACAGCCGCTCCGGCAAGCCTTTTCTGCAAATCCGCCGGCCGCCTTCGTGAATTGGCCGGGCGTGGCGATTTCTGATTGGCTTTTTTCGGGACGGCGGGACTAGTCTCCCGCATGGCAGAGAAAGGCTTGACGGAAATCTCCCGGGACGCCCGGGCGTTGTTCTCGAAGGGCGGCGAGGCGTTCGAGCGCCAGAACTATGATTACGCGATCGCGCTGCTCCAACAGGTGCTGGAAAAAGAGCCGGGCTTTTTTGAATGCCGGCGGATGCTGCGCGCCGCCCAGGTGGGCAAAGTCGGCGCCAGCACCGGTTTCTTCCGGAAAATGCTCAGTGGCGCCAGTTCGTCGCCGCAGGTGGCCAAGGCGCAGTACGCCTTGCGCAAGAACCCGGCCGAGGCGCTCGTCATCGCTGAGCAGATTCTGAGCGGCGACCCGCAGAGTTCCTCCGCGCACCGCGTGGTGGCGGAAGCGGCCAGGTCCCTGGGGCTGCCACAAACGGCCGTGCTCTCGCTCGAAATCCTGTGGAAGAATTCGCCGCGCGACAAGGCGCTGACGTTCCAACTGGCCGAGGCCCTGGCCGACGCCGGGGAGAACGGCCGCGCCGAGAAACTGCTCAGCGACCTGTACCAGGCCCATCCGAACGACGGTGAAATCCTGCACGCGATGAAAAACGTGTCGGCACGCCGAACCATGAGCGAAGGCGGCTACGACTCGTTCGCCGACGGCACCGGCTCGTTTCGGGACGCGCTCAAGGACAAGGAGGAGGCCGTGTCCCTCGAACAGGAGAAACGGGTGGTCAAAACGGACGACGTGGCCGAGCGGTTGATCGGCGAATACGAGGCGCGTTTGCCTGCCGAGCCCGGCAATCTCAAGCTCCTGCGCTCGCTGGCGGAGTTGTACACGCAGAAGAAGCGGTTCGACGAGGCGCTGGCCTACTATCAGCGGATCAAGGCGTCGGAGGCGGGCGCCGATCCGTCACTGGACCGTGCCATTGCCGACACCACAGCGCGCAAGTTTGATCATGCGCTGGCGCAGCTTGACCCGCAGGCCGCCGACTACGCGGACCGCTCCGCGAAGATCGGGGCCGAGAAGTTGGCCTACCAGTTGGCGGAATGCCGCAACCGGGCGGACCGCTACCCGACCGACTTGGCGATCCGTTTCGAAATGGGCCAACTCTATTTCCAGGCGGGCCAAATCGGCGAGGCGATCCAGGAATTCCAAAAGGCCCAGTCCAACCCGCACAAGCGCATCCCGGCGCTGTATTATCTCGGCCAGTGCTTCGCGCGCCGCGGCATCAACGACCTGGCGGCCCGCACCCTTCAAAACGCGATCAAGGAAAAGTCGGTGTTCGACGACGAAAAGAAGGAGCTGATTTACGCGCTGGGTTCGGTCCTGGAGAAGATGGGCAAGCGGGAGGAGGCCATCGAGCAGTTCAAACTCATTTATGAGGCGGACATCGGTTACCAGGATGTGGCGGCCAAGATCGACGCGTATTACGCCGGCAAGTGAGCGCCGGCGGGACTTCCGCGCTCCCAGCCCCGCGCGGACCCGAATGGCGCACGGGAAACGGGTGCTCCGGCGTCGGGACGCCTCGCGCCCGATTTGCCGCGCCGCGCCGCGTGCGCCATGTTGAGCGGCGATTTTTGAAATCGCATTTGCCCTATGGAAACCATGACTGAAACCGCTGCCCCGCCGCCGGCCGCCGCCGTGCCGGCGTTGAACCAACTGGACCAACTCAAGCAATTCACCACCGTCGTCGCCGACACGGGGGATTTTGCCGCGCTCAAGGAATTCGCGCCACAGGACGCCACCACCAATCCGTCGCTCATCCTCAAGGCGGCGGAGATGCCCGAGTACCAGCCCCTCGTGGAAAAGGTCCTGGCCGACCAGCGCGGCGCCGGCCTCGCGGGCCAGGCGGCCCTGGACCAACTGATCGACCATTTGCTCGTGGTGTTCGGCCTCGAGATTCTCAAGGTCGTACCGGGCCGCGTTTCGACCGAGGTGAGCGCGACGTTGTCTTTCGATACCAAGGGCACATTGGCCAAGGCGCGCTACCTGATTTCGCTGTACGAAAAGAGCGGCATCCCGCGCGAGCGGGTGCTCATCAAGATCGCCTCCACCTGGGAAGGCATCCGCGCCGCGCACGCGCTCCAAAAGGAGGGTATCAACTGCAACATGACGCTGCTCTTCTCGCTGCCGCAGGCCGTCGCGGCGGCCAAGGCCGGGGCCCGGCTCATCTCGCCGTTTGTCGGCCGCATCCTGGACTGGCACAAGGGGAAGACCGGAAGGGATTACCCGGCGGCCGAAGACCCGGGTGTCCAGTCCGTGAAGGAGATTTACGCGTACTACAAAAAGCTGGGCTATCCGACGGAAATCATGGGCGCCAGCTTCCGCAACGCCGGCGAAATTCTCGAACTGGCGGGGTGCGACCTGTTGACGATCAGCCCGAAGCTGCTCGCGGAGTTGAAGGCCAGCCCCGGGCCGGTCGAGCGCAAGCTCAGCCCGGTCACCGCCAAATCCGCCAAAGTGCCGCGCCTGCTCCACCTCGACGAAAAGAAATTCCGCTGGCTGCTCAACGAGAACGCGATGGCGACCGAGAAGACCGCCGAAGGCATCCGCCTGTTCGCGGCCGACGCGGCCAAACTGGCGGAACACCTGGCGGCCAGGCTGTAACCAAACAGTTGCCTGCCGCCACGGAGTGGTGCTGCTGGCCGGGCGGAACCGGGCGATGCTCCCGGTGTTTTGAGGGTTTGCCAGCCGTTCTGAGGACCAGGATTGGACACGAGGTCCATCGGTTTCACCACCGCGCCCGCCTTCGCCCCGTCGCATCGTGGCCGACTGCGTGACCGCGGAGGTTCGCAATGTCGTGATGACGGAGTTGCTGCCGACGGAGCGGGTCAGAATTCCGTCCAGCGCTTGCCCGTTCCTTTAGCGATGACAAATCCGGTTTTTAGACTAATGATGAGGGGCCGCTTGGCCGGCCTCGATGGATACTGATCCATGCATTCGGAAGTTGAAAGCGCTGGCGGACTCAACCCGCTACCGCATCGTGCGGGAATTGCTCGCTGCGCCGTTAACCGTCGGCGAATTGGCCGCTCGTTTGAGCGCGTCCCAATACAACATCTCGAAACACCTGCGCATCCTCCGCGAGGCCGGCATCGTGGCGGCCCACAAGGAAGGCAAGAACGTTCACTGCGAAGTCGCCGCGGCGTTTTGCCAGCAGTTAAGCCGGAACCAACAGGTGCTGGACTTGGGCTGCTGCAGCTTCCGGTTCGACCGGTCTCCCCAGTAAAACGCGGTCTCGTGAGAAACGAGTTGCGTGTGAGCGTCAACAGATGCACCGTTGCGCATGTGTTCTGTGGATGACCGCCCTGCGGCGGAAAATGGCGATGACGCTCAGACCAAGCCCGACTCGGACCGGACGAAACCGGAACACCTCCCGCGAGGAATGACTCCCCTTCCGCTCGAACAACCCGGCGTCTGCCGTGCCGACGGCAAGGCCCGCTACATCATGATTGGCGGCTTTCTTGGCGCGGGCAAAACCACCGCCCTCGCCCAACTGGCCCGGCGGTTGACCGACCAGGGACGGCGGGTGGGGCTCATCACCAACGACCAAGGACGCGACTTGGCGGACACGACCCTGCTTCGGTCGCAGGGCTTCGCGACCGAGGAGATTCCCGGCGGCTGCTTTTGTTGCCGGTTCAACTCGCTGGTGGACGCCGCCCAAAAACTGACGGAGCAAACGCGCCCGGAAGTGTTCATTGCTGAGCCGGTCGGCAGTTGCACTGATTTGGTGGCCACCGTGACGTATCCGCTACGGCGGCTGTATGGCGAGCACTTCGCCGTGGCCCCTGTGAGTGTGCTGGTGGACCCGATCCGCGCCGAGCGCGTCTTTGGCCTGGCGGGTGGCGGCAGCTTTTCCGAGAAGGTGCTTTATATCTACCGCAAGCAGATCGAGGAAGCCGATCTGGTCGTCATCAGCAAATGCGACCTGCTGGCGGAGGCGCGTCTGGAGTCGCTGCGCGCGGCCCTGGCGGCAGCGTTCCCCCGCAAAGACATCCTGGCCGTCTCCCCGCGGCTGGGCACGAACCTGGACGCCTGGTTCGCCCGGCTCACCAGCGAGGAACAAGGCCACGGGGCGGTGATGGCGGTGGACTATCAGGTGTATGCCGACGGCGAGGCGCTGCTCGGCTGGCTCAACTGCACCGTGCGGGTTTCGGCGCAGGAGGCGTTCGATGCCGATCAGTTCCTGAAGCAACTCGCCGACGAGGTGCGGACACGACTGGAAGGCGGGAAGGCGGAAGTGGCGCACCTGAAGATGACCCTGAGGCCGGATTCGGGCCTGGGCGACCTCGCGGCCGTGAACCTGGTCCGCAACGACTTCGTTCCGGAACTCTCGCTGCATGTGGAGGAGCCTGTGGAATCCGGGCAGTTGATCATCAACCTGCGGGCGGAAGCCGCTCCTGAGTTGCTCGGCGCGGCGGTCCGGGAGGCGCTCGCGTCAACGGCGGCGCGGTTTCCCACCCTTCAGGCAATAGTGGAGCACCTCGAGCACTTCCGGCCCGGCAAGCCGAGTCCCACTCACCGGTTTACCCAGGTGGCGGCCTGACGCCGCCTCCGCTCATCTGCCCGCCAAACCCGGAGAGGAACACCCGATGAAATCCTTGCCGCACTGGTTCACGGGAGAATTCTTCGGCACCTTCCTGCTCGTGTTTTTCGGCTGCGGCAGCGTGGCGGCGGCGGTGACGACGGGCGCCCAGGTCGGCGTCTTCCAGGTCGCCATCGTCTGGGGACTCGGCATCGCGACCGCCATTTACCTCACCAACGCACTGAGCGGCGCCCACTTGAATCCCGCGGTGACTGTAAGCATGGCCGTCTGGTCGGACTTTCCGAAGGCACGGATCGGGCCGTATATCGTGGCGCAACTCGGTGGTGCCTTTGCGGCGGCGGCCTTGCTCAATGGCGTGTTCGGTGGCGCCCTAGCGGCTTACGAAGCCAAGCACCACATTGTCCGCGGCCAACCGGGGAGCGAAGCGACGGCCATGGTGTTTGGGGAGTTTTTCCCCAACCCTGGCGGCCAGCCGCTCGACGCCCTTTCGCGCCGCACCATGTCCCCCAGCGCGGCCTTTGGCGCCGAGGTGGTTGGCACGACCGTCCTCTTGCTGGTCATCTTCTGCACCACGGACCGGCGCAACCGGGAACGGCCGGGAATTCTGGCCCCGGCCGTCATTGGCCTGACGGTCACTCTGCTGATTTCGCTCTTCGGCCCCCTGACCATGGCTTGCTTCAATCCCGCCCGGGATTTCGCGCCCCGTCTCTTCTCCGCCTGGGCCGGCTGGGGCGACATTCCTTTTCGCGTCAATGGCTCCGGCTGGTGGACTGTGTACCTTCTGGCGCCGCTCCTCGGGGGAATACTCGGTGGCGCGGTCTATCGCTGGTGGTTCGCGCCGGCGTACCGGGAAGTTCGCTCGACCGAGCCGGTCCGTTCGGATGACGCGGCGCTGGCCATCCATCAACGTGAATCGGTTTGAGGAGAAACTTGTCGTCCACGGCCTGGCGCTGCGCCGGGGCGCTGGCTGGGTGAAGCCGACCGCGGGAGATTCGCCCGCGGCGCCAGTTACCAGAACGAGCCAACCGCCCCGCCGGGCTTCCGCGCGAAAGCTTGCGCTTGGATTTTCCCGGCGCGAGGCTAGAGTCTCGCCATGAAAGCGATCCTTTCCCTGTGCGGCGCGCTCAGCCTGTGTCTCCTCGGCTGCGGGGAGAAGTCCGCCAGTAACAGCCAGGGCACCAACGCCGCCAGCGGTCCCAGTCCGCTCACGGCGCCGGTGGATTACCTCGGCGCGGTGGGCGCGGCCAAGACCTTCGCCGAGAAGACGGTGGATCTCGCCGAAATCAATCAAGCCATCCAGGTGTTCCAGACGCAGGAGGGGCGCTATCCCACAAACATCGACGAATTGGTGGGCGCCAAGCTGCTCGTCCAGGTTCCCAAAGCGCCGTATGGCAAGAAGATCGTTTACGACCCCAACACCGGCAAAGTGAGTATCGTGAACAAGTGACCGCAACCGCCCCCGCCGGATCGCCCAAGCCCGAATGAACCTCAAAACGCAGGGCCGGAAAGCCTGTTTGGATTTCCGGCTTCGGATGTCATTCGGGAACGGGGTTGCGGATCTCCCTTTTTGATTGCCCTTCGCACTTCGGACTTCCCGTCATGCCCGAGCAAATTGTCATCCTCGATTTTGGCGCTCAATACACGCAGGTCATCGCGCGCCGTGTCCGCGAGTGCAACGTCTATTCGACGATCCTCCGCTACGACACGCCGGCGAAGCAGATTGCGGCGATGGCCCCCAAGGGCCTCATCCTCTCCGGCGGTCCGGCCAGCGTGTATGCCCCGGACGCGCCGCTGCCGGACCGGGCCATCTTCAAGCTCGGCGTGCCGATCCTCGGTATCTGCTTTGGCGTGCAAATCCTCGGGCAATTCCTCGGCGGCAAGGTCGAGAAAGGCGCCAAGCGCGAGTTCGGCAAGGGCACGCTGACCGTCAAGAGCCGCCGGTGCCCGCTCTTTCGGAATCTGCCGGCGCAGTTGCAGGTCTGGAACTCCCACGGCGACAAGCTCACGCGCCTGCCGCGGGGTTTCGTGGCCGTCGCCACCAGCGACAACTCCGACTACGCCGCCATCGAGCATCCGCAAAAGAAGTTCTTCGGCGTCCAGTTCCACCCCGAAGTGGCGCACACGCCGCGCGGCAAGGAGATTCTGGCCAACTTCGTCCACGGCGTCTGCGGCTGCGGCCGCGAGTGGACGATGCGCAATTACATCGACCAGGCCATCGAGGCAATCCGCACCCAAGTGGGCCGCGAGCGCGTCATCCTCGGCCTCTCGGGCGGCGTGGATTCCAGCGTGGCCGCGGCCCTGCTGCACAAGGCGATCGGCGACCAACTCACCTGCATCTTCGTCAACAACGGCCTGCTCCGCGCCCGGGAAGCGGAGGTGGTGCGGGAGGTCTTCGGCCGGCACTTCCGCATCAAGCTGCAATACGAGGACGCCAGCACGCGGTTCCTGAAGCGGCTCAAAGGCGTGACCGAGCCGGAGCGCAAGCGCAAGGTCATCGGCCGGACCTTCATCGAAGTCTTCGAGTCGGCGACCCAGCGTGCCGGGAAGGCGAAGTTCCTGGCGCAAGGCACGCTGTATCCCGACGTGATCGAAAGCGTGCCGATCGCGGGCAACCCCGCGGCGCTCATCAAGAGCCACCACAACGTGGGCGGCCTGCCCAAGCGGATGCGGTTTCAACTCGTCGAACCGCTCAAGTGCCTGTTCAAGGACGAGGTCCGCGAGCTTGGCCTCGAACTCGGCCTGCCGAAGGAAATCGTTTATCGCCAGCCCTTCCCTGGCCCCGGCCTGGCGGTGCGCTGCCTCGGGGAAGTGACATCGGCCAAGCTGCAAGTCCTCCGCCGGGCTGACGCGATCGTCGTGGAGGAAATGAAGGCGTGCGGCCTTTATTACAAGACGTGGCAGACGTTTGCGGTCCTGTTGCCCGTCCGCAGCGTCGGCGTGCAAGGCGACGAGCGCACCTACGACTGGACCCTCGCCATCCGCGCCGTCGAATCGCAGGACGGCATGACCGCCGACTGGGTGAAGCTGCCCTACGACCTGCTGGAGAAGATCTCCCTGCGCATCACCAACGAAGTGCGCGGCCTCAACCGCGTCGTCCTCGACCTCACCAGCAAGCCGCCGGGAACGATTGAGTGGGAGTAGAAAAGCCAGGGCGCTCCAACCCGACCTCCGGTCCTTGGGGATGAATTTCTTGGTGTTGAAGTTCACTTCCCTCACCGTCCCCAGTTGGATGCCGTTGCCACCGGCCGTGCCGGGCACCGGCGGCACGGTGACGCTGGAGGACACCAACGCGGTGCCGGCCGAAGGAAACCGGTTTTACCGCATCCTCTGCAATTGAGCGGTCCGTGGGGAGCCGCGCTTCCTCACGGAAATTGCAGCCGTTCCTGCAGCTGGCGCACGCCGCGGGTCGCGACAAGTGGGCGGCCGTCGTGGAGCACAATCA
>VFSW01016155.1_pt1 | contig 10206 bp, 5 predicted proteins | sample 5358111 | NCBI WGS metagenome assembly VFSW01 (sample SAMN11554181, study PRJNA540505) | mine drainage metagenome | isolation source: sediment from site ElyBrook_90M | place: USA: Ely Copper Mine, Vershire, VT | collected 2017
CCTCAAAGCCCTACAGGCTTCCTGCCAGCCCACCCTGGACAAACTGGTTCACGACATGGACGCCTCCGCCCATTTCGTCGGCTATGCCCCGCCCGTCTTCATCGCGTTTCACCATGCCGTCTACCTCCAGCTCTCGCTGACCACCGATCTCCCCGCCGCCGCCGCTGCCTCCCGCTACCGCCAGGCCGCCATCGCCTTTGCCGCCCCCATCGCCCACCTGCTGCGCCCCGTGCTCGCCTACTTCCAGGACGCGCCCCGCTTCGCCGGCATCGACTTCAGCACCACCATCAAGCCCGCCGGCCAGTCCGTCGAGTTCATCTTCGACCTCGCCAACCTGCGCTGCTATGCCCAGTACGATTGCACCGGCCAGCAGCTCATCAACTCCGGTTACGTGCTCGTCAACGGCGAGCGCGTCAACCTCGATCTCCAGACCGCCGAGTGACGCAGGCTGTCAAGCCCGCGGAGCCGGGATTCATCTCGCCTCGAATTCCACTACCTCGCGCCGCGTCACATGCTTCTCCAACTCCTTGCGGTCGAGGAAGTAAGTCGACTTAGCCCGGCTCTTGCTGAACAGCTTCTCCGCCTGGTCGTCGAAGTGCCCCGAGTCCGGATGATCGCTCTCTCCCAGCGGAATCACCATGTACGATTGCGGCGGTTTGGTCAGAATCACGATCTGCGTGGAAGTCTGGCCGCTATGGCCCACCATCTCTTTGCCGGCCTTCTCGAAGCTGATGGCGCGCGGCGTGGCCATGCCCGCCTCCCGCAGCGATCCGCCGCTCACCGGCCAGGTGCGCGTCCCGCCCTGCCGTCCCACGCGGAACAGCGTCCCGAACACGGCGTCCGCCGGGAACTCCGCTTTCAGCCGCGCCTCGGCCTTCTCCAGCGCCGCGCGCACCTGCTCGTCCGTCAGTTCCGCCGGCGGCTCCACGGCGCGGCCCTTGCCTCCTTCGAGCGACGTCTTGAAAAGGTAGAACCCCAGCGCCGCCCGCGAATCCGCCTCGCTGCGCCGGTTCCACCCCGCCAGCAGCGCGCCGAATTCGCTCGCCGGCGCGGCCTTGCGGATGCGCTCCTGCCATAGCTCCGCATGCCACACCTGCGCCGAGAACGCTATCGCTTCCGCCTGCTCCGCGCTCACCCCGCGCGCCGCGTCCAGCAGGTCCACCATCATCGCCGCGCGCTGGTGCGCCGGCGTCCGCCCGTCGTTGTAAACGTATGCATGCGCCGCGTAGGCCTCCGGCAGCAGCGGCGAGTCCTTCATCATGGCGAACGGCGACACGTTGCAGTTCTGCATGTATCCCTGCGGCGGATTGGTGATCTGCACCAGGTCTTCGAACGGATGCAGCCCCTGCCACTCGCACGTCCCCGCCGCCCCCGGCAGCGGCCGCGACGGATCGCAGCCCTTCGGCCGCACCGGCACCCGCCCGTTGCGCACGTAGTAGATGTCCCCGTCCACCGTCCCCACCATGATGTTCTGCGCCATCAGTTGCAGCATCCCCAGCGCCTTCTTCATCTCCGCCAGGTTGTGCGCCGTCACCATGCCCCAGCTCTGGTCCATCAACCGTACTTCGTCCGCGTACGGAATCGCCACCGAGTACGACTTGCCGTCCTTGTGCGCCACGATCGGCCCGTGCGCCGTGGATTCGATGGTCACTTCCTTCCAGTCGATCTTGCCGCCCGCCTTCACCCCGATCCGTTCCGTGCGCGTTTCGAGCGGCCGCCACTCGCCCCGGAATTTGTACTTGCCGTCCCGCACTTCCTCCTCGTAGACATCGGAAGTGTCCGGACCGCCCGTGGTCATGGCGATGGAAGCGTAGCGGCTGTGCCCCAGCACCGGAAACGGCAGCCCCAGGATGCTCGCGCCGGAGAAAACCAGGTCGCCGCCGTACAGGCGTATCTCGTAAAAGCGGAATGGCCCGTACCAGCTCAGGTGCGGGTCCACCACCGCGATGGGCGCGTGCATGGCCGTGCGCCACGGCGCCAGCAGCATTTCGTTCGAGCCGTGATACGCCACCGGATCCGGCTGGATGCCCGCGTGCATCAGTTTCTCGGCGGCCTCGCCCTCCGGCCAGCCCCAGATGATGTACCGGCCCAGCGCCACCACCTGCCACGGCGCCAGCTTGGGCGCCCACCCGGGCACTTGCTCGGGATGCGCCGTCATGTACTGACGCACGCCCGCCAGGTAGGCTTCGATGATCTCCCGGCTCCGCGGGCTCAGCTCCCGGTAGTGTTGCTCGGACACCAGCCGGTGCCGCCACACCCGCTGCCTCCAGTCGTCGCGGAAGAACTCCGCGCCGAACGCCTCCGCCATGCTGCCTTCCGCGCGCCGGTAATTCTTCAGCAGCTCTTCCAGGCGGTCCTCGGCCTGAGCATAGCCCGACCCGAACGCCGCCCCGGCGGCGTCCGCCGCAAAGATGTGCGGCACCCCATATTCGTCCCGTAGAATGGTGACCTGTTCGCCGTAAGCGAACGGAAACAAGCAGACCAGCAGCCAGAGTTTCTTCATGCGGCTCTCATTCTATCGCGGTGGGGCAGCCAATTTTGGCTGCGGACCCGCTTTTCAGCGGGTCCCGCGAACAAGAATCGCCGCTCGCCTCAGTTCTCCGTCGAGTGCAGCCCACCAGCCCCAGCCCCAAAACTAACGTTGGTCCGCACCGGATCGTCGTCCAGAGGCTGCTGGCAGTTCCACAAACACGCTCCGCAAAAAACGCACTTCTCCCGGTCGAACAGCGGCACTCCCCCCGGACCCGGCGTCAGCGCCTGCCCCGAGCACATCTCGATGCACAGCCTCGTCGCGCACCGCTCGCAGAAATCCGGATACACAAACGTCACGTGGTCCGCATAACCCGCCGGCGCCTGCACCTTCCCGCCCACCAGCAGGGCGTCCTGCTGCGACATCAGTAACTGCCCGTCGTAGGGCGCCGCCGGCCATCCGCAGCGGTCCATCAACGCGTCGTGTACCGCCGCCCCGCGCGCGTAACACTGGTGCTTCACCTGCTTGATCTCGCCCGGCGTCAGCTTGCCGCGATAATACTCCTCCGCCGTGGGCAGCAGTTGCGGCTCGCCCGATATCGCCAGCCGCCCCTTCGTGGCGCCCGCCAGGGCCATGCCGGCCAGCCCCGCCACCACCCCGCGATGGAACCCGTTCCGCGCCTTCTCCGCGATGCGCCCTTCCGCCTCCACCCAGCTTGCCCGCCGCCGCGCCACGTAACTCTCCGTCAGGTTCGCCTTGCTGAACGCCTTCCCCGCCCGGCGCAGTTCCACCACGGCCTCCGCAAGCTGCACGCCCGTGGTCCAGGCCTCGTCCACGCCCGATCCCGTCAGCACATTGGTGCTCCCCGAACATTCCCCGATGCGCGCGTACCCGTCGCCCGCCAGAAACGGCTCGCCGTGCTTGCCCGCTTCCTGCAGCGACTTGGCGCCCCACGAGCGCAGCTTGCCGCCCTCCAGGTAGCGCCACAGGTATGGGTGCCGCATATAATGCTGCAAGTAGCGATACGATGTCCGCGCCGGGTTCCGGAACCACGACGGCACGAAGATTCCCACCGTGGCCACGCGCTCCGGCTGCGCATAGAGAAAGCCGAAAATCTCCGGCTCCGGATAACCGAAGGTGTGCAGCACCGCGCCGGGCTCCAGATCCACGCCGTCCCGCAGTTCCACCACCATCTTCGCGCCCACCGCCCACTCGTGCTGATGATGTCCCTCGGGCAGGCCCATGCAGCCGTCGATCTGCCGCCCCACCGCCCCCACCGGTCCATCGCCCACCACGGTCAGCGCCGCGCGAATCTCCATGCCCGGCATGTACCCCGCATCGGGACGGCCCTGGCGGTCCGTGCCCTGATCCAGCAGCCGCACGCCCGTCACCCGCTCGCCTTCCACCAGCGCCTCGGCCACCGGAGTCCCCGGCCAGATCTGGATGGTCCCGCTGTTCATGATCTGCGCGCCGGTCCATTGCATGAACTGGCCGATCGACAGAATCAGCCCGCCCTCCTTGCGCAGGAAGGAAGGCGTCCAGGGCAGTTCCCAGCCGTGCCGGCGCGGCAGCCGCAGCAGCCGCAGCAGCCGGTCGGCGGCGCGTAGCGTGCGCGAGCGCCGGCTGGCGCCGATGGGATCCAGCAGGTACACCAACTTCTCCTCGCGCACCGCCGCCGCCATGGGGATCTCGGCCGGATTCAGATCGGGGAAGCTCCCGCGAATGCCGCGCGCCCGCGTCACGGCCCCCGATACCCCGAAGCCGATATCGTCCGCGCGCTCGTAGCACATCACCTGCAGCTCCGGATCCGCCGCCCGCGCCAGCGTCGCCAGAAATCCCCCCATGGCCGGCCCGAAGCCCACGCACACGATGTCCACGTCCATGCCCGGCCGCGCCGGCCCCTCCGGGCTCATGCGGGATAGTCCAGGGCTTCGGGGATCATCACCCGCATCAGCGCTTCGGCCGCGCGATCCTTGGCCAGGTGCGCCCCGGTCAGGCAGCCGTCCATGCGCACCCGCAGCCGGCTGAACTGCTCGTAGCCTTCGAAGCGCGCGCACGGCCCCGCCTTGGCCGGATGCCCGCCGTCGCTCTCGATCACGTCGGTGTACTCGCGCGCCATGCTGGCGATGCCCGGAATCATGCCTTCCATGGCGTCCAGATCCTCGGCGTGACAGCAGGAGGCGCAGCCTTCCGCGTCCCATGCCGGGTGCCGGTTATAGCCGAACACCAGTTCCGCGCAGATGCGCCCCACCTCCCCGGCCGCGCGCGCGCTCTGCACGTGGCACAGGTCCGTGAAAAAGGCCAGCGTGCCGGGGTCCGCCCCGCCCGCGGCTTCCAGCTCCAGCACGTCCAGGATCTGGTAGCGCGCCGCCAGCAGCCAGCACAGCGCGTCCGCCAGCGGAAACGTCACCCCGTGCCGCGAGCTCTGGTACAGCCGGCTCCCTTCCGCATCGCTGGCTTTCTGCAAATGTTCGAGCGACCACAGCCACATCTGCATGGCCGTCCCCAGCGTGCACGCGCCCGTCCCCGGATGCGTCGACGCCACCTCGCGCATCTCCCCGATCCAGTTGCGGAACTGCGCCAGAAACAGTTCATCCGCCATGGTCACCGAAAGCTGCCGCCGCTGCACCGCCTCGGGCCCTTCGTAAGTGGCCTCGAGCTGCGCATCCATCCATTTGTGGCCCAGGAATCCGGGGCAATCCTCGGTGATCCCGTAGCCGCCCATCAGGCTTACCGCCTCCCGCATCATGTTGGCCCCGTGCCCGGTGTTCCACAGCTTGCACGCCGGACACACCACGTTGGCCACCGCATCGAGCAGCGCGAATTCCACCATCGGGCCGGGGCGTTCTTCCCTCGCCTTCCCGCCCAGGTAACCCAGCGCTTCCTTTTGCAGCTTGCGCATGGCCCGCAGCGTGGCCGTCCCGCCGCCGACGCCCTCCGCCGCGAACTTCTCGTTCTTCACCCGCTCCAGCGGATCCAGCTCGTCGAACAGCCGCGCGGCGGCGAATCCCAGCGACGCGCTGGCCTCGCCCGTCGCCCAGATCTCGATCAGCCGGTGCAGCGCGTCTTCCTTGAGCTGCAGCCCGAAGTCGTAACGCGGCGAACCCGGCCCCGCGCCTTCGCCCCCGCGGAACCGCCCGCGCTGGTAGCGTATGATCGGCTCGATGGCCGACAGCAGCTTCGCCGCCGTCATCACCCCCACCGTCACCCGCGTGCGCCGGAACACCGCCTCGATGATCTCCCCGTGGCTGTAGCGCGGCACGATCACGCCGTTCTTCACCGTGTACCCGCCCACAATCCTGCTGGCCGGCACACGCAGGCTGAAGATCGGATCGCTCGTCGATGACAATTGGTGCACCAGCTTGCGCGTCGGCGTGCCCCGGTCGAAAATGCCCGGATCGCTCTCGTGCAAAATGATCATGCACGACTTCGCAATCCGCGCATCGTCCGTATCCACCGCCGCCGTCACGAAATTCGCGAACCCCATGTTGGTGATGAACCGCCCGCGCTTGTCCACCTGCAGGACCGGCTCGCGGCCCTCCACCCACTCCGCCACCCGCGCCTTGCCCGCCAGGATGCCCGTCTCCACCCCCACGTACGGGATCGGCTCCGTCAGGCAAAACGCCCCGCGCCATGGCTGCCGCTCCTCGCCCGCCTGCGCCGGCGCGCACAGCCGCATGTAAGTTTCCCGCTGCTCCGGCGTGCCGCGCTCGTGGATCGGCGCCAGCGCCAGACAGCCCGCCAGGCTTCCCGTCGCCGCGCCCGCGTCCACCCACGCCAGCTCGAACGCCACCAGCGCCAGCGCCAGGTTCTTGGGCCCGGTCACCAGCCCGCCCTGCTCCGGATCGAGAAACACGCCCGTGATCCCGGACTCGTCGAAATGCCGCAGCAGCGATGCCTTCGCCGGCGTCCAGGCGTGCGTGTTGCGCGCCCCCTCTGCCACCAGCCTGGCTACCGGCCCGGGCGGCCCCGCGCCCGGGGGGGGGGCCCGCGGCAGGACAAAATAACGGGCCGGGCGGCACCCGTGGGTGAGGGGGATATCGTCGCCTGGCAGGGCGCGCAGCGTCTCGGGGCTGCGCTCTACGGCTGTGGACATGGGGCCGTCCTTTCTGGTTCAGGTTGAACTGCAATCGTCGTGCCATGCAACCGCCGTCCCCTAATACGTTGAAATTAAGGTGTCGCGGGTCTGAAATACCGGACCGCGCCCCGCCCATTTGGGTGTAGTCGCGCACCGCCCGCGCGTGCGCCGCCGCCTCGGGATGAGATAATGTGGTCGTGCATCGGCTTCTCCTGCTGCCCGCTCTAGCCACCGTCCTGTGCGCCGCCGAAATCAGCACCGGAACCATGCTGGGCCGCCATTACGATCCGCGCGCCTTCTATGTGCGCAACGCCCCCGGCGAGTCCTGGCAGAAAACCTACTCCGGCCCCGCCTTTCGCCACGAAGCCCAGGGCAAGCTCATGAACCTCCGCCTCGCCAATGCCCTCTTCCTCGATGAGTGGCTCAAGGAGCGCCCCTTCGATCCCGAATTCAACACCGACTCCGTCATCCGCGCCCTGGATTTCTACAGGAGCCACGGCATCCTCATGATCAACGTCAGCCTCCAGGGCGCCCAGCCCGGCTACGACAAGGCCGTCAACGGCATCGACCGTGAAAACGCCTACCGCCTGGGACCCGAGCGCGGCATGTACGTCAGCGCCTTCCGCCCCGATGGCTCCCTCAAGGCCGACTGGCTCCACCGCCTCGAGCGCCTGCTGCGCGCCACCGCCGAACGCGGCATGTTCGTCAACCTCATGTACTTCTATCACGGCCAGGACGCACAGTTCCGCTCCACCGCCGCCATCCACCAGGCCGCCATCAATATCACCGCCTGGCTGGTCGCCAACAACTTCCGCAACATCGTCGTGGACGTGGCCAACGAATACGATCTGCCCGGCCCCCAGTGGGACTTCAAGGGCTACATCCCTCAGAACATCATCCCCTTGATCGACGATGTGCGCGAGCGCTTCCGGCACGCCGGCTACGACCTCCCCATCGGCGTCTCCAGCGACGGCCGCATGCGCTACCCGCAGTCGCTCGAAGGCCAGGTGGACCTCCTGCTGCTCCACGGCGACGGCCGCGACGCCGGCGAGAAGGCCCGCCGCGTCGCCGAGTTGAAGACCATCGACCGCCCCGTCCTCATGACCGAGGACGACAACGGCCGCGCCACCACCCGCGAACACCTCGCCGGCGACCTCGCCAGTTGCGACATTTTCTTTCACGGCGCCGCCGGCTGGGGCTACCTGCCCTGGATCCAGGCCCAGCGCTTCCCCTTCCGCTACCTCCCCGGCGTCTCCGCCACCCTGCGCGACGACATGCCCGAGAGCGAGCGCGATATGGCCTACTTCCACGCCGTGCTCGATCACATCGCCTCCCTGACCCTGCGCTATCCGCCGCGCGAGGATGGACCATGAACGCGCTCGTCGCCGAACTCACCGGCCGCCGCCAGTTCCAGTTGCGCCAGGCCCCCCTGCCCGATCCCGGCCCCGGCGAAGTCCAGGTCCGCATCCAGGCCGTCGGCATCTGCGGCTCCGACCTGCATTCCTATGCCGAGGGCGCCGTCGGCGACACTCCCTGCGTCTACCCCATGGTCCTCGGCCACGAACCCGCCGGCCTGGTCACCCGCACCGGCCCCGGCGTCACCGGCTGGGACCCCGGCGCGCGCGCCGCCTTCGAGCCCGCCATCTACTGCTACCATTGCGAATTCTGCCGCGCCGGCCACCACAACGTCTGCGCCGCCCTGCGCTTCATGAGCATGCCCGGCGATCCCGGCTTCTTTCGCGATCAAGCCAATCTTCCGGCCGCTAACCTGATCGCCATCCCCCCCGCTGTCAGCGCCGGCGAGGCTACCATGATCGAGCCTCTGGCCGTGGTCCTGCACTCCCTGAAGTTCGCCGCCCCCGCCTTCCGCGAGACCGCCGCCGTCTTCGGCGCCGGACCCATCGGCCTGATGACCGTCATCTGCCTCAAGCTCGCCGGCGCCGGCCGCGTCTGGTCCGTCGAGCCTGTCGCCGCCCGCCGCGACCTGGCCCTCCAGGCCGGCGCCGATGCCGTCGTGGACCCCGCCGCCGCCGACCCCGCCCGCGAAATCCTCCGCGACACCGCCGGCCGCGGCGTCGACCTCGCCATCGACTGCGCCGCCATCGCCGGCTCCGTCAACCATTGCCTGCGCGCCACCCGCAACGCCGGCCGCGTGGTCATCACCGGCATCCCCGTCGAAAAGGAGGTCCCCCTCGATTTCTCGCCCATGCGCCGCAAAGAACTGACGCTCTACAACGTGCGCCGCTCCAACCACGAGTCCCACGCCGCCCGCGACCTCCTGGTCGAGCATCGCGCCCGCTTCGCCGCCCTGATCACCCACACCCGCCCCCTCGACCGCATCGCCGAGGCCTTCACCCAAATCGAGCATCGCGCCGGCGGAGTCGGCAAACTCCTGATCGTTCCGCCCGCCACCTGATCCGCCCAAAACGAATCGCCGCGTCTCCGCGTCGCCCCGCCTCCGCCACTGCTAACCTATACCCGTATGCGTCTCGCCCTCTATTTCGCCACCCTCGCCTGCGCCTGCGCGCAATCTCCCTTCACCCTCGAACAGGTCATGAGCGCCCCCTTCCCCTCCGCTCCCGTCGCCGCACCCGCCGGCGGCCCCATCGCCTGGGTCTTCAACGCCCCCGGCGTGGGCGATATCTGGATCGCCGCCCCGCCCGTATACCCCGGCCGCCCCGTCGCCGCCGACACCGGAGACGACGGCCAGGAAATCTCGAGCCTCGCCTGGACCCCCGGCGCCCGCGACATCGTCTACGTCCGCGGCGAAGGCCTCAACGCCTCCGGCGAATATCCCAACCCCACCAGCGACCCCAACGGCGCCCAACAGCAGGTCTGGACCGTGCCCGCCGCGGGCGGCCCGCCCCGCCTCATCGGCGAAGGCGCACAGCCCGCCGTCTCCCCCAAAGACGGAAGCGTCGCCTTCGTCCGCAAAGGCCAGATCTGGTGGGCGCCCCCCGATGCCTCGCACGCGCCCGAGCAACTCATCCATGCCCGCGGCGAAAACGGCAGCCTGCAATGGTCGCCGGATGGCGCACGCCTCGCCTACGTCAGCCGCCGCGCCCGTCACAGCTTCATCGGCGTCTACGATCTCGCAGCCAAATCCGTCCGCTACCTCGACCCCAGCGTTGAACACGACGAGTCCCCGGTCTGGTCGCCCGACAGCCGCTCCATCGCCTTCCTCCGCATCCCCAGCGTCGATGAGACCCGTTACTTCGCCGCCGTGCGCACCTCCCCGCCCTGGTCCATTCGCGTCGCCGATGCCGCCGGCAACGCCCCCGGCAAGCAAATCTGGATGGCCGCCTCCGGCCCCGGCAGCGCCTTCCGCGAACTCGGCTCCGAACAGCAGTTATTCTGGGCCGGCGCCCGTATCGTCTTCCCCTGGGAGCGCGACGGCTGGACCCATCTCTATTCCGTCCCCGCCGCCGGCGGCGAGGCCCTCCTGCTCACTCCCGGCCCCTTCGAGGTCGAGCATGCGGCCGTCTCTCCCGCCGGCCGCGAAATGCTCTACTCCTCGAACCAGGATGACATCGACCGCCGCCACCTCTGGCGCGTGGCCGCCTCCGGTGGAACGCCCGCCGCCATTACCGGCGGCACGGAACTCGAATGGTCGCCCGTACCCGCCGGCGATGCGCTGGCCTTCGTCCATGCCGATACC
>VFSW01016156.1_pt1 | contig 10206 bp, 9 predicted proteins | sample 5358111 | NCBI WGS metagenome assembly VFSW01 (sample SAMN11554181, study PRJNA540505) | mine drainage metagenome | isolation source: sediment from site ElyBrook_90M | place: USA: Ely Copper Mine, Vershire, VT | collected 2017
CGGCTCCCCATCTCGGGACCCTATCTTCTCGTTGGCGCGCCCGGAACGCGCCGCCTCGCCGCCCCCCGCGCGCTGCGCCGGGCGGGCTACCGGGTCCACTCGCTGGCCGGCGGGCTGCAGGGAATGCGGGGACCGCGCTGAATGCTCTTCCGCAGCAAGCTGCCCGACGTCGGCACCACGATCTTCACCGTGATGTCCAAGCGCGCGCTGGACGAGGGCGCGCTCAACATCGGCCAGGGCTTTCCGGATTATCCGATCGATCCGGATCTGGCGGAGCTGGTCACCGAGGCGCTCGCGCAGGGTCGCAACCAATACGCACCGATGGAGGGGGTGGTCGAACTGCGCGACCAGATCGCGCGCAAGCTCGAGGCGAGCCATGCGTCGCGGTTCGACCCCGCCGAGGAGATCACGATCACCTGCGGCGGCACCGAAGCGCTGTTCGACGCGATCCAGGCGGTCATCGGCCCCGGTGACGAGGCGATCGTGTTCGACCCGGCGTACGACGCGTACGAGCCGGCGGTGCGCCTGGCCGGCGGCCGCTGCATTCGCGTGGCGCTGCAGCCGCCGGATTTCTCCTACGATTGGGCCTCGGTCGGCGCGGCGCTGAGCGGGCGCACCCGCCTCGTGATCATCAACAGCCCGCACAATCCGAGCTGCACCGCGATTCGCGCCGCCGACCTGGACGCCTTGGCGGCGCTGGTGCGCGACCGGCCGGTCACGATCCTCTCCGACGAGGTTTACGAACACGTGCTGTTCGACGGACGCAGCCACGCCTCGGTGCTCGCGCATCGCGAACTGCGCGAGCGCAGCTTCGCCGTATACTCCTTCGGCAAGGCGCTGCACGCGACCGGCTGGCGCATCGGCTACTGCGTGGCGCCGCCGGCGCTGACCCGGGAGCTGCGCAAGATTCACCAGTTCAACACCTTCAGCATCGCCGCGCCGTTTCAGCACGCGATCGCGCGCTATCTGGCCGCGCACGCCGACCGGCTGCGCGATCTGCCGCGGTTCTTCGAGGCGAAGCGCGATCTGCTCGCCGCCCGCCTGGAGCGCTCGGCGTTTCGGCCGCTGCGCGCCGCGGGCACGTATTTTCAGCTGGTGGACTATGGGGCGCTGAGCCGGGAGGGCGACCTGGCCTTTGCCGATCGGTTGATCCGCGAGGCGAAGGTCGCGACCATCCCGTTGTCGCCGTTTTACGCCCGTCCGCCGGCGATGACCCTGCTCAGGCTCTGCACCGCGAAACGCGATGAGACGCTGGAGGAGGCTGCGGCGCGATTGTGCGCCTTCTCGGAGCGCCACGCCGGCCGCTAGTGCCCGGCCGGCCGGGGTTCAGGCCCGGGTCTGGCCGGCGCCGTGAACCAGGTATTTGTAGCTGGTCAGCTGCTCGACGCCGACCGGACCGCGTGCGTGGAACTTGTCGGTGCTGATCCCGATCTCGGCGCCCATGCCGAATTCGCCTCCGTCGGCGAATTGCGTGGAGGCGTTGTGGAGCACGATCGCGCTGTCGACACGCGCGAGGAATCGCTCCGCCGCCGCCGGATCGGCCGTGACGATGCTGTCGGTGTGCTGGGATCCGTAGCGCGCAATGTGGGCGATCGCCCCGTCGACGCCGTCGACGACGCGCACCGAGATGATCGCGTCGAGATGCTCGGTATGGAAGTCGGCATCGACCGCGGCGCGCACGCGCCGGTCCACCGCGCAGACACCCGGATCGCCGCGCACCTCGCAGCCCGCATCGAGCAATGTCGCGACCAGCGGCCGCAACGCCGTCGCCGCGACCGCGGCATCGACGAGCAGCGTTTCGGCGGCCCCGCAGATGCCGGTGCGCCGCATCTTCGAGTTCAGCACGATACGCTGCGCCATCTCGAGATCCGCGCCGCGATCCACGTAGACGTGGCAGATGCCCTCCAGATGCCCGATCACCGGCACCCGCGCCTCGTTTTGGACCCGCGCGATCAGACTCTTGCCGCCGCGCGGCACGATCAGGTCGATGCTGTCGGTCATCTCCGCCAGCAGGTAGCCGACCGCGGCCCGATCGGTGGTCGGCACGAGTTGGATGCACGACGGCGGCAGCGCGGCGGCGGCCAAGCCCTCGGCGAGGCAGGCGTGAATCGCCGCGCTCGAATGCTGGCTCTCGGAACCGCCGCGCAAGATCACCGGATTGCCCGACTTCAGGCACAGACCGCCCGCATCGGCCGTCACGTTCGGGCGGCTCTCATAGATGATTCCGATGACGCCGAGCGGCACGCGGCGCCGTTCGATCCGCAGCCCGTTCGGCCGCGTCCAGGACGCCAGCACCGTGCCGATTGGATCCGCGAGCGCGGCGATGTCCTCCAGGCCGCGGGCCATCGCCTCGACGCGCCGTTCGTCGAGTCTCAGGCGGTCCAACATCGCCGGTGCGAGTGCACGCGCCTGCGCCTCGCGCATGTCCCGCTGGTTCTCCGCGAGCACCGCGGAGCACCGCGCCCGCAGCGCCGCCGCCGCCGCCCGCAGCGCGCGGTTCTTCGCCTCGCCCGGCGCGAACGCCAGCACCGCCGCGGCCTGCCGCGCGGCGCGGCCGAGCGGGTCCATCAACGCCGCGATGGACTCGGAATGCGGCCGCGGTGCGGCTTCGGGGGCGGCGGTTTCGCTGTTCATGGGTTGCGTAATAATACTAGATCGTCACGGTGGATGATTTCGTCGCGGCCCCGATAGCCCAGCACCTTCTCGATGTCCGCCGATTGGCGGCCGGCGATGCGCGCGGCGTCGGCGTCGGAATAGGCGCAAATCCCGCGCGCCACCTCGATGCCGTCCGGACCGACGATGCTGACCGTGTCGCCGCGCTCGAAGCGTCCCCTGGCGCGCGTGATGCCGGCCGGCAGCAGGCTCTTGCCCTCGGCCAGCGCGCGAACCGCGCCGGCATCCACGACGATCTCGCCGGACGGTTTCAAGGTGCCTGCGATCCACTGCTTGCGGGTGGCGACCGGGGTCGATGACGGAATGAACCACGTGCAGCGCGCGCCCTCCTCGATCCGCTGCAGCGGATGCTGGTGCGCGCCCTTGGCGATACACAGATGGCATCCGGCACCGACGGCGATCTTCGCCGCCGCGATCTTGGTTTGCATGCCGCCGGAGCCCATCGCGCTGCCGGCGCCGCCCGCCATCGCCTCGATTTCCGGCGTGATCTCGGAAACCTGGGGAATGAAGCGGGCGCCTGGATCCTCGCTCGGATTCGCCGAATACAGTCCGTCGATGTCGGACAGCAGCACGAGGCAGTCGGCGCCGGCCATCTGCGCGACGCGGGCCGCCAGACGGTCGTTGTCGCCGTAGCGGATCTCGGCGGTCGCCACCGTGTCGTTCTCGTTGATGACCGGAATCGCGCCGAGCGACAACAGGGTGTTCAGCGTACCGCGCGCATTCAGGTAGCGGCGCCGTTGTTCGGTGTCGCCGAGGGTCAGCAGGATCTGGGCGACCGTGATCTCATGCGCATCCAGCAATTCCTTGTACGCGTGCGCGAGCCGGATCTGCCCGACGGCGGCGGCGGCCTGACTCTCCTCCAGCCTGAGCTTGCCGGTGGGCAGGCCCAGATGGCGCCGCCCCAACGCGATCGCACCCGAGGAGACGAGGATGACCTCCTGTCCGCGCTTGCGCAGGCGCGCGACGTCGGCGGCGAAGGAATCGAGCCAGCTGCGGTTCAACCGACCCTTTTGCGCATCGACTAGCAGTGCCGATCCGACCTTGATGACGACGCGTTTGGCGGTTGTCAACCGCCGGGCGGCGGCTTTTTGGTCCGTAAGGGTCATATATCACGAGAGTTTAACGCCTGGCCGCGCAATCGGCCGCGTCGATTTGCTTGCCCTGAAAGGCTCACCTAAACTTTGCGCGGTGATATTGCGCAGCACACATAGGAAGGGCGACCGCCGTGGGTAGAGAGTACGAGCCGACCGTCGGACAATGGTATGAAGACCTCGAAAACGAGGAAACCTTCCAGGTCCTCAAAGTGGACGAGGATGGAGAGGTCATCGAGATCCAGCATCTGGACGGTGATACCGAGGAACTCGACGTGGAAGAGTGGGCCGAACTCGACCTCGAGTTGACCGGCGAACCGGAAGGTTGGTCCGGCTCGGCGGACGAAGCCGACGAAGACGACGAGGATTGGGAGGACGAAGAAGACGACGACGAAGATGATGATGATGACGACGACGAGGACGACCTGGACGAGGACGAGGACCGCGAAGAGTACTGAGCGCACCCGCCGCGGCCCCCGGGGAGCCTCGTCAGATGCGTTGCAGCCAACCGTGACGGTCGGGGGCCTGGCCGTTTTGGATCGCGACCAGCTGGGCCCGCAGGTTTCGCGTCAACGGCCCGACTTCCCCCGTGCCGACGCGATGTTCGCGTCCCTGGTGGATCAGGGTGCCGACGCCGGCAAGCACGGCGGCGGTCCCCGATAGGGCCGCCTCGCCGCCACGGGCCCAGTCGAGCATCGTCGCCACGTCGAATTCCCGTTCCAGGATCGCATAGCCCGCTTCCCGCGCCAGCGTCAACAGGGAATTGCGCGTGACGCCGTGCAGGAACGTGCTGTCGAGGCCGCGCGTCATCAATTCACCGTCGCGCAACAACAGGAAATTTGCCGCACCGGTCTCCTGGACCTGACCGCCCGGACAGAAGAGCACCTGGTCGGCTTGGTATTTGGCACGCGCGGCGAGCGTCGGCCCCATCGCCGCGGCGTAGTTGCCGCCGGTTTTGACCATGCCGAGATGCGCCGCCGACCGCGTATTCACGTCGTCGACCAAGATGCGCAGCGGCTTCATCCCGCCGGCGAAATAATCCCACACCGGACTCGCCAGCACGAGCAGCATCGCATCCGCCGACGGCGTGGCGGCGGCGCCGATGTTGGCGGTGGTTCCGAACAGGAGCGGCCGCAGATAAAGCGCGCCCGGCGCCTCCGGCACCTGATCGCGGCAGTGACCGATCACCGCCCGGACCATCTCCTCGAGCCGGCGGGGATCGGGCTCCGGCAACACCAGGTGGCGGGCGCTCTGGCGCATGCGCTGGATATGCATGTCCATCCGGAACACGTGCAGCGATCCGTCGGCGTGCCGGAACGCCTTGAAACCCTCGAAGCAGGTGCTCGCGTAGTGCAGTACGTGGGCCGCGGGGCTGATTTCGAGCGGCGCCACCGGTTTGATCGCGAAATCGCCCCAGGCGCCCCCCTGGAACGTGGCAACCGCCATATGCGTGGTCAGGACGGTGCCGAAAGCGGGACGTTGAGTCGTTGTGGTCATGTAAATTGAACCTTCGGTAGGAAAATCATCGCCGGATGCTCGAGCGACTCCTTCAGCGCTTGAATCATGGCCGCTGCATCATAACCGTCGACGAATCGGTGATCGAATGAAGATGACAAATTCATGATCCGCCTGACGGTAATCGAACCCTCGCGCACGACCGGGCGCTCGACGGCCTTGTTCAGGCCGACGATCGCGACTTCCGGGGAATTGATGACCGGAGTGGAGGCGATGCCGCCCAATTTGCCGAGACTGGTGACCGTGATCGTCGAGCCGGACAGCTCCTCGCGCGTCGACTGATTGGCGCGCGCGCGCTCGGACAGTCGCCTCACCGCGGCGGCGATCGCCTCGAGCGACAGCGACTCGGCGTGGCGCAGGACCGGGACTTTCAGTCCGTCGGGCGTTTGCGTCGCGATCCCCACGTGGACCGCGCGGTGTCGCACGAGCACGTCCCGGCTCGCGTCGTAGCGGACGTTGCACTGGGGAAACTGCGGCAACACCCGGGCGAGCGCGGCGATCACGAACGGCATGTAGGTCAAGGGCGGCTGCCCCTTGAACACCGTGGCGTTCAGATGCGCCCGCAAGGCCTCGAGCTCGGTGACGTCGGCCTCCTCGACATATGAGAAATGGGGGATCGTGCGCTTCGCTTCGCTCATGCGCGCGGCGATCAGGCGGCGCACCCCGAGGACCTTGATCTCGGTAGTTCCCTCGTCCGGTTGGGCGGCGGCGGACGGCGTCGCGCTCGGCGCCGCCGGCAGGTCGCCGCGCAGGATGCGCCCGCCCGGTCCGGAGCCGCTGACGCCGGACAAGTCGATGCCCGCCTCGCGCGCAAGCCGGCGCGTCGCCGGCGAGGCCATGACCCGTCCTGTGCGCGGCGCCTCCGACGAGGGCCTCGCGCCCGGCGCCGGTGCGGATGTCGGGGCCGGGACCGGGGCGGGCGCGGGCGCGGACTCGGGCCCGTCCGGCGAGCCTCCATCGAGCGCGAATACCACCAAGGGAGAGCCGACCGCGACCTTGTCGCCCGGTTCGCCGGTCAGCCGCGTGACGCGCCCGCTGACCGGTGCCGGCACCTCGACCGCCGCCTTGTCCGTCATCAATTCGACGACCGCCTGGTCCTCGGCCACGAGGTCGCCGGGCCGCACGTGCCAGCGGACGATTTCCGCCTCGACGGTCCCCTCGCCCAAGTCGGGCAACTTGAACACATATTCGCTCATGCCGGCCCCATCGCGATTTCGAATGCCGCGGCGAAACGCGCCTGACTGGGAAAGTACTCCCATTCGAAGGCGTGCGGATACGGCGTATCCCAGCCGGCGACCCGCTGGATCGGCGCCTGGAGGTCCCAGAAACATTCCTCCTGCAGGATCGACAGCACCTCGGCGCCGAAACCGGAAAAGCGCGTGGCTTCGTGGGCGATCACGCACCGTCCGGTCTTGCGCACCGACGTGCAGATGGTGTCGACATCCAGCGGGACCAACGACCGCAAATCGATGATTTCCGCGTCGATGCCCTGGGCCGCGGCCGCGGCGACGTGGACCATGGTGGCGTAGCTGATGATCGAGAGGTCCCCCCCCTCGCGCACGATCTCAGCCTTGCCGAGCGGCACCGTGAAACGGCCCTCCGGCACTTCACCCTTCGGATGCGTGCTCCACGGCACGGCCGGTTTGTTCGGATCGCCGTCGAACGGCCCGTTGTACAGTCGCTTCGGCTCGAAAAAGATCACCGGGTCATCGTCCTCGATCGCGGTGATCAACAAGCCCTTTGCATCGTAAGGATTCGACGGCATGACCACCTTGAGCCCGCAAACATGCGTGAAGATGCCCTCCGGGCTCTGCGAATGGGTCTGGCCGCCGCGGATGCCGCCGCCACAGGGCGTGCGGATCGTGACCGGCGCGAAGAATTCGCCGGCGCTGCGATAGCGCAGCCTCGCCAATTCGCTCGCGATCTGGTCGAAGCCGGGATAGATGTAGTCGGCGAACTGGATTTCGGCGACTGGACGCAGGCCGTTGACCGCCATGCCGATGGCGGCGGCGACGATGCCGCCCTCGGCGATCGGCGTGTCGAGCACGCGATGTTCACCGTATTTGCGCTGCAGGCCGTCGGTGACGCGGAACACTCCGCCGAAATAGCCGATGTCCTCGCCGATCAGCACGACCGACGGGTCCAGTCCGAGCATGACGTCCATGGCGGAGTTCAGCGCCTGGGTCATGTTCATTTGCGCCATGGCGGTCCGCTCCTCTCCGCCCGCATCGCCGCGCGTTGGCGCTGCAGATGGGCGGGCATGTCCTTGAACACGTCCTCGAACATCAGATCCGGGTCGAGGCGGGGGCCTTCGCCGAGCGTGCCGTAGGTCACCGCTTCCTTCCAGCTCGACGCGACCAGCGACTCCAGCTCGGCGGTGAGCGCCGCGTGCCGCTCCTCGGACCAGCCGCCGTGCTTGATCAGGTGCTGCTTCAGGCGCTCGATGGGATCGCCCAGGGGCCAGTGCGCATAGTCGTCCTTGGCCCGATACCGGGACGGATCGTCGCTGGTCGAATGCGCGGCCGCGCGATAGGTCACGAGTTCGATCAGGGTCGGCCCGGCGCCGGTGCGCGCGCGCGCCGCGGCCCACTGCGTCACGCCGTGCACCGCCAGGAAGTCATTGCCGTCGACGCGAATCCCCGCGATGCCATAGCCCGGACCACGGGCGGCGAACGCACGCTGCTCGCCGCCCGCATAGCCCTGAAACGTGGAGATCGCCCACTGGTTGTTGACGACATTGAGTATCACCGGCGCCTGGTACACCGCCGCGAACAGCAGCGCATGGTGAAAATCCGCCTCGGCGCTGCTGCCCTCCCCGATCCAGGCGGCCGCCAGGTGATCCTCGCCCTTGATGGCCGCGGCCATCGCCCAGCCCACGGCCTGCGGGAATTGAGTCGCGAGGTTGCCAGAAATCGAGAAGAGCCGTTGCGCGGCCGAGTGATACATGACCGGCAGCTGCCGGCCCTTGCACATGTCGCGGGTGTTCGACAGCAGCTGGCACATCATGTCGACGAGCGGCATGCCGCGCGCGATGTGCAGTCCTTGGTTGCGATAGGACGGGAACAACATGTCGCCCGGGCGCAGCGCCATGCATTGAGCGACCGCAACCGCCTCCTCGCCGAGACAGCGCATGTAGAAGCTGATCTTGCCGGCGCGCTGGGTGCGCTGCATGCGTTCGTCGAGCAGGCGCGTGAGCAGCATGTGCCGCAGGCCGACCTGCAGCTCCTGTGGATCGAGATGCGGGTGCCAGGGGCCGACGGCGTCATGCGCATCGTCGAGCACGCGCACCAGCTCGTGCGACAGGAAGCCGATCTCGCGCGCGCGTGCATTGACGTCGGGACGCCGCACGGCGCCGGCCGCGGACAACTCGAGATAGCCGAAGTCCGGCTTCTCGCCGGGCCGCGCCGGGGTCGGCGGCAGATGCAGTCGTGATGGTCTTGGCATGAGGCCTAATTTACGTCGCATTGCGACGGCATGTTGCTTTCCTGCGGGGATGGCCGAATAATTCGGTATGTTCATTTCAACATTGACTGAATAATGGAACAATCTCGCATTCCTAAGCTGGACGCGCTGGATTTGCGGCTGCTGCGGATCCTGCAGCACGAAGGCGCGCTGTCGGTCGCCGAGGTCGCCTCTCGGGTGCGTCAGTCGACGACGACGTGCTGGCGCCGCATTCAGCAGCTCGAACAAAGCGGGGTGATCAAGGCGCGCGTGGCGCTGCTCGATCGCGCGGCGCTCGGCCTCGACGTGACGATCCTGGCGCACGTCAAGCTCGCCAGCACCGGACGCGAGGCCATCGAGAAATTCGAGGCGGCGATTCGCGACCGCAGCGAGGTGCTCGAGTGCTACACGCTGACCGGCGAGTGGGATTTCCTGTTGAAGATCGTCACGAAGAACATCAAGGCGTTCGAGGCGTTCTACCTCGACTACCTGTCGCGCATTCCCTACGTACAGTCCGTCAACTCTTCGGTCGCCGTCACGGTGATCAAGGAGTCGACGGCGCTTCCGCTCGGCTGAACGCCGCCCGCAACGCCGCGCCGCCGCGACGCCGTGCCGTCAGGAAGGCAGCAGCACGGTCGCCCCGGTCGTGCGCCGGGCCGCGAGCGCCTCGTGCGCGCCGCGTGCGTCGCGCAGCGCGAACCGCTGGCCGACGTGCGCCCGCACCGTGCCCGCGGCCACGCGGGCGAACAGGTCCGCGGCACGGCGCTCCAGTTCCTCGCGGGCGCCGATGTAGTCGAACAACACCGGCCGGCTCGCGAACAGCGAGCCGCCGGCGGCGAGGTCGGAGAGCTTGAAATCGGCGATCATGCCCGAGGACTGACCGAAGCTCACGAACATGCCGCGGCGCTTCAGGCACTTCAGCGAGCCGCGCCAGGTGTCGTTGCCGACCGAGTCGTAAACCACGTCGCACCCGCCGCCGGTGATCGCGGCCACCCGCGTGACGAAGTTCTCCGAGCGATGATCGACGACGTGCGCGTAGCCGTTGGCGAGGGCGACCTGCGCCTTCTCCGGCCCGCCCACGATGCCGATCGCGGTCGCGCCGAGCGCGTGCAGCCACTGGCCGAGCAGCAGCCCGACGCCGCCGGCCGCCGCGTGCACGAGCGCGGTCTGTCCGGCGCGGACGGGAAAACAGGAAGTGACCAGGAACTGCGCCGTCAGTCCCTTGAGCATCAGCGATGCCGCGCTTTCGAACGGCACGCCGTCGGGTATCTTGACGAGCCGGTCCACCGGCACCACGCGGCGCTGCCGGTACGCGCCCGGCGACATGGTGTAGGCGACGCGGTCGCCCGCCCGGAATCCGGTGACGCCGGGGCCGGTCTCCTCGATGAGGCCCGCCGCCTCGCTGCCGGGGACGAGCGGCGTCGCCGGCCAGGGGTACAGGCCGCTGCGAAAATAGATGTCGATGAAATTCACGCCGATCGCCCGG
>VFSW01016157.1_pt1 | contig 10206 bp, 11 predicted proteins | sample 5358111 | NCBI WGS metagenome assembly VFSW01 (sample SAMN11554181, study PRJNA540505) | mine drainage metagenome | isolation source: sediment from site ElyBrook_90M | place: USA: Ely Copper Mine, Vershire, VT | collected 2017
CAGAAACTCCTCGGCCAGCATTCGCCGGACCTGCTGCGCTTTTAGGTCGTAGGCGGCGTAGTAGCCGGCCGAGAGCGCGTAGGTGCCGAGCAGGATGCGGCGCTTGACCTCCGCGCCAAAGCCCTCATCGCGCGAATGCGAATACATGTCGGAGAGCGTGGCCGATTTCGGCGAGCGGTAGCCGTAGCGCACGCCGTCGAAGCGGGCAAGGTTGGAGGAGGCTTCCGCCGGGGCGAGGACGTAATACACCGGCACCGCCAGCTTGCTGTTGGGCAGCGATACCTCGACGGTCTGAGCGCCCAGCTTGCGGTATTCCACCAGGGCGGCTTCGATGGCCTGCGCCACGTCGGCGGCAAGTCCCGCTGCGAAGTATTCCTTGGGCAGGCCGATGCGCAGCCCCTTGAGCGGCTGTTCCAGGTCGCGACCGTAGTCCTCCTTTTCCCGATCCAGGCTGGTCGAATCGCGCGCGTCGAAGCCGGCCATCGCGTTGAGCAGCAGCGCGCAATCCTCGGCGCTCTTCGCCATCGGGCCGCCCTGGTCGAGCGAGGAGGCGAAAGCGATCATGCCGTAGCGCGACACCACGCCATAGGTCGGCTTGATGCCGGTGATGCCGGTGAGCGCGGCGGGCTGGCGGATGGAGCCGCCAGTATCGGTGCCGGTGGCGGCTGGACACAACCGCGCCGAGACCGCTACGGCCGAGCCGCCCGAGCTGCCGCCGGGAACGGCATCGAGATCCCAGGGATTCTTCACCTTGCCGAAATACGAGGTTTCGTTGGACGAGCCCATGGCGAATTCGTCCATGTTGGTCTTGCCCAGGATGACCGCGCCGGCGCGATTGAACTGTTCGATCACATGGGCGTCGTAAGGCTAGACGAAATTGTGCAGCATCCTCGATCCGCAGGTGGTCAGCCAGCCCTTGGTGCAGAAAATGTCCTTCTGCGCCACCGGAATGCCGGTGAGCGGACCGGCCTTGCCGGATGCGATCAATGCATCGGCGGCCTTGGCCTGTAGCAGGCTTTTGTTTTCGTCTATAGTGATGAAGGCGTTGAGTCTGGGGTTCAGCTCCCTGATGCGCTCGAGGAAGGTCTGCGTCAGTTCGACGCTGGAAATCTTCTTTGCGGCCAACTGGGCCGAGAGTTTTTTTAGCGATGTGTTGATCATTTTTGGTGAGGAGTGAGGAGTGAGGAGTGAGGAGTCCAAATTCGGACGCTGCTCAACTCATCACTCCTCACTCCTTACTCCTCACGAATTACTCAATAACTTTGGGAACCAGATACAGGCCGGCTTCGACTTGCGGCGCGACGGCTTGGTAGGCGGTGCGGCGGTCGGTTTCGGTGGCAATGTCGTTGCGCAGGCGCAGCACCACGTCCTGGGCGTGCGCCATCGGCTCGATGCCGGTCGTGTCGACGGCCTGCATTTCCTCGACCAGACTGAGGATGTTGGAAAGTTGCTGCAAATAGCCCGGCATTTCGTCCTCTTCCACCGCAATGCGGGCAAGATGGGCAATGCGCTTCACATCGGTCAGATTCAATGACATAAAATTCACCCGGAGAGCTTTAAAGCGATACGCGTAAAATGGTATCATGTTTCATTTAACCGCAGCACCTCATTCACTGGAATACGCAATGATGTTTGGATTCTTACGCGGATATTTTTCCAACGACTTGGCCATCGACCTCGGAACGGCCAACACCCTGATTTTCGTGCGCGGCAAGGGCATCGTGCTGAACGAGCCCTCGGTGGTCGCGATTCGACAGGAAGGCGGGCCTTCTTCGAAAAAAACCATCCAGGCGGTGGGCATAGAGGCAAAGCGGATGCTCGGCCGCACGCCGGGCAACATTACCGCCATCCGCCCGATGAAAGACGGCGTGATCGCCGACTTCACCATCACCGAGCAGATGCTCAAGTATTTTATCAAGAAAATTCACGATTCGCGCATGCTCTCTCCGAGCCCGCGCATCATCATCTGCGTGCCCTGCGGTTCGACCCAGGTGGAGCGGCGCGCCATCCGCGAATCCGCGATTGGCGCCGGTGCAAGGCAGGTGTACCTGATCGAGGAGCCGATGGCGGCGGCGATCGGCGCTGACCTGCCGGTGGCCGAAGCGACCGGCTCGATGGTGGTGGACATCGGCGGCGGCACGACGGAGGTTGGCGTGATCTCTCTCGGCGGCATCGTCTATGCCGCATCGGTGCGGGTCGGCGGCGACAAGTTCGATGAAGCCATCATCAACTACATCCGCCGCAATTACGGCATGCTGATCGGCGAAGCCACGGCCGAGAGAATCAAGAAAGAGATCGGCTCCGCCTTCCCCGGTTCGGAAGTGCGCGAAATGGAAGTGAAAGGGCGCAATCTGGCCGAAGGCATCCCGCGCAGCTTCACCATTTCCAGTAACGAAATTCTCGAAGCTCTGACCGACCCGCTCAACAGCATCGTCAGCGCGGTCAAGTCGGCACTGGAGCAGACCCCGCCGGAACTGGGCTCGGACATCGCCGAAAAGGGCATGGTCCTGACCGGCGGCGGCGCCCTGCTTCGCGACCTGGATCGTCTGTTGATGGAAGAGACCGGGCTGCCGGTGATCGTCGCCGATGACCCGCTCACCTGCGTGGTGCGCGGCAGCGGCCGGGCACTCGAGGAAATGGACAAGTTGGGTAGCGTCTTCACGAATGATTAAAGCAGCTAGCAGCTATAAGCTTTCAGCGGTCAGCTTGTTGTGCACGGCAAAGCCGTGCGGTTTTGCTGATAACTGACGGCTGATAACTGATAGCTGATAGCTAATGGATCACCAAGCACCGCCCTTTTTCAAGCACGGCCCCAGCCCGCTGGCGCGCTTCGTCTTTTTCGCCTCGATTTCCCTGGTGCTGATGTTGTTGGACGCTCGTCTGAACGCGCTGAATTCCCTGCGCCAGATGATTTCAATTGCCGTTGCTCCGCTACAGCGTCTGGCCATGACTCCTGCGGAACTTCTCGATCAGACCGGGAATTTTTTCGTGACTCAGGAGCATTTGCAGAACGAAAATGCGTCGCTCAGGCAGCGGCAGTTGGTGCAGGCAGCGCAGTTGCAGCGAATGCAAGCGATGCAGGCGGAAAATGCGCACCTCAGAAAAATTCTCGGTGTTCAGCAGCGGCGCGGCGAAAGCGTGGTGGCGGCTGAAATCATCTATGCCGGACGCGATCCGTTTTCCCAGAAAATTATCGTGGACAAGGGCTCGAACCATAAAATCCAGGCCGGGCAGCCGGCACTCGACGACATTGGCGTAGTCGGCCAGGTTACCCGCGTCTACCCATTCAGCAGCGAGATCACCCTGCTCACCGACAAGGATCAGGCAATTCCTGTTGAAATCGTACGCAATGGCGCCCGCGCCATCGCTTTCGGCCATGGCCAGGATGGTGCGCTTGAGCTGCCTTTCATGGCGGCCAATGCGGATATCCAGAACGGCGACATCCTGGTGACCTCCGGTATCGATGGTGTTTATCCTGCCGGGTTGCCGGTGGCGGTGGTATCGAAAATCGAGCGCAACGCGGCTTTTGCCAAGATCACGTGTACCCCGAGCGCGGGCGTGAACCGCCATAAGCAGCTTTTGATTCTGGTCGGCGAGGAGCGACGGTTTCAGAAGCCCGTGCCCGATCCGGCGGGTACGGAAACGGCTGGCGGCAAGACGCCGGTTTTGAGAAAGAAGAGGATCTGACGATATGCATCACGCCGGCGCACCGGAACTGCTCAAGCCCGCCAGCTTGAAATTTATCTTGCTGACGCTGGTGAGCGGGTTAGTGCTCAACCTGTTGCCCTGGTACGGGCTGGTTCTGTCTTTTCGTCCGGATTTCGTCGCCCTGGTACTTTTGTTCTGGGCTATCCGTGAGCCGCGAAAATTGGGCTTCGCCGCAGCCTGGATCGCCGGGCTGATGATGGATGTCGGCGATGGCGTAATTTTGGGACAGCATGCTTTTGCTTACATCCTCGGAGTTTATGCCGCGATTGTGCTGCATCGGCGTATTCAGCGCTTCACCCTGTGGCAACAAGCATCTCACGTGCTGCTGCTGCTGCTGTTGATGCAGCTGACGATGTTGATTATTCGGCTGTTCGGCGGCAGCGTTTTCCCCGGCTACGGTTATTTCCTTTCCTGTCTGACCGGCGCGATGCTCTGGCCGGCGTTGAGCCTGCTATTCCTGCTTCCTCAGCACGTCCGACCGGATGCTGATTCGGTGTATTCCGCAGGTCACAAGTGACGCGCCCGACCGAACTCAGAAACCATCAGAGGGAGCTGTATTATTTCAGGTGGCGTCTCGGGATTGCTGCGGCTGGCGCAGCACTGCTGTTTATGCTGCTGGTGGGGCGATTCTTTTTCCTGCAGGTGGTGCAGCATGAATATTTCCGCACCCTGGCAGAAAACAACCGTATTACCATCGTCCCCGTCGTCCCCAATCGCGGCTTGATCCTCGACCGCAACGGCATCGTTCTGGCGCATAACTATTCTGCTTACACCCTGGAAATCACGCCGAGCTAGAGCATGGATATGGAGGCGACGATCAACGGGCGGGCAACACTGGTCGACATCCAGCCGCGCGATCGCAAGCGCTTCAAGAAGCTGCTTGAGGAAAGCCGCAATTTCGAGAGCCTGCCGATTCGCGCCCGTCTGAACGATATCGAGGTTGCCCGCTTTGCCGCCAACCGCTTCCGTTTTCCCGGCGTGGACATCAAGGCGCGGCTGTTCCGCGATTATCCCAAGGGGGAGCTGGCTTCCCACGCCATCGGACAGATCGGACGCATCAATGAAGCCGACCTCGACCAACTGGAAGCCGCAGACGAGATGGCGAATTATCGCGGCAGCGACCACATCGGCAAGCTCGGCATCGAGCAGAGTTACGAAAAGCAGTTGCATGGCGTGACCGGCTTCGATCAGGTGGAAACCGACGCCGGCGGCCATGCGATTCGGACTTTGAGCCGACGTTCCCCGATACCCGGCGACGACCTGACTTTGACGCTGGACAGCCGCTTGCAGGAAGTGGCCGAGAAGGCGTTCGGGCAGTACCGTGGCGCACTGGTGGCCATCGTGCCGAAGAGCGGCGAGGTGCTGGCTTTCGTCAGCAAGCCGGGGTTCGATCCCAACCTGTTCATCGACGGTATCGATCCAACCAGCTGGGATGCCCTCAACAACTCTCCCGACAAGCCGCTCAACAACCGCGCCTTGCGCGGGCAGTACCCGCCGGGTTCGACCTTCAAGCCGTTCATGGCGCTGGCCGGGCTGGAGCTTGGCAAGCGCACGCCTTCCTACACCATCTCCGACCCGGGGTTTTTTACGCTACCCGGCAATGCCCATCGCTATCGGGACTGGAAGGTGGGCGGACACGGCTTGGTTGACTTGCACAAAGCCATCGTGGTTTCCTGTGACACTTACTTCTATAGCTTGGCCAACGACTTGGGGCCAGACAACATCTTCAACTTCATCGGCCAGTTCGGCTTCGGAAAAAAGACCGGCATAGACATCGAGGGCGAAGCCACCGGCCTGCTTCCCTCGCGCGAGTGGAAGATGAAGCGCTACCATCAAAAATGGTACGCTGGCGACACCATCAGCATCGGCATCGGCCAGGGCTACAATCTGGCGACCCCCCTGCAACTGGCATTCGCTACCGCGATCCTGGCGAATAATGGTACCCTCGTCCGTCCGCATCTGGTGCGCTCCATCCGGGATTCCGCCACCAACCTGGTGCATATGATGCAGGTTCCGCCCGCCGTCACCCTGAAGCTGAAGCCGGAGAACCTGGCATTGGTGAGAAGCGCCATGATCGACGTTACGCAGCCGGGTGGCACGGCGGCGCGCGTCGGCGCGGGCGCGCCCTACCTCATCGCCGGCAAGACCGGCACGGCTCAGGTGATCGCCATCAAGCAGAATGAGAAATACGTGGCAAGCCGGGTATCGGAGCGCAATCGCGACCATGCCCTGTTCATTGCTTACGCCCCGGCCAACGATCCCAAAATCGCCATGGCCATCCTGGTGGAAAATGGCGGACACGGCGGTTCGATCGCAGGACCTATCGCCCGCGCGGTGATGGACTATTACCTGCTCGGCAAGGTGCCTCCGCCGCCAGTGCCGCCAGCCGTGGTACCCGAGGAGGAACATGATTAAAATCGACCCGAGGCGAATCTGGCTGCGGCTGACTGTGCATATCGACAGCCTGCTGTTGAGCTTCATGCTGATGCTGATGCTGATTGGCCTGATCGTGCTGTACAGCGCCACCGGCCAGGATCTTGCCAAAACCACCGGCCAGATGCTCAATATACTGGTAGCGCTGGCGGCGATGTGGGCCGTTGCCAATGTATCGCCGCAGCACCTGGCGCGCGCGGCGCTGCCGGTTTATGCCCTGGGCCTGCTGCTGCTGGTTGGCGTGGCGCTGTTCGGAGACGTCAGCCACGGCGCACGGCGCTGGTTGAATATCGGCATCCGCATCCAACCCTCGGAAATGATGAAACTGGCGGTACCGCTGATGCTCGCCTGGTATCTGGACCGGCGCGAAAAAACCCTCAACCTCAAGGATTTCGGCATCGCCGTCCTGATGCTGATGGTGCCGGTGGGGCTGATTGTCAGACAGCCGGATCTCGGCACGGCCTTGTTGATCTCTGCCGCCGGCTTCTATGTACTGTTCCTGGCCGGCCTGAGCTGGCGCATTATCCTCGGGTTGGTTGTGGCGGGGGCGGCGAGCGCACCGATTTTGTGGTCGCTGATGCACGACTATCAGCGCCAGCGTATCCTGACCCTGATCGATCCTTCTCAGGATCCGCTCGGCGCGGGTTATCACATCATCCAGTCGAGCATAGCATTAGGGTCGGGCGGGATTTTCGGCAAGGGCTTGTTCAACGGGACTCAGGCTCATCTCGATTTCCTGCCGGAGCGCACCACGGACTTCATCTTTGGCGTCTTTGCCGAGGAATTCGGCTTGGCCGGCAACCTTATCCTGCTGACCTTGTACGCTCTGGTAATCGGTCGCGGCCTGGTGATTGCGGCCAAGGCGCCGACCCTGTTCAGCCGTCTTCTGGCGGGCAGCATCACGCTGACCTTCTTCACCTACGCTTTCGTCAACATGGGCATGGTGAGCGGCATTCTGCCCGTGGTCGGCGTGCCGCTGCCGCTGATCAGTTACGGAGGGACTTCCATGGTGACACTGCTGATCGGATTTGGTATGTTGATGAGCATACAAACCCACCGGAAACTGGTGCAGTCATGAGAATATCAGGCGAGAGGCGAGTGGCGAGTGGCGAGTGGCGTGGCAGCGGCCCGATGTTGGCCGTGCTTTGCCTGTTGCCCGCCCTTCTGGTCGGCTGTGGCAGCGTTGCGCCACGGCAGGACGCACCGGTCGTATCCAAGCCGGGGAAACCGGTCGTGGCGACCAAAAAGGGGGGTGGCTATTACCTCGACGACGGCCCGGGCGACAACCCGCCCGCCAATCTCGACGCCATTCCCGATGCCGTACCGAAAGTCGAACCTTTGCACATGGCCTCCAGCCGGCCTTACACGGTACTGGGCCAGACCTATATTCCCGACACCTGCCTCAAACCCTACAAGGAAATCGGCGTGGCTTCGTGGTATGGCATACGCTATAACGGTCAGAAAACCTCGACCGGAGAAATTTACGACATGTACGGCATGACGGCGGCGCATCCCACCCTGGCCATCCCGAGTTACGCGCGCGTCACCAATCTGAAGAACGGCAAGTCGGTGGTGGTACGGATCAACGATCGCGGCCCGTTCCGCAGCGACCGCCTGATCGACTTATCCTATACTGCGGCTTACAAACTGGACGTGCTCGCCGGTGGCAGCGCCCAGGTCGAGGTGGAGTCGATCGACCCAGCCCATTATGCTGCCGCCGCAATACCGACCGAAGCACCGGTCGCCGCTCCGCCGGCCACGAAAGAACCCGTTGTCGCGGTGCAGGAAACAATGCCGAGCGGCCACTATGTCCAGCTCGGCGCGTTCGGCGCGCAGGAAAACGCCGAATCTTTCCGTGACAGGCTCAAGGTCAAGCTGGCACAGCTGGCCGACAAGCTGCAAATCCAGCCTTCAGACGGTCTGTTCCGGGTGTGCGCCGGCCCTTTTCAGACCCTGGCTGAAGCCGGCCAGGTTGCCGCCGAAATCAAGAATGCGCTGAACCTCAAAACAGTGTTGACCTCCCGCTAATTTTAAAACGGTTCCCATGATGAAGAAACTCCTTGCGCTTGCCTTGTTATTTGTCGTACTCCCGGCGTTTGCGGCGTCCCCCGCCATTTACCCGTCCCCCGCGCCGGATATCGCGGCCAGAAATTATATCCTGGTGGACTTTTTCAGCGGCCAGACGTTGCAGCAGCGGGGCGGAGACGAACGGATCGAGCCGGCTTCGCTGACCAAACTGATGACCACCTACCTGACTTTTGCCGCCCTGCGCCAAGGGATAATCACGCATAACCAGGCGCTGCCGGTATCGGAGCGGGCCTGGCACGCCGAGGGTTCGCGCATGTTTATCCAGCCGAACATGCCGGTAGCCGTGGATGATCTGATTCGCGGAATGATCGTGGATTCCGGCAACGATGCCTGCCTCGCCTTGGCGGAGGGTATCGCAGGCAGCGAAGAAGCATTCGTTCGGCGCATGAACCTGGAGGCCCTGCGTCTGGGCATGAAAAAAACCCATTTCATGAATGCCACCGGCCTGCCGGATCCCGACCACTACACGACAGCCCATGATCTTTCGATCCTGGCGCGCGCCATCATCCGCGATTTCCCCGAAGACTATCCCTTCTTTTCGCTGAAGGAGTTCAAATACAACAACATCACCCAGGCCAACCGCAACCGCCTGCTGTGGCAGGATCCCACCGTCGATGGCATGAAAACCGGGCATACCGAATCCGCCGGCTATTGCCTGATCGCCTCGGCCAAGCGAGCGTCGCGGCGCTTGATCTCAGTGGTTCTCGGCGCGGAATCGGATAACCACCGCGCCAGCGAGAGCCAGAAACTGCTGAATTACGGTTTCCAGAATTTCGACACCCACCATCTGTACCGGAAGGGCCAGATTGTTGCCACCCTGCCGGTGTGGAAAGGCAATTCGAATACCCTCAAGACCGGTGCCGCCCAGGATATATACCTCTCCCTGCCGAGAGGCCAGTACGCTCGCCTGAAAGCGGTTTTGGTCAGCAGGCAGCCCCTGCTGGCGCCGATAGCGGTGGGGCAGACGGTGGGCGCCATCCGTCTGACAATGGATGATAAACCCTACGCCGAATACCCGCTGGTGGCGTTGGAGGACATCTCCACGGCCAACTTCTTCAAGCGCGGCTGGGACGGCATGAAATTGTGGTTCAAATGATCTACCTCAACGGCCAGTTCATGCCGATCGAAGAAGCCCGCGTGCCGGTGCTCGCCCGCGGCTTCATCTTCGGCGACGGCGTCTACGAGGTGATCCCGGTCTATTCGCGTCGCCCGTTCCGCCTGCGCGAGCATCTGAAACGCCTGCAGCACAGCCTGGACGGCATCCGTCTGGCCAACCCGCACAGCGAGGAGGAATGGATGCGCCTGATCGGCGAGCTGGTCGAGCGCAACGATGAAGAGGACCAGTCGCTCTACCTGCATATCACGCGTGGCGTGGCCAGGCGCGACCACGCCTTCCCGGCGGGTGTGGCGCCGACGGTGTTCATGATGAGCAACCCCTTGGTGACTTCGATGCCCGAGCTGGTGGAAAGCGGCGTTGCCGCAGTGAGCGCGACGGACAATCGCTGGCTGCGCTGCGACATCAAGGCGATTTCCCTGCTGCCCAACGTATTGCTGCGCCAGCTGGCGGTGGATGCGGGTGCCGCCGAAACCCTGCTGCTGCGCGAAGGCTTCCTGACCGAGGGCGCCGCCAGCAACATCTTCGTGGTGCGCGATGGTGTCCTGCTGGCGCCGCCGAAAGACAACCTGATGCTGCCCGGCATCACCTACGACGTGATCCTGGAACTCGCTGCCTTAGCCTCCCTCAAAGCCGAGGTGCGGCGCATTAGCGAGCATGAAGTGAGAGCGGCGCAGGAGCTGTGGCTCACCTCCTCGACCAGGGAAGTGCTGGCGATCACCCACCTGGACGGCCAGCCCGTCGCGGATGGCCGGCCCGGCCCGTGGTTCCACCGGATGTACCGTCTTTACCAGGATTACAAGAACACCGTGATGAGGGCTGCATGACCGAAGAACGCGCCACCCTGCTCGAATTCCCTTGTG
>VFSW01016158.1_pt1 | contig 10205 bp, 15 predicted proteins | sample 5358111 | NCBI WGS metagenome assembly VFSW01 (sample SAMN11554181, study PRJNA540505) | mine drainage metagenome | isolation source: sediment from site ElyBrook_90M | place: USA: Ely Copper Mine, Vershire, VT | collected 2017
AATTTCGATTCCGCCCCCGGCGCCAGCAACGCGCCGCTGCGCGACCTGTTCGTACAGCGCGATGCCTTCGCCGCCTGGGCCGGGCGCTACCGCGCGCGCCTCGCCCTGGAGGCGGGCGCAAACTCGGAGCGCAAGGCGCGCATGGACCGCATCAATCCCAAGTACGTACTGCGCAACTACCTCGCCGAGAACGCCATACGCAAAGCCGCGGACGAGCGCGACTACAGCGAAATCGAGCGTCTGATGCAGGTTCTCGCGCGACCTTATGACGAGCAGCCGGGGATGCAAACCTACGCCGAGCCGGCGCCTGAATGGGCGTCGGCGCTGGCAGTCAGCTGTTCTTCCTAGGGCGTGGGCCTGAACTGCGAATCGACCGGGATCTGGTAGCCGTTGGCGAGCCGGTTGGTCTGATTTGCCATGCCAGCCACCGCCAGCACCTCTGCCAGCATTTCGTCGGTCATGCCCTTGGCCCGCGCCGAGGCGATGTGAGAGTGGATGCAATATTCGCAGTTGTTGGTCGCGCTCACGGCGACATAGATCATCTCCTTGGTCAGCGGATCGAGCCTGCCGGGGCTCATCACCTCCTTCACGCCGGCCCAGATGCGCCTGAGCGTAGGCGGGTGGCTCGCCAGGGTCTTCCAGAAATTGTTGACCCAGTCGCTCTTGCGTGTCGCCATGATATCGTCGTAGACGGCTTTGACCTCGGCCGGCGCGCTATTGTATTGGACCATCTTGACCATGGGCATGTGCACTCTCCTCGTTGATGATCCGGGCAATTGTAATGTAAGCGCCGCTGTGCAAATCTCGGACTCACCTGCAACCATGTATGATTTTGGCTGTCTATGTCTATTATTCCAATGCTTGCCCAGGCCAGACCTTTCCGCAAAACCGAGAATTCAATGACCGCAAAAATCGTAAAACCCGACGCCGAATGGCGCAGGCAACTCAGCGACGAGCAGTTTGAAGTCACGCGCCGCAAAGCGACCGAGCCTGCATTCAGCGGCGAATACAACGACTGCAAGGCTGCGGGCACCTATCACTGCATCTGCTGTGGCGCGCCGCTGTTCAGTTCCTCGCACAAGTTCGATTCCGGCTCGGGCTGGCCCAGTTATTGGCAGCCGATTTCGCCGAATGCGCTGAACACCGCCGCCGACCGCAGCCATGCGATGCTGCGCACCGAGGCGACGTGCGCAGCCTGCGATGCCCACCTCGGGCATGTGTTCGACGACGGGCCAGAGCCCACCGGGCTGCGCTACTGCATCAATTCGGCATCGCTGAAACTTAAGTAATAGTCCATTTTGTCAATGACTTGCAGTTCCGATTCGGCATCCGCCCGGCGCCCGCGCGGATGCCGGCACCCCGGGCGCCCTGCGCCCTCTGCGCAAAGCGGCACGCTCGCCCAGGCCTGTTATAATCCACGCCCATGAAATTTCTGTTCGATCTGTTCCCGGTCATCCTGTTTTTCATCGCCTTCAAGGTGCAGGGGATCTACGTCGCCACTGCGGTCGCGATCGCCGCCAGCTTCGTCCAGATCGGCTGGCTGTGGCTGCGCCGGCGCAAGATCGACGCGATGCTGTGGGTGAGCCTCGCCATTATCGTCGTGTTCGGCAGCGCGACGCTGCTGCTGCACGACGAGACCTTCATCAAATGGAAGCCGACGGTGTTGTACTGGATGTTTGCCTTGGTGCTGAGCGTGAGCGCGCTGTTTTTCCGCAAGAACCTGATACGCAGCATGATGGGCGAGCAGATCCAGTTGCCGGATCCCGCATGGAACAAGCTCAATTTCAGCTGGGCCGGATTTTTTGCCTGCATGGGTTTTCTCAATCTTTACGTCGCCTTCAACTATTCCACCGACACCTGGGTCAATTTCAAGCTGTTCGGCGGCACGGGGCTGATGTTTGCATTCGTGATCGCGCAAGGGCTGTTCCTGGCCAAATACGTGGAACCGAAGGAATCCAAGTGAGGCAGGCATGAACGTCGCACTGGACATCGAGCGAAAACTAGCGGCGCTGCAGCCCAGCCGGCTGCAACTCAGGGACGACAGCGCCCTGCATGCGGGGCACGAAGGCGCCAAGGGTGGCGGCGGCCATTACGCGCTCACCATCGTTTCGCCGCAGTTCGCCGGCAAGAACACGGTGGCGCGCCACCGTCTGGTCTATGCCGCACTCGGCACGATGATGCAACAGCAGATTCACGCGCTCGCCATTCGCGCCTATGCGCCGGGCGAGCCGGAAGATTTTTCACAACCGTAGCAACCATAGAGGAACCACCATGCAGCCCACATTTTTCCGACTGACTCTGGCCCTAGTCGTCGCCGCGCTTTCGCTGCCGGGCCTTGCCTTGGCACAAGGTAGCGCGGCAAGCGCCAAGGTCGCGACCGTCAACGGTGTCGCGATCCCCAAGAACCAGGTGGATGCGATCGTGCACGCCCAGGAGGCGCAGGGACAGAAGGATACGCCCCAGCTGCGCGCGGCGATCCGCGACCGCCTGATCACGCTGGAAGTCCTGGTGCAGGAAGCCAAGCACAAAGGCCTGAACAAGAACGCGGATGTCGTGGCCCAAATCGAACTGGATCGCGCCAACATCCTGGCGCAAGCCTACCGCGCCGATTATATCAAGCACCACCCTGTGAGCGAAGACGCGCTGAAGGCCGAGTACGACAAACTTAAGGCGAATGCAGGCGACAAGGAATACAAGGCGCGCCACATCCTGGTCGATACCGAAGACGAAGCCAAAGCCATCATCGAGAAGCTCAACAAAGGGGCGAAATTCGCGGACCTGGCGAAGGCCTCCAAGGATCCGGGCTCCAAAGACCGCGGGGGTGAATTGGATTGGAATCAGCCGGGCGGCTTCGTCAAACCCTTCGCCGACGCCCTGGTGAAACTGCAAAAAGGCAAATTCACCGAGACGCCGGTGCATACCCAGTTCGGCTGGCATGTGATCCAGCTTGACGATGTGCGGCCGCTAAAATTCCCCGATTTGGACCAGGTCAAGACAAGGCTGGAGCAGCAACTGCAGGAACAGATGTTCGAGAAGGATTTGGCCGCCCTGCGCGCCAAAGCCAAGATCGAGTAGAGCAGCCGTAAATCGACGCAGGTCAGGACAGACGGGGGCGCAAGCCCCCGTCGGCTTTTTATTTACCGGATAAGCGAATCTATGGCCCTCAAGGCAACCATTTTCAAAGCGGGGCTGCAAATCGCCGACATGGATCGCAATTATTACCATGACCATGCGCTCACCATCGCCCGCCATCCTTCGGAAACGGACGAGCGCATGATGGTGCGCCTGCTTGCCTACGCGCTGAACGCCGACGAAGCGCTGGTATTCGGCAGGGGCTTGAGCACCGACGATGAGCCGGACTTGTGGCGCAAGGACCTGACCGGCGCCATCGAGCTCTGGATCGACGTCGGCCAGCCCGACGAAAGACGCATACGCAGGGCCTGCGGGCGCGCGCGCCAGGTCATGGTCTACAGCTACGGCGGCTACGCCGCCAGCATCTGGTGGAATCAGGTCGGCGGCGAGCTGGCGCGGGCGAAAAACCTCACCGTGGTATCGGTGCCGGCGGCGGCCAGCCAGGCGCTGGCGAAACTCGCGCAGCGCAATATGCGCCTGAATTGCACCATTCAGGACCAGCAGGTCTGGCTGGGCGATGCGGAGGACAGGGTGCAGGTGGAACTGAGCGTGAACAAGGCCGCCGCTACTTCTTCGCGCTGACCTGGCTTTCCAAACCGTTCTTTAGCAGCTCCGCCACTACCTCGTTCAAACCGGTCTGGCGCGCCTGTGCCAGCGCCTGCACCTGTTTCACCAGATCGCCGTTCAGCTTGACCGCGAACGGCACCAGGCCCAGAGCCTGATCGAGCTTGCGCTGCTCGCGCCGCTCCACGACCAGACCCGCATCCTTGCCGAAACGGCCGGGCGTGCCGAAGCGGTTCACGCTGCTGTTGATCTTCAAACCCTTGTTCTTTTCCAGGTCGGTTTTTTTCATGTTTCCAAACCCCAATTGAAGCGAAGCGCCGCATTCTACGCAGTCCTGCGGCATTGCGCTCTGACGAATGCAAGCTGTGCTATACCTTGTCTGCCCAAAGGCGGCGCCAGCCATCGTGGCCGAGGCGGCGCAAGGTCTCGATGTTGCGCTCGAAAATCCGGCTGGCCCCGGGAAACGCCGCCACGGCGCGCGCTATGCTTGCCTCGCGCAGCAGATGCAACATCGGATAGGGTGAGCGGTTGCTGTAGTTGTCGATGTCGTCCGTCCCGGTGCCGGCAAACTGGTAATGCGGATGAAAACTCGCTACCTGGATTACGCCCTCCAATCCGTGTTTGGCAACGGCAGCGTCGGCCAGTTCCAGAAAATCGTTGTAATCCAGGAAATCGGCGAGGACCTGCGGATGCAGCAGCAGCGTAGTCTCGATTTCGGGCGGATCGGCCGCCTGCAGCGTGTGCAGTTCGGCGACGAGATCGGCGAGCAACTCCTCGGGCGTTTGCGCCGCACTGACGGCGTAGCGGATCTGCTTTTTCACGTGTACCGTTTTGGCGAACGGGCACAGGTTCAGGCCGATCACGGCGCGCTCCAGCCAGATCCGCGTGGCGGCGACGACCTCCTCGTCCCCGGCAGCGAGCGGTTTCGGGGCTGTGCGCATGCGTTTCCTCATGGCGCATTGTCGCACCCATCCGGGCGCCGAACGCAGCTGGCCGGGAAGTGGCAATTCCGCCCCGGACTATTTGACCCAGATCAAAGCCCGGCGCGCGCATGACCTCTACAGTACTCACCCTATGCTGCCCAAGAATTCTATGCGCTCCCGCCAGGCTTAAATCGATCATGCCTATCCCAGAATTGGTCTGCCCCGCAGGCAACCTGCCCTCGCTCAAGACGGCCATTGATCACGGCGCCGATTGGGTCTATATGGGCCTCAAGGACGAAACCAACGCGCGCAATTTCGCCGGCCTCAATTTCGACGCCGCGAGCGCGGGCGAGGGACTGCGCTACGCCCACGCCGCCGGCGCCAAAATGCTGCTCGCGATCAATACCTTTCCGCAGGGTCAGGCGGCGCCGCGCTGGCAACGTGCCATCGACAACGCCGCCGACCTCGGCATAGACGCGGTGATCCTGGCCGACGCCGGTCTGATGCGCTATGCCGCCGAGCGCCATCCGGATTTGCGCCTGCACCTGTCGGTGCAGACCTCGGCCACCAATTATGAAGCGATCAATTTCTACCACGAGCGCTTCCGCATTTCGCGTGCGGTGTTGCCGCGCGTGCTGTCGCTGGCGCAGGTCGCCGATGTCATCAAGAACACGCCGGTGCCGATCGAAGTGTTCGGCTTCGGCAGCCTGTGCGTGATGGTCGAGGGACGCTGCGCGCTGTCGTCCTACGTCACCGGCGAATCGCCCAACACCCGCGGCGTGTGCTCGCCGGCCAAGGCAGTGCGCTGGGAGAAGCACGGCGACACGCTCGATGCGCGGCTGAACGGCGTCCTGATCGACCGCTTTGCGTCCGGTGAAAATGCGGGCTACCCCACCCTGTGCAAGGGCCGCTTCAATGTCGAGGACGAAACCTATTACGCCATCGAGGAGCCCTCCAGCCTCAACGCCATGGCGCTGTTGCCCGAGTTGGCGAAGATCGGCGTCGCGGCGATCAAGATAGAAGGCCGCCAGCGCAGCCCGGCCTATGTCGCCGCGGTGACGCGCATCTGGCGATCGGCGATCGACAGCTACGCGAAGAACCCGGAGCACTTTTCCGTCCAGCCCGACTGGGCCAACGGCCTCGCGCGCGTCGCCGAGGGCCAGCAGCACACGCTCGGCGCCTATCACCGCAAATGGAAATAAATTCACATTACGCTGCGAGGGGATATCTCCCCTCGTGCTCCCCTAAATCAGGCGCCATTTCGATAATGCCGAAATGGCGGTCACGACTATGAAACTCAGCCTCGGCCCGGTGCTCTACTACTGGACGCGCGAGGCGCTGCTGGAGTTTTACGCCGGCATCGCGAACTCCGGCGTCGACATCGTCTACCTCGGCGAAGTCGTGTGCTCGCGCCGGCACAATCTGCGCCTGGACGACTGGCTCGGCCTTGCGCGCGACTTGAACTCGAGCGGCAAACAAGTGGTGCTGTCCTCGCAGGCCCTGATCGAATCCGAATCGGACCTGAAGGCCCTGCGCCGCATCACCGCCAATGGCGACTTCAGCGTCGAAGCCAACGAAATGGGCGCCGTGCGCCTGCTCACCGGCCGCGTGCCTTTCGTCGCCGGACCGCACCTGAACATCTACAACAACGAGACGCTGGCCTGGTTCGCCGAACTCGGCGCGAGCCGCTTCGTGCTGCCGCTGGAACTCTCGCGCGACACCTTGCGCGAGCTGCAGGCGCAGCGCCCGGCCGGCGTGCAGACCGAGGTGTTCGCCTACGGCCGCATGCCGCTCGCGTTCTCCGCGCGCTGCTTCACCGCGCGCCATCACGACCTGCCCAAGGACGACTGCCAGTTCCGCTGCCTCGATGACGCCGATGGGCTCGCGCTTAAGACGCGCGACAAGGAAGCTTTCCTGACGCTGAACGGCATCCAGACGCAATCGGCGCTGGTGTACGACCTGTCGGATTCGATCGAGGAACTGCGCAGTCTCGGCGTCGACGTGGTGCGCCTGTCGCCGCAGTCGACGAACATGATGGCGATCATCGAAGCTTTCAGCGAACGCTGCGCCGGCCGTCCCGGCGCCCCGCTCGAAGGCCTGCGCGTCGCGCCGCCATGCAACGGCTACTGGTACAACCTGCCGGGCATGGAATACCGGACGACACATTGAATTCTCCGCAGTCCGCCCCGCTGCTGCCCGCGCGCCTCGCCGGCCTGGTCAGCCGCCTGCCGCAATGGCCGCCGGCGACGGTGCTGTGCGCGGGACTCAATCTGCTGTTTCTGCCTACGCTGGACGCGGAGACGAAGCAGCGCCTGATGGGCCGCATCGTTTCCATCCAGGTGAGCGACGCCGGTCTGGACTGCCGCGTCAGCCTCACCGCTCTGGGCTTTCTGCCGTCGCTGCGCAATGCGCCCGAAGTCACCATCCGCGCCTGCGCCTGGGATTACTACCGCCTGGCGCGCCGCCTGGAAGATCCGGACACCCTGTTCTTCTCGCGCCGCCTTACGATCGAAGGCGACACCGAGCTCGGCCTGCTGGTCAAGAACCTGCTCGACGCGATGGACTGGTCACACCTGCCCGGTCCGCTCGGACCGGCGATCGAGCGGCTGCGCCGTCTGGCCGAGCGCCGCGGCGCGGGCCACAAGCCCTTTCCGTAAAACTCCCCGCGGCGGGGATTCCTCGCCGCACATCGCGCCCCAGGCGACGTTTGTCCTGGCACATTCTCCGATCATCGACCGCAGTTCGGCCGTGCCGTTCACCCGCCCAGATGCGCAGGCGACGCCTCGATCTCGCCGCACTCGATCCTGCGTACCAGATCCACCAGCTTCTCGTGCGACGGCGTCGGGATACCCAGCATCCTGCCTTTGTCGGCGATGTAACCGTTCATGAAGTCGATCTCGGTGCGCCGGCCCTTGCGGATATCCTGCGCCATCGACGGGCGCTGCATGTCGCCGCGGGGATTGTCTTGCGCACGCGCGATCATGTGCTGTTCGACTTCCGCCAATGCATCGAGCTTGCCCGCGGCCGCAAGCGCAAACAGGTCGGGTTTGATCCCGCCGATCTTCTCCAGCTCGTAGCCCAGCGCCTGACCTACCCGCACGGCCTCTGCGCCGAGCCGGATCGCAAAGCGGCGAACCTCGGCATTGAGATCGCATTGGGGCGTGGTGAGCCCCGTCAGCGCCGACACGCCGTTGCGCATCCCGTTCTGCGTGAGCTTCGACCAGCGCTCGCCCCACAGGTTGGTCGTGGCCTTGGCGCTGTCGATCGCCGCGAACATCCCGGCCAGTTCGCGCACGCGCTCGGTGATCGCGCCATGCACTTCGCCGATGCGGAACACCGTGTGCTTGTCGCCGCCTTTCGCCGCGGTGCGCCGGATGCGCGCCGCATCGAACATGTCCACCGAAATCACCGAGGCGACCACGCCGACCGTCTTGCCCCAGCCGACGATGCCGGCGATCTTCTCTTCGTTGACGCAGTTCTGCAAAGAGACGACGTAGCCCTCGGGCGCGAGGTAGGGCTTGATCAACATCGTCGCCCACTCGGTGTCGTACGATTTCACCGCGACGAACGCAATGTCGATCGGTTTTTGTTTCGACAGCGATTGCACCTCGGTCAGGTGCATCGTCTTCGCGTTCCTTACCGTGAACTTCTCTTCCGGCGTGACGCCGTCGAGTTCCAGCCCGCGCGAGCGCATCGCCTCGATGTTCTCCGGCCACATGTCGATCAGCGTGACATCCTGTCCCTGCCGCGCGAAATAGCCGCCGACATAACCGCCGAGCGCGCCTGCGCCGACCATCGCGATACGCTTGCCCATGATTTCTCCGTGTTCCGTGCCTACCCAGGCAGATTCAAATCGAAACTACAGTGACATTATGGCGTAAGCGCAACTGCTTCACGAGAACCTCCGCATCGTCATGCGTCAAGCCATCCCGGCGGACGGCGGCTGCGGTGCGCTCGTGCTGCCACCGCCATTGCGGGCGCGCCAATCGCCGCGGCAGCGGCGCGGGCGGCGGAACAGAAGGGCCACGCCGAGTGCGATCAACAAGAGCGGGCCAATGAGGTGGAACATGCCGATAGGGATGAGGCCCAGGTACTTGGCGACGCCGAGTGAGCCAATGACTACGAGTGCGATGGGGAAGATTCTCATGATGTCCGCCAATGTGATGTGAGAGGTTGGTATGAAAGGCCTGAAACTGGCATGCGTCAGCGTGGCGCACCGGGCGCGGGCGGTTGAGCGGACGACTTGGGGGACGAGCTACGACTTGCGGATGCCGGTGCGGACGCATCGCCACCAGAGCCACAATGAGACTGCCATTGCCGCATGCCCGCGCGAAAACGCTCGCGCTCTTCTTCGCTCAGATTGGCCCAGCCCGGGCCAAAGTGGCGATGCATGCGCCGCTCCCAGCGGTCTTGCATGCGTTCACGCATGTCCGCACCCCAACGCGGGCCACGCGCAAGCATTGCGACGCCGATGCCAATGAGAAGCAAGGGCCAGAACAACTGCACAAACGCGGGGTCGATGAGGCCATAGTGCTTGAGCACCCCAAACACGCCAATGGCGATGAGGGCGAGCGGAAAAATGCGCATTGTTTTCTCCAAGAAAGAATGTACCGGGGCGCGTGTGCGCTAAACCATCAGGTCGCCGTATTCGGCGTGCAGCCGCGCGCGCAGGGCGAGCACGGCGTAGCGCTTGCGCGCGAGCAAGGTGTTCTGCGGCACGCGCCATTGCGCGGACATGTCGGCGAACGAGACGCCTTCGATCTCGTGCGCCACAAACACGTCGCGTTGCTCTGGCGGCAGCGTTTGCAGCGCGGCTTGTATGGAGCCGAGCAACACCGAACGGGCATAAGCAGCATCCGGCCCCGCGGCGGGGTCGGGCAGGTTCTCTTCGAGCCAGCTACGGCCGTCTTCATCATAAGCGGACGGAAGCGGTTCCTCTTTCTTCTTACGCGCGCGGTCGATGATGCGGTTCTTGGCCACTCGAAACAGCCACGCGCCGGCTTGCTCGATGGCATCTGTGGCGGCATAGAACTCGAGCAACACGTCTTGCAAGATGTCCTCGGCCTCAGCCGCATCGCGCACCTGGCCGCGGATGAAGTTCCCAAGCCGCGAGCGCTCCCGCTTAACGATTTCGGTGAAGCGCGGGGCATTGGCGGGCATGGATAAGTGGGCTGACGGGGGCAGGCCGGCTAGGGCGTTCATGCCAAGTAGACGAATGGACGCTGGGAATATTGTGGGCGGGCGGTGCGTGACAGTCGAAACTTGGCCGAATGAGCATGGCGAATTGCGTCGGTCATCAACGTCCCAGAGCGGGAGGCTCGACGAGCGACCACCGGCGCAGCCGGTGCCCTTACCTCGCGATCGGTCTGGTCCAAAGCCACATGGCGGTCGTTGGTCATTGTCGGCTTCTGGCCGGTTGTGCGCGTACGGCATGATGCCAGAAAGCGGCCGCACATCAGAGCATGCGCGGCCGCTTAATTCCCGCTAGATACTGGGGAAAAGGTACTGATCGGCTCGCAGGTGGGCCTTTACAATCCATGCCGCTACCGCTGAGCGGGTCTCAGTAACGCGAATCCGCCGGTTTCT
>VFSW01016159.1_pt1 | contig 10205 bp, 10 predicted proteins | sample 5358111 | NCBI WGS metagenome assembly VFSW01 (sample SAMN11554181, study PRJNA540505) | mine drainage metagenome | isolation source: sediment from site ElyBrook_90M | place: USA: Ely Copper Mine, Vershire, VT | collected 2017
CCAGCCCCTGGGGACCGATCTGGTCCTGGCCTGGCCGATCGCGGAGCTTGCGGTGATGGGGGCGGAGGGCGCGGTGAACGTCATCTGCCGCCAGGAAATCGAGGAATCGCAGGATCCCGAAGCGACGCGCCGGCGGTTGATCGACGAGTACCGGCAGATTTTCGAGGGCCCGTTTGAATCGGCCCGCAAGATGTATGTCGACGGTATCATCGATCCCCGGGAAACGAGGTCCCGGATCATCAAGGCGCTGCGGATACTAAAGGACAAGAAGGTCAGCCGTATCGAGAAGAAACACGCCAATATGCCCGTTTAGGCGGGGCTTTTACGATAACCTGTGAGGAGGAGGAATATGGGTTTGCCGCTGGAAGGAATCATGGTTCTCGATCTAACGCACGTCATGTCGGGCCCCTACTGCACGCAGATCCTGGGCGATCTCGGCGCGGAGGTGATCAAGATCGAGCGTCCCGATGTGGGGGATCAAACCCGGAGGATGCCCCCCCATTTCGTCGGCGAGAAGAAGATGAGCGCCTACTTCCTGTCGCTGAACCGCAACAAGAAGAGCCTCACCCTCGATATGAAATCGCCCGAAGGAAAAGAGATCTTCTACAAATTGACAAAAAAGGCGGACGTCGTCGTCAACAATTTCGCTCCCGGCACCATGGAAAAACTGGGGCTGGATTACGAGACGCTCAAGGCGATCAACCCGCGGATCGTCTGGGCGTCCATCTCGGGCTACGGCCTGGACGGGCCGTATCGTAACCGGCCCGCGTACGACATCATTATTCAGGCCGTCTGGGGCGTCATGAGCTACACCGGCGAGCCGGACCGCCCGCCCGCCCGCTGCGGAATCCCCTACGGAGATTTGTGGGCCTCGATACAGGCTGTCGTGGGGATCCTCGCCGCGCTGCTGTCGCGCGTGACAACCGGAGAGGGGCGGATGGTCGATATCTCGATGCTCGACGTGATGGCGGCCCTCCACACCTACCGGGCAAAATACTACTTCGTTGCCGGCGAGGTACCCAAGGCCGTGGGCACCGCCCACGTGAGCAGCGTTCCGCTCCGCGCCTACCGGACGAAGGATACGTACATCGTCATCGAGGCGTTCATGGACCATTTTTGGCGGAACCTCTGCCATGTCCTCGGATTGGATCATCTGGCCGACGATCCGCGGTTCAATTCCCGGCAAAACCGGCTCACGAACCGGGACGAGCTGGATCGCCTGCTGGAGGAGGCGTTCCTCAAGAAGACGACCGATGAGTGGCAGGCGCTGTTCGACATCACGGAAGTACCTGCCGGCCCTATAAACACATTGGATAAAACCTTCGCCGATCCGCAGATCCTCGCCAGAGGGATGGTCGTGGAGATCGATTCGCCCCACACCGGCAAAGTCAAGGACGTGGGCAACCCGATCAAGATGTCCGGGGTCGACAAGCCCGTCTACAATCCGCCTCCGCTTCTGGGCGAGCATTCGGAAGAGGTTCTCTCTCGCGTTCTGGGTTTTTCGCGGGCAGAGCTCGCTGCGCTCAAGGAGAAAAAGATCATTTGAGCATGATAGTGCATACATAGTTTCCCGGGGCCCGTGATGGCGGGCCTGCCGTGGGTCATTCGTTTCATGGTGCAAATTGTATTGTCTTTAAAGGGGGGAATTGCCATGAAAAAAGGATTGATCATCACCTGTGTGCTCCTTATCGCCCTGTCGGTCTATGGAATCATCGAGTCTTCCCGGCTGGAACGGACGATGCAGATGGGGATCGGGATCGAGTTTTTGCCTCTCGCCATGAGCCTCGCGATCGGGGGGCTCTCCATCACTTTCCTGGTGGGCATCCTGAGGGGGAGAGTGGAGATCTCGAACAAGCCGATTTTTCAGCCCGGTGGGCGCAGCCGGATAGTCGTCGTCTTTCTGCTCTTGGTGGGCTATGTCTTCCTGATCGAGATGCTGGGTTACGTTCCCTCTACGTTCCTTTACTTTGCCGCCACCATCATCTTTCTCCGCAGGGAGCGAATTTTCAGCGCCCTCCTGATGAGCGTCGGCCTGACCGTCCTGCTCTACGCGATCTTCCACCTCTGGCTGAAATCACCCCTCCCCACCGGGTTTCTGGGAATTTAAAGGAGCGATGAACCATGTTCGAACACTTGTTTAACGGTTTCGCGACGGCCTTTTCCTTCACCAACCTTCTCTACTGCTTCTTCGGCGTGACGATGGGGACGATCATCGGCGTTCTCCCCGGCATCGGGCCCGTTGCCGGGACCGCCATGCTCATCCCCTTCACCTTCGGGATGAACCCCACGACCGCCATCATCATGCTTGCCGGCATCTACTACGGGGCCATGTACGGCGGTTCGACGACCTCCATCCTGGTGAACCTGCCGGGCGAGTCCTCCTCCGTCATGACCTGCCTCGACGGCTACCAGATGGGCCAGCACGGCAGGGCAGGCGCGGCGCTGGGGATATCGGCGATCGGCTCCTTCATCGCCGGGACGCTGAGCGTCATCGGCCTGATGCTCCTGGCGCCCCCGCTTGCCGCCTTCGCCATCCGCTTCGGCCCGCCGGAGTATTTCTCCCTGATGGCGCTGGGTATGACCCTGGTCATCTCGCTGGTGGGCGACTCGATGATCAAGGGGCTCCTCTCCGGGGCCTTCGGGATCTTCCTCGGGACGATCGGGATGGACCCCACCACCGGCATCGAACGGTTCTCCTATGGGATTCCCACGCTCTTGGACGGGCTCAGTTTCGTGAGCGTATCGGTGGGCCTGTTCGCCCTCTCCGAGGTGTTCGAGATGGCCGAATATTCCACCAAGGTTCCCGTTTATGTCGACAAGATATCGAACCTGCTGCCCAACAGGGAAGACTGGAAGCGGTCGATCATGCCGATCCTCCGGGGAAGCGCCATCGGCTTCTTTGCCAGTTGCATGCCCGGTACGGGTGCCACCGTGGCCTCAATGCTTGCCTATGCCACGGAGAAAAAAATCTCCAAGCATCCCGAAAAATTCGGTACGGGGATCATCGAGGGGGTCGCCGCCCCCGAGAGCGCCAACAACGCCGCCACCGGCGGCGCCATGATCCCGCTGCTCGTTCTGGGCGTTCCGGGGTCGGCTACGGCGGCCATTATGATGGGCGCGCTGCTCGTCCACGGGATGCGGCCGGGGCCGCTGCTCCTGGAGAAGCACCCCGACTTCTTCTGGGCGATCATCGCCAGCATGTACATCGGCAACGTCATGCTGCTCGTCCTGAACCTCCCCTTCGTGGGGGTCTGGGCGCGCATGCTGAAGATCCCCCATGCGATCCTGATCCCCCTGATCCTGGCGATCTCCTCGGTGGGCGTCTTCACGGTGAACAACAACCTGGTCGAGGTCTGGATCATGCTGCTCTTCGGGGTCATCGGCTATTTCATGAAGAAATTCGGCTTCACGGCCGCCCCGGTGATCCTGGCGCTCATCCTGACGCCGCTCATGGAAGATGCCCTGCAGCAATCGATGCAGATGTCCCATCAGGACGTTTCCATTTTCTTCACCCGGCCGATCTCCCTGGCCCTCCTGTGCGTGGCGGGCATTTCCCTTTTCAGCCCGGTGCTCAGGTATCTGTGGTCCAAGGCACGGTCTTCTTCCTGAGGGCCTTTGCGGTAAGCGGGCAGGCATCTTCTTCCGGTTTGCTTTTGGCCCGATGGATATGGTAGAAAGCCCCTACCCATTCAGACACCGGGCAGGGTGGTTTAGGGGACAGTCAAAGAAGCATGAACTTCGAACCACAACGAAAAGGAGGTATCCGATGAAACACCAAGAACATCTGTTGATCGCCTTCGTGATTGCCCTATCCCTTCTCCTGGCTGCGCCGGTCGACTCCCAGGCCCAGAGTCCACTAACCAAGCCAATCGAATTCGTCTGCCACGCCGCACCCGGCGGGGGCAGCGACATTCAGGCCCGGTTCATCCAGAGCGTCATCGAAAAGGAAAAGCTCTGCTCCCAACCCGTCACCGTCGTCAACCGGGCCGGCGGCGGCGGGGCCATCGCCTTCGCTTACGTCGCGGGAAAAAAGGGCGACCCCCACTACTGGCTCACCGCCACCACGAGCTTCATGACCACCCCGCTCTTGGGCAAATCCAAGTACACCTACAAGGATTTCACCCCCATCACGAACCTTGCCTACGATGATTTCCTGGTCACCGTCAGGGCCGACGCACCGTGGAAAACCATGAAGGACCTCGTCGAGGACGCGAAGAAACGGCCCGGCCAGATCAAGACGGGCGGGACTTACGCCCCCGGTACGGACGCCCTCATCGACCATCTCATCGGCAAAGAGGCAGGCATCAAATTCAACTACATCCCCTTCAAGAGCGGCGGTCAGGCCATGATCGCCCTTCTGGGGGGCAATATCGACATGTTCTACCCCAACCCCGGCGAGGCCCTGGCCCAGATGGAGGCGAAGAAGGTGCGCATCCTCGGGGTGGCCAGCACCAAGCGGCTGGAGGGGGCCCCGAACATCCCGACCCTGAAGGAGCTGGGATACAACGTCTCCATGATGCAGCTCCGCTCGATCGCGGCCCCCAAGGACATCCCGCCGGCGGCCGTCAAGTACTATGAAGAGCTCTTCAAGAAGCTGGCGAACTCGACCATGTGGAAGGAGAAGTACATCAAAGAGAACATGCTGACCTGGGACTATAAGAACAGTGCCGAGACGCAGAAACTCTGGGAGGAAAACAACGAATTCTGCGCCAAGACCATGAAGGACATGGGCGTGATCAAATAGGGCAGGTGTCATGACAGGTATGCTCAGCGATGTAAAAGTTCTCGACCTCACGACCTTTCTCTCCGGTCCCTTCTGTACGATGATCCTCTCCGACATGGGGGCGGAGGTCCTGAAGATCGAAGCTCCTCCCAAGGGGTGTGCCACCCGGCAGAATCCTCCCTTCATCAAGGGGCAGAGCGCCTATTTCATGAGCCTCAACCGGGGGAAGAAGGGCATCACCCTGAATCTGAAGAGCGAACGGGGGAAGAAGGTCTTCTTCCAGCTTGTCTCGACCGCCGACGTCCTGGTCGAGAATTTCCGGCCGGGCGTCATGGATCGGCTGGGTTTCGATTACAAAACGGTATCCGAAGTCAATCCGAAGATCGTCTATGCGTCCATATCCGGGTTCGGTAACTCCGGGCCCTTCCGGGAGAAGGGCGCCTATGACATGGTCATCCAGGGATACGGGGGGATCATGAGCATCACCGGGTCCCCGGGCGGTGAACCGGTCCGTGTCGGATATTCGGTTGCGGATTTATCGGCGGGTCTCTACGGCGCGCTCGCCATCACGGGCGCTCTTCGCGTTCGCGATAAGGTTGGCAAAGGGCAGTACCTCGACGTTTCCATGCTCGACTGCCAGGTGGCGTTCATGGAAAATGCCATCGCCCGATACTTCGCCACGGGCGACATCCCCGGGCCACTCGGGAATCGTCATCCTTCCATTGCGCCTTTCCAGGCGTTCAAATCCACAACCGGGTATTTTACGCTTTCGGCCAGCACCGATGAACAGTTCGGCAATCTTTGCGATGCCGTGGGCTTGCCGGATGCCAAGAGCGACAAGCGGTTATTGACGAAGCGCGACCGGGTCCGGAACGTGGCTTTCGTCAATGAGCTGTTCGGGAACCTGTTTGTGGGAAAGCCCAAAGAGCACTGGCTCGAACTGCTGGAGCGGCATAAAATCCCCTGCGGCCCGATCAACAACGTAAAAGAAGTGGTCGAGTCTCCGCAGGTGCGGGCGCGGGGAATGATCGTCGAGCTCGAGCACGCGGAGGCGGGAAGGATTAAGATGGCGGGCCCCCCGATCAAGGCGTCGCTGACGCCGCCTGCCGCGCAAGGTCCGCCCCCGCTGTTGGGAGGGGATACGGACGCGGTTCTGTCAGAATTGGGGTACACCCCTGGAGAGATCGACGCCTTCCGGGCGGAGGGCGATATTTAGTAATACATGAGTAAAGGAGAAGAGAGATGGGGCTGAAGACAAAAGCCGAATATATCGAGTCGCTCCGGCGGCTCAAGCCGACGGTGTACATGTTCGGGGAGAAGATCGAAAACGTCGTCGACAATCCGCGCATCAGGGCAGGGATCGAGACGACAGCGGAGACCTACGAGCTTGCCCAGAGCCCGGAGCACCGTGACCTGATGGTGACCAAAAGCACCCTGATCGGCGAGCCGATCAACCGGTTCAACAACCCGCCGCAGTCGGTCGAAGACTTGGTGGCCCGGGTCAAGATAAACCGCCTGCTGGGACGGCGCGTCGGCACCTGCTTCCAGCGGTGCACGGGGCTGGACTGCATGGTGGCGCTGTCGGTCACGACCTACGACGTCGATAAGAAGTACGGAACCCAGTACAACAAGCGGTTCATCGAGTTTTTGAAGTACATGCAGAAGAACGACCTCGTGGCCAACGCCGGGGTGACCGACGTGAAGGGGGACCGGAACCTCACCCCCAAGGAGCAGGCGGACCCGGATGTGTACCTCCACGTGGTCGAGAAACGGGAAGACGGCATCGTCGTCCGCGGCGCCAAGTGTCATCAGACCGGATCGCTCTCGGCGCACGAGATCATCGTCCTGCCCACCCGCGCCCTGCGCAAGGGCGACGAGGAATTCGCGGTCGCCTTCGCCGTTCCGACCGATACGGCGGGCATCATCCACGTGGTCGGCAGGTCCAGCCTGGACACTCGGGAGCAGGACGGCTGCGACTGCGGGAACGTCCAGTACTCCAAGTACGCCCCGACGGTCATCTTCGACAACGTCTTCGTCCCCTGGGAGCGGGTGTTCCTCTGCGGCGAATGGGAATTCGCCTCCGACCTGGTCGCCTATTTCTCCGCCTTCCACCGCCAGAGCCACGGCGGCTGCAAGGCCGGCAAGATCGACTGCATGGTAGGGGCTGCCCTGGCCATGATGGCGTACAACGGCACCGAGAAAGTCAGCCATCACAAAGAAAAGGTCATCGACATGATCCATCGCGCCGAGACGCTGTACGGCTGTTCGCTTGCCGCCTCTTACGAAGGCAGGCGGATGCCCTCGGGCACCTACTTCATCGACCCCGTCCTGGCGAACGCCTCCAAGATCCACGAGGGGCGGGAGATGGCCGAGGCGACGCGGCTGATGATCGACGTGGCCGGCGGCTTCGTCGCGGACCTGCCCTCCGACCGGGATTTCGACAATCCCGCCGTCGGCCCGCTCCTGAAGAAGTACCTCAAGGGGGCGAGCAACGTCCCGGTCGAAAACCGGGTCAAGATGTTCCGGCTGATCGAGAAGATGGCCATGGAGAGCGCCGATACCATCTCCGACATCCACGGCGGCGGTTCTCCGGCGGCGCACCGGCTCACGATCTTCCGGGAATCGCACAACCAGGAAAAGGTGGAGGCGGCAAAGCGGCTGGCGGGGATCGAGGAGTGATTCCTTCTCAATGCGGAGACTTGACGACCACGCGACTGCGCTCGACCGCAACCGTCAACTGCTGCCCATTGCGCTCGATCTCGAACGACACCAGCACGCCGGCCTCGCCCAGGATCATCTCGACCACCTGACCCACCTGCATTCCGGTGGTGGTCACTCGGTCAACCATCAGGATCACGTCGCCAACCTGCAGCCCCGCGCGTGCGGCCGGTGCATCGTCCATCAACTGGGCGATGACGATGCCGCGGTCGGTTTGCCTGAGCGTTGCGCCGATGCCCTGGAACGAGAATCGCTCGCCCGGTTCGGCCAGGCGCAGCTCCACGTCGCGGACCACCTCGCCTGCCGCCGGGACGTCGATGCCGCTGACCAGCTCGGTCAGGAATCCCTTGCTCTGAATGCGCAAGCTGTGCCGTCCGGCCGCCACGCCCGGCACGTGAAATTCGCCCGCGGCATCGGTCATGGCCGTGCGCGATAGCAGCGAGGCGGTTGGGTTGAACAGTATCACCTGGGCACGTTCGAGCGGGAGACCGTCGCTGGCTGCCGTCACCCGGCCACGAACGACCCCCACTGCGCTCAGCGTGATGACGATCCCGGACGTGACCTGCCCCGACACCACGGGCACGTCGCGCGCAAACCCCGGAGCAAGATCAGGCGCCTGTGCGCGCAGGTCGAAGCGTCCGGGCAGCAGTGGCCCCAATTCGAAGCTGCCGTCGTCTTCGGTGGAGGACTGCCACGCAAGGGTCTTGATATTTATCGGCACTTCGACATCCGGCCGGTGGTCGAGGCGACGAACTTCACGGTGCAGTTCGGTTTGTACGCCTCTTCTCACCCTGAGCACGGCGCGGATGCCGCACGGATTTAAGTAAGGGCACAGAGTAGGATTAGACGCACGTATCTGCTGGGTTGCGAAGCAGACCGTGCAGGTGAAGTGTCGACCGCTTCAGCGACTTGTTGGCGCCGCGCACCTTCCGGTAATTCGCGATGGCCTCGGTGGAGGCAAAGCAGAGGGCGTGGGGAGGCATGCCGGTGCTGAAAGCGCGTCATGCAGGATCTTCGAGATACTAATTTCCTTCCATTTTCCAGCCTGAAGCTGTGTCGAGGAAGGGAAGGACACCAACCCCGGTATTCGTCAAACCATTCATGTACCAGACCCTGTTCTGGCCGGCATTTGGGCCCGGCCCGATGTTTCTCCAGAGGATGTCGGAATTCGCGTCGTTGTTCAAGTCACCCACACCCGCAATTATCCAAGTCTGATCGGGCTCAGGAGGTAGCAACGGACTCCCGGTAACAGTCAAACCATTCATGTACCAGAGGGCATTATCTCCCGTCGAAGTGTTCCGCCAGAGGATGTCGGGCTTGCCGTCACCGTTGAAATCACCCACACCAGCAATCGACCAGCCTGAAGCCGGGTCGACGTAAGGAAGCATATCAGTCCCGGTAATCGTTGCACCATCCATGTACCAGACGGCATTATACCCCGTCGAGGTATTCCGCCAGAGGATGTCGGAGTTACCATCGCCGTTGAAGTCTCCTCTGCCAACGATTGTCCAGCCTGAAGCCGGGTCGACGTCAGGAAGCATGTCAATCCCGGTGACCGTCGAACCATCCATGTGCCAGAGGGCATTAGCTCCCGTCGAGGTGTTCCGCCAGAGGATTTCACTCACCGCATTGGGGACTCCCGGTGTTTCAATAACCTCCAAATGGCCAGCTTGGTCTGTCCCCCACAAAACGGTATCGTAGTTTCCAACAGAGTCGAAAGCACCCTGATCGAAATAAAAATTCCAAAAGGTAGAGTTAACTTTAATGCTTATCACGTGATAAGGTTGTCCAAAATAATTCACATAAAAGCGCACGCCGGAGAAAGGTGAGCCTAATTTCGTATTGATGCCAAAGCTGTCCAATTGGTCAGAAGTGAAAGTCGTGTTTGATGAAATAAATGTAGGTAGGGTAACTTGGAATGATCCGTTTATAATCTGATCCCCAAAAGTGTTGACAAACGAAGAAGTGGCACTAAATCGATACGTAACGTTTGCACTTGCCACTCCGGCCCAAACGCACATTAAAGTAGCACACACCAAAATTTTAAATACTTTTGAAATATTCCCCTTCTGATAAATACTAAGTTTCCGTGTATTCACTTATTTCTCTCCTTGAAAAAGGAATTCGTTTTTCAATGTTTAATGATCGTTCGAAGCAATGGCTTGCCAAAGTCTTGATGCTTCAAAAGGCCTCCGCAAATACCGGTCCACTTCTGAGTTCATTGCATCATCACATTTCCGTTCATTTGTTATGCCGATGACGCATACAGAGGAAGTTTTTATCCCGAAACGCTGATCCAGATCTAACTTTTCATATCCGTCATTGGTTAGGACAACATCATATCGTTCATCTGAAAGCATATTAATGATCTCAGGGCTATCTTTTGCAATGCCTGCCTTGTAACCATGATTGACTATACCCTCAAGAAGGAACTCCAGTGCATCCGATCGTTCATCATGGATCAATACTTTCATATTTCTCACCTCACATTAAGTGCTTTATTATACAATGTTATTCTTTTTTTAGGGATGCCCTCCTCGCATTTTCTTCCCTGAAATTGTAAGACGAGAAATATTTATAATAGATACCGGTTATATTTGTATTACATTGTACAGCATATTCTATGCCTTGTATAAGAATCTCATGGACCATAAATCCTAACTAACTGTAATAGTTAATATAAAAATATGATCATAATCTGAATTGATCCCCCCAAAGCCGATTCACATTTTGCAGAAATAATAAAATTGTAAAGAATTTCGAC
>VFSW01016160.1_pt1 | contig 10205 bp, 11 predicted proteins | sample 5358111 | NCBI WGS metagenome assembly VFSW01 (sample SAMN11554181, study PRJNA540505) | mine drainage metagenome | isolation source: sediment from site ElyBrook_90M | place: USA: Ely Copper Mine, Vershire, VT | collected 2017
TCTTTTATTTCTGGGTTGAGCGACCCGCTTTGTCTAACTTTTGGGGACCACCTCAGCCCGGCGCTTGTGACGGCTTCGATGAGCAGCAGCCAGTTCTTTGCCGTGTAATGGACGATCACGTCGGGAATCTTGGCGGCTGAATCCAGTTCAACCCCCAGTGACCTCAAATTCTCCATATCGAGATGCACGAATTTATCTTCCGTGTCGCCGATGTAGATGACGACCACATCTGGGGCGAATGCCGGACAGAAATGTTCGATGATCGCCTTGATCAGGGGGTTCTGGCCACCGGGAGAGAGAGCCACTTGTGAGCCATCGGGAAGAGTGACAGGCATTCGGGCGAGGTTCCTCTTCCGCGCGATCTCATTTTTGAGACCTTCACGGCTGGCCAGGTATTTCTTCAGGGCCGGCAGCCAACCGGGAGTTCCGATCTTGCGGAGCAACGCCAAGGCCGAAGGCTCTATCTGATACGCCGTATTCACGCTATTCGTCGGGCGGTTGGGATCGTCGGGATTGCGTAGCAGCAAGCCTGACTCCACGAAGAACTTTACCGCGTCGTCGCGAATGGTTTCGCGAGTGTTGGGCGCATAGCGCACGCCGTATGCCTCGGCAATGAAATCAATGATTGGGGTAATGCCACAGAGCGGCGCCTGGGCGTCCGCCCATGGCACATCCGGTCGAAGATCGAGGAGAGCTAGCAGCGTATAAGCAGCAGTCTTGTTCCTTTGCTTCGGACCAAACTGTAGCGCCGTAAGAGCGTGAATCGTCTCTAAAAGTCGTCGTTTTCTGGCCGGCGTCTTGCGGTTCGGCTTATTGGCGGGCATGGAGGTGGCTTTCGACAAGAGAGTCGATTCTATCCTGCTCCAGATCGAGCACCTTCATTTCCTTTCCCATCGCGCGCAATGTGTCGCGGTCAGGATAGGCCAGTTTCCGGAGGTCGGTGGCATTGACCTGAGTGTGTCCGCTAAAACCGCGAAAATATTGGTCCACAATTGTGGAGTTCAAAAAAGCGAAGAGGCCGACCGCCAGAGCTCGGTCAAGACCATGGCCCCCAGAATGGAAATAATTGAGGTGGTTCTCAAACCCCAGCCATTCCGCTTTCACCTCACTCGGGTCGAACAGGCAAGCAACCAGCCGTCGGCGCTCCTCTTTCGACGTGAATCGCTTGGTCAGCAAGTAAGTGCCGGATGGCACGAGCCAAGCCCGGGTCTCGGCATTGTCCAGGATGGCGTTGGGCTTGCGCGCCTCTATCTTCGGCCAGTGAATCGTTCCCCCGTTGAAATGGCACGGATACAATAACGGGACGGTCCCTTTTTCCGGCGCGCGCCGAAGGGCATCCTTTAGGCGAAAATCTACCACCCGCCCCGTCGATACGCTCACACCGAGGGAGGCCAAACTTGAGCGCAGCCCGTTCATTGTTTTCTTCGCCGCTGCGTGGCTGGGTGCCGAGGGTATGTGAATGAATTTTTCCGGATCATGGGGATGGACCACTTCGGCAAACGGGAAGATCGATTCCGTGATTGCATCCCCGTGCGCCCCGCTACTGCTGGAGATCACCATTTCCGGGGACTGGCGACGCCCTTTAACAGCGTGAAAGATAATGTTCTCCTGTAACACGCTGTCTCCGTTAAAAGCTGCTTTCCTTGAATCGAAAACATGAAGCCTGCGTAGTTCCAGATTTTGCAGGAAGTCTTCGCGAAATGGCCGGAAGTACGGCCCATTGCAGAAACTCCGGGGCGTGATGCCGACAAGTTGGCCGCCGGGAACCAGCAAACGCTGGATGATGGCGATGAATCCTGCGTAAAGATTGCTTGTCTCGATGCCGACGGAGCCCAGGGCATGCCTTTCGGCTGATTCATTGCTGATCTTCCGATAGGGCGGATTGGCAATGGCCGCATCGAATGCAGGCGGCGGCGGCCCGAATAGATCCCCAGCAAGGCGAGGGGACATTTCTTGGATGAAGTCAGCCGCATGGAGGGTGAACGTGAACCGAATGCGGGCTTCCGCGCAAAGACGTTCGCAATCCTTCATTGTCTCCGAAAGCGCATCCCGAATGAGAGGATCAATTTCGTAGAGAGTGGCTTCGACGGCGCGGACTCCGTCTTTCTTTCGGCGCAAACGCGAAATGAACGCCAAGGTCAGCGATCCCGCACCGGCTCCCGCGTCCAATAGACGCACAGTGTCGGGGAGCGGTCCGAACATGGACGCCATGAAATCAGCGATGGGTGCGGGCGTGAGAAACTGGCCGAGCTCTTCCCGCCGCGTTCGGTTCGTTGACAGAGTGGTGTTTGCTGCCGTCTTGAGGTTGAGAACTGCGCGCTTTTTCCCCGCCGCTTTCCTGCAGCGCAGCTTTTCGGTGCCGGGCCAACGCGCCGCTGCGACACCCGAGGCGGCAAGCCCCGGTTTAGCAGCGGAAAATTTGACTGGGCGTGGCATAAATTCAGGTCTTTATGAGCGCGATTGCAGGCGATGCAACCCAAGGTTAACCACCTCGATTTACGAGAAAGGAGGCCCACTCAAGATTCTGCGATAATCCATTCCAAAACCCGAAAATCCAGAGGAGCGGGAAACAAAGGCTTGTTTCCCAATTCACGCACGACACCAGACCCCTTACGCCCAGCGCAAGGTTTGAGCGGCCCGCAGTCGCGGCTCACACGCCAGCCATAACCTTGGCCGCCTGGGCAATGCTATGCGCCCGCCGGTGGTGAGCATAAACCCGCATTAAAAGCGCGCCGCCGTCGGCATGGCCGAGCCACGCGGCGACCGTCGGGATGTCCACACCGGCCTCGATGGCGGAGGTCGCAAAAGCGTCGCGAAGATCGTGGTGGGTAAGGCGCTCGATGCCCAGCTTCTGGCAGGCATGGGAGAGCGATTTCGTGGCCTCCTGGACCGAGAGCACCCGCTCCCTAGAGTCAAGGTGGCCGGCGGCCTCATTCGGGCCTCCAGAAGCGGGCTGGCGCGCCGCATGAAGCCGCTCCAGCAGCGCCTTGGCGGGCGGAATCAGCGGCACCTCCCGGTTTGCGGCTTTCGTTTTGCTTCCACGGACGTGGAGGATGCCCCGCTTGAAATCCACATCGGCCCAGGTAACGCCTTGAGCCTCGCTCAGCCGGCATCCGGTATAGGCCAGGAAACGGCAGAAATCGGCGGCGGCGCGGGAGAACCCACCACCGGCCCGCTCGATTTCTGAGAAGATCTCTGAGAGCTTGGCTGCTTCCGGCAAATTCGGCTTTCGGGGGGTATTCTTGAGCTTGAGCCCCCGAGGGTAAAGGGGGTTGCCGGCCAGTTGGCCGCGCTCAACGGCGATGTCGAGCATACGGCGCAAAGCATCGATGCATTTGTTGATGAGCGAGGCCGACGAGCCATTGATCTTTAAGCTCACCTTCTTGGCGCCGGGCACCACGAAGCCGGTCCCGTCCCGGCTGATCCTGTTTCTCCATTCCAGGACCGCTTGCCGGGTGAGTTGGCTGGGGGCCAGCCTCAAGAAGCCCGGCCAGGTTTTAGCAATCGTTCCGACTTCTTCGCGGAGCCGGCGCTTGGTCTTGGCCTTGATGTCCACCCGATCCTCGATCCGTTCCTTATAAAGGGTTACGAGGTCGCCCATGGAGGCCCAGCCCGTCGTCACGTTCGTTGCCGTCTGGCGTAGTCGCTCGATCTTGGCCCGTTCGTCGGCGAGTCGCAATTTGGCGACCGTCCAAACATCGGTCTCGAGATTGACCCACTTTTGCTTGCCGGCCAGGGTAAATCTACCGTAATACCTTCCGCTTGCGGTGTTCCTTAACAGGTTTGGTTCTCTCGTTGTATCCCACGTTGGCCGGGTAACGCTCATGTTCTCGGTTGACGTGTAGAAAATTAGTGTAGAAAGTGACCCTGGAAACACGAAATAATTCCGTAACTTGTTGAACACAAGACAACGGGGTGGTAGCTCAGCTGGTTAGAGCGTCTGCCTGTCACGCAGAAGGTCGCGGGTTCGAGTCCCGTCCATCCCGCCATTTAGGGGTCTACTGGCGGTCAAGCGGCCGATCCCTCCAACGCATCGTCTCCCGGCCCCTGCACCCCGGCCATCCCGATCTGGACCCGCATCCGGGCCAGGCGGTCGAGCCTGCGCCGCTCTTCAAGCAGGGGCCACCAGTCGTAAAGGTATATCTCCAGGGGTCGCCACATGGCGACCCAGCCGCCGATGGTCAGGCCCTCTTTGACGACGCTGGAGACCGCGCTCGATCCGGTCCCGCCGACCAGTCCGCCCAGGAACAGGCAGATGACCAGAAAGGCGAGGCCCACGCCCAGACTGAGACGTCCGTGGCGCATGAGCTGGGCAAATTCAATGCGCTTGATCGCCGCCTGGGCCGCGAAATAGCGGCGGACCCCGTTCTCCGCGCCCGCCATCCGGTCGGCCGATGTGGGCAGCGACAAATGGATGATCAGCTCCAACTCTCGGCCCGCGGGGAGTTCGCGCGCCCAGCTCGTAATGAACGCCTCCGCGTCACCGTCCAGGTCCCGGTCCACGAAGGGCGAGGGGTCCATCGAGTTGAAAAGCTGCGCGAGTTCCCGCAGGCGGAGCATGATGGATGTAGGGCGCGGCTTTTCCACGACCTCACGTTATCGGTCCCGGTCCGCACCGTCAAAGCGTAGCCGGCGGAAGGCTCCGGAATGCCGTCGCTATCACCCAGCAGCCCAACGGCTCGCAAAGGTCGCTGTTGTCACCGATACGTAACGGGGCTTTGCGGGCTTCGGAGCCCTGCCCGGCATCCTAAAATTTGAAGGGCGTTGGCCGCGGCCGGTGTTATGCTGCCGAACGCCTTCTCATGCGCCCGCCCGATTCCCCCGATCCATTGGATTCCTTGCTCGACGCCTGGCCGGACGCCGCGCGGTCCATCGCGGACCTGACCCCGAAAGTCTGGCGCCGGATCGCCCAGCTGGAAGCGCAGCCCGCACCGGAGTCCGCATCCCTCTGGGGCCGGGTCGACGCGTGGCTTTCGCGCCCCGCCTCCGCGGTCCTGTTCGTGACCAGTTGCGCCTTGCTGGGATTGTTCCTGGCGGCGGTGCGGGTCGACCGGGACCAACGGGCCCATAGCGCGCAGCTGATCCAGAGCTACGTGCAGCTCATCGATCCGCTCCTCAAGCCGGCAACCGACGCCAAAAGCTCATGAATCGCGGCGTCGTCATCCTTGCCCTCGGCCTGCTGGCCGGGATCGGTACCAACCAAGTCTATTACCGACTCCGCCGCCCCGCGCCGGCGGACACGCTGGACGGCCAGCTCGCCTGGATGAAGTCGGAGCTCCGCCTGAGCGACGGGCAGTTTGAACGCATCCGACGCCTGCACGAACTGACCAATCCGAGGCTGCAGACTCTGGCCGTCGAGGTCGCGCACCTGCGCGCCGAATTTGCGGCCTTCGAGGCCGCACGCCGCACGACCGACAGCGTCGACTTCATCGCCTTCGCCCGCTTCGTCGCGCGGCGCCGGCAGATCGACCAGGAATGCCGCGATCTGACTCGGCGCCTGGTCCTGGCAGCCGGCGACGACATGACCCCGGCGCAGCGCGAACGCTACTACCAGATCGTGGATTCGGCCGGGCCTCGAAACGCCTCGGCCGACTGACCGGGCCGGCCGCCCATTGCGCTACACCCCAGCGCCGTGACCGTCGAACCTGCTCCCGATCGCGCCTGGGTGCGCGAGCTTCAGGCCGACGATCCCCTCGCCATGAATCGGGTAGTAGAGCGCTGGCAGCGGCCCCTCCTGAGCTTCGCGTACCGGTACGCCCAGAACGTCGCCGACGCGCAGGATCTGGTGGCCGAGACACTGGCGCGGCTGTACCACCAGCGCCAGCGGCTTCGCCCGGATACCCGTCTTTCGGCGTGGCTGTTCACCACGCTGGCCAACCTATGCCACAATCATCATCGCTGGAGGCGGCGCCATCCGACGGTCGCGCTGGAGGCGGCGTCTGCCGCGCCGGATGATATCTGGGGCGAGATTCCGGTCACGAACGCCTCCTTGACCAGCCCGGAGCCCAGCCCGGACGCCGCCCTGGCGAGCGCCGAACGCCTCCTGGCGCTCCGGGCCGCGCTCGATTCCCTGCCGCACGAACTGAAGGCGACGCTGCTCCTCCACCATTACGAGCGGCTTTCCTGCCGCGAAATCGCGGCGGTGATGAGCTGCTCCGAGCGGGGAGTGGAGACCCGGCTGTACCGAGCCCGGCGACTGCTGCGTTCGGCGCTGGAGCGCCCCCTGCGCGGCGAGCCTTCCGAGGGATAGCCCAAACGGAGGAATCCCGCTCCCCGCCAGCGGGTGCGAACGGGCTCATGCGCGGCGGCGAGGCTCAGCCGCGGCCGGACCAAGCGACAGCACCCTGGCATCACCCCGGCCAGGCCAGTCGCGACTCAAGGCCGGCGCCCGCCGGGTTCGACATCCGTCGCAGCGCATCCGGCAGGCGAACACCCCATATCCCCCGCGCCGGCCAACGCGTATCCTGCATCCCGGCAATCCGACTCTCAAGACCACATCCCCTCATGTTGCGCTGGGCCCTCATCTTCCTCGTCGTCGCGATCATAGCGGCGGTCTGCGGCTTTTCCGGAGTCGCCGGCGCCGCCGCCGGAATGGCCCGGATCCTATTATTTATCTTCCTCGTTATGCGGGTTGTTTGCGTGCTGGCGGACGTCGGCAGTAGCCGCCCGCCGGAATGATTTTGCGGCCGCCTTCCCATTCCCCCATGAAAACTTCCCTTCTTCCCCTGTTTGCCGCGGTCACGGGCCTCGCCGGCCTGATGATTTCCGGCTGTTCCAAGCCCAGCGGCGCCTCGGCAGCGGTCAGCCAAGTGAAAGCGGGCGCGGCCGACGTCGCCTCCGCGGCATCCGACTCGTGGGACCAGATCAAGGACTACTCCTACGACCGGCGGGTGGAATTCTCCGCCAGCCTCCGGCGGATGGCGGGGCGAATGGATGACAAGACCGACGAATTGAAGTCCAAACTTGCCGGCTTGCCTGACCAGGCCGCCCGCAGCCGCAGGAGCGGGCTCAAGGAGTACGCCGCCGCCCGGGCCGATCTGAAGGCGAATCTCTCAGCCATGAAGGACTCCACCGCCGACACCTGGGCGGACGCGAGAGAAAAAGTCGACCAGTCCTGGAAGCGGCTGCGGGCCGCCTACGACCGGCTGACCTCGCCTGCCGGTTCCTAAAACACACTTCCTCTATTATGAATCACAAAATCGTCAGTGGCATTATCGCCAGCGCCGCGGCGCTGTTTCTGGCCGGTTGCAACAGCGCACCGAACTACCCGGTGACCTATCAAATTCCCATCGGCTACTCCCAAGTCGCGACGGTTTACGGAGTGCAAAGCGTGAATGTCAGCGCGACCCACGACTCCAGCGTCACCCCGGGCAGGCCGCTCTATTTCCAAGTCATCTCGCCGGTAAACCTGACGCTTTACGTCTTTGACAAGACTGGAAGCGGGCCCGGCGGCGTCCTCCTGACCCAGTCGCAGGGCACGAACATCACCTCCTCGGCGACGGCCACGTCCGACACCTTGGAGTTCGTCTTCTCCGCCGCCCAGGCCTACACCGGCGGCACGGCGCAACTCACCGTTTCGGACTCCCCGCTGCCGCCGAGCAGCACGGCTTTGGGCCCCATCGTGACCTCGAGCACGACGGTGACGACGGCTCCCACAGGCCCGGTTGCGCCCGGCACGACTACCACCACGACCGTCGCCGCCCCGCCTGCGCCGCCGGCGCCGATGATGAATCAGACCCAGGGCCCATGATTTCGGCTCCGTCCTGCCGGCCGGCGAAGATGGCGCTCCGAACCAAACCTGGACGCGGTGCGTCCGCCCGATAAGTAGGTGAAGACCCCATGGCCGCGGCTCGCCGGTTACGGTTGAATTCGTGCGTTGGCGCCGCGACGCCAGCAGATGAAGAATAGCCATCCCGAATCCACCCCCGCCGCTTCCCTGCTTCCCAAGTGCCCCACAGGCATCGGCGGGTTGGACGAAATCACCGGCGGCGGGCTGCCCCGGGGGCGGCCGACGCTGGTCTGCGGCGGCGCGGGCTGCGGCAAGACTCTGCTCGCGGTGGAGTTTCTCGTGCGCGGCGCGATCCGATTCGGCGAGCCCGGGGTCTTCATGGCCTTCGAGGAGACGGATCGCGAATTGAAGGCCAACGTCGCCTCGCTCGGGTTTGACCTCGCGAGCCTGGTGCGGCGCAAGAAGATTCTAATCGAGCACGTGCACATCGAGCGCAGCGAAATCCATGAAACCGGCGACTACGATCTCGAAGGGCTGTTTGTCCGCCTCAATCACGCGATCGATACGATAAGAGCCAGGCGCGTCGTGCTGGACACGCTCGAAGCGCTATTCGCCGGCCTGCCGAACGAAGCCATCCTGCGCGCCGAGCTGCGCCGGCTCTTCCGCTGGCTCAAGGACAAGGGCGTGACCGCGGTCATCACGGCCGAACGCGGGCGAGAACAACTGACGCGCCATGGGCTGGAGGAATACGTGTCCGACTGCGTGATCCTGCTCGATCATCGGATCAACGACCAGATCGCGACCCGGCACCTGCGAGTGGTGAAATACCGCGGTGCGATGCACGGCACCAACGAATTCCCGTTCCTCATCGGCGACCATGGCCTGAGCGTGCTGCCGATCACGTCCCTGGGGCTTAACCACCGCGTGTCGAACGAACGCATTTCCACCGGGATTCCGCGGCTCGACGCGATGCTGGGCGGGCGGGGATTTTACCGCGGCAGCAGCATTCTGCTCACCGGCACCCCCGGCACCGGCAAGACCATCACCGCCGCCACCTTCGCCCAGGCCGCCGCCCGGCGGGGAGAGCGCGTGCTCTTCTTTTCGTTCGAGGAATCCGCGAACCAGATCATCCGCAACATGCGGTCGATCGGGCTGAAGCTGGAGCCTTGGGTCGCGCGAGGCCTGCTGCGGTTTCACGCCGCGAGGCCCACGCTCTACGGCTTGGAGATGCACCTGGCGACGATGTTCAAGGAAATAGCGGCCTTCCGGCCCGACGTCGTGATCGTGGACCCGATCACCAGCCTCATGGTGGCGGGCACCGACAGCGAAACCAAGGGTATGGTGACGCGATTGATCGACTATTTGAAAAGCGGCCAGGTGACCTCGCTCTTCACAAGCCTGACGCACGGCGGGCACGCGCTGCAGCAGAGCGAGATCGCCATGTCCTCGCTGATGGACTCCTGGCTCCTGTTGCAGGACTTCGAAGGCAACGGCGAACGCAATCGCGTCCTCTACGTGATCAAGGCGCGGGGCATGGCTCACTCAAACCAAGTCCGCGAGTTCCTGATCTCGAACCGGGGCATCGATCTGGTGGACGCGTACATCGGGCCCAATGGCGTCTTGACCGGCGCTTCCCGATTGGCGCAGTCCGTGCGCGAGAAGGCCGATGCGCTGGCCGGCGAACAGGAGACGGCCCGGCGCGAGCGCGAATTGGGCCGTCGACGCCTGATGCTAGAGCAGCAGATCGCCGGCCTGCGCTCAGAATACGAAAGCGAAGCGGGGGACTTGCGGCGCATGGTCGAACAGGTCAGCGCGCGGGCCCATGTGCTGTCGGCAGGACGCACCGAATTGGGCCGCCTGCGGCAGGCCGATGCTGCGGGCGCGGCTGGCGAATGGGGCCGGCCCGGAAAGATGAGGACATCATGATCAAGACTGGAAGCACCCGCCAAATTCCGGCCGGACATCATCGGCGCCCGGGCAAACTCTGGCAGTTGCGTCTCTATGTGGCCGGGCAGACGCCCAAATCGCTGACGGCGCTATCGAACTTGAGGACGATCTGCGAAAGCAATCTCCGCGGCCGCTATCGCATCGAGGTGATCGATCTGATCGAACAGCCCCAGCTTTCCAAGGGCGATCAGATCCTGGCCATTCCCACGCTTGTCCGGAAGCTGCCCGTGCCGATGCGGAAGATCATCGGCGACTTGTCCGATACCGAGCGGGTTCTGATCGGGCTGGACTTGCGCCCCCCCCCCTCGGGGAAGCCCATTTGGGCCGGCGCCGATGAAAGCCCTCCCAGCCAGCCGCACAACCATGACTTTTAAAAAGGCGCTGGCGGCGCGAGCTCGCGAAAAATCCGTGCTGCGGTTGTACGTGGCGGGGGGGCGCCGGCCGGGGCGCCGGGGCCAGACCACGCGCCCCCCGGGGGGGGGGGGCGGGAAAAGGGGCGCCCAAGGGGGAAAGCGGTGGGGGGGAGGAT
>VFSW01016161.1_pt1 | contig 10204 bp, 5 predicted proteins | sample 5358111 | NCBI WGS metagenome assembly VFSW01 (sample SAMN11554181, study PRJNA540505) | mine drainage metagenome | isolation source: sediment from site ElyBrook_90M | place: USA: Ely Copper Mine, Vershire, VT | collected 2017
GCAAATTGCCTGATGGCGAGGCGCGCGCCGTCCTGGAGATAAGGCACCGACTCGATCTTGATCGTCAGCACCAGCAGGTGTTCGTGCAGGGCCCGGTTCATCCTGACGTGCCACTTCATGACGGGCGGGGTGTCCTGAAGCGTGCGCGTGATGAACACGGCGCTGCCCGGGACTCTCGGAATCCCCAGACTCTCGATCTCGGCAAGGAACCGGGGTATCGGGACCAGCGCCTCACCGACCTGGCGCGCCACGAGGCCCGCCCCGTGATGCCAGATCCACATCGCCGCGTAGACCAGGCATGCAAGCGTCAGCGGAACGTATCCGCCCTCCAGCACCTTGACGGCATTTGCGCAGAAGAATGCGCCGTCGATGCACAGCAGGGCTGCGGCGAGGGCGGCGCTGGGCAGCAGTCTCCAGCCCCACACTTCGCGCATGGCGATGTACAGCAGCGCCGAGGTCATGAACATGGTGAGCGACACGGCGATGCCATAGGCCGCGGCGAGATTGTCTGACTTGCGGAACAGGAGCGTCAGGCTGATGGTCGCAACGGCGAGCAGCCAGTTGATGGCGCCGACGTAGATCTGTCCATAGCCCTCCGAGGAGGTCTGGATGATGCGCATGCGCGGCATCCAGCCCAGCAGAATCGCCTGCCGGGTCATCGAGAACGCCCCCGTGATGATGGACTGGCTGGCGATGATCGTGGCCAGCGTGGCAAGCACGATGAGGGGCAGCAGCGCCGCCGGCGGGCAGAGGCGGTAGAAGATGTTGTCGCTGGTCGGGACACCGCTGAGCACGATGGCCGCCTGGCCCGCATAATTCAGCAGCAGACTGGGGAAGACGAGGGCCGACCACGCCAGGCGGATGGGGCGTCTGCCGAAGTGGCCCATGTCCGCGTACAGCGCCTCGGCTCCCGTCACGCACAGGAACACGCCACCCAGGACCAGGAAGCTCGCGTACCCGTGCGACACCAGGTACCGCAGACCGTACAGCGGGTTCACGGCGGCGAGGACTGCGGGGTGCCGGGCGATGCCCCACAGTCCCAGCACGGCTATGACGACAAACCACAGCGCCATGACCGGACCGAACCCCTTGCCGATCCGCGCGGTGCCGAGCGGTTGAATCACGAACAGCCCGATCAGCACCCCGACGGCTGCCGGCAGAATGTAACCGCGCAGGCCGGGCACTGCGATGCCGAGGCCCTCCACGGCGGACAGCACCGAAATGGCCGGCGTGATCGCGCCGTCACCGTAGATGAGCGCGGCACCGAACAGACCCAGTGCCACGATGAGCGGCCGCTGGTGCTTCTTGATGCCCAGCAACGACATGAGAGCGAGAATTCCGCCCTCCCCGTCGTTGTCGATGCTCATGGCAATGCCGACGTACTTGACCGTCGTGACGAGCATCAGGGTCCAGAACACCAGGGACAGCACGCCCAGGACGACCTCCGGGGTGGGATTGCGCCCCGTGAGGTTCAGGACCGTCTTGAGCGTGTACAGCGGGCTGGTTCCGATATCCCCGAAGACGATCCCGAGAGCCGAAAACCCCAGCGCCAGTGCGCCCTTGCGCGCACGGGGCGGCTGCTTCTGCGCGGCTGCCGCGGTCACCTCACCAACCCGATTCCATGCGGAACGGCACCGTCGTCAGGACCGCCTCGATCTGACGGATCCTGCCATCCGTCACCTTGAACACTTCGGCGATGTAGAACGTGATCGGCTGCCGGAAGGTCGGGCTCACGTCCGCCTCCCGGTGGTCCAGGGTGCGCGAAAACTTCGCGTGCGTGCCGTCATGATCGAAGTAGCCCCAGCCGAACGCCAGGCCCCGGGTCCGGTCCACGATCGCGAAGCGCCGTTCACGGATGTCGGTGACGATGACAGAGAAGCCGGTGTCGAACTGTGACTTGCAGTCCAGCCACTGCATCGAGCCCTTCGGCGCGGCGGTGTTGTTCGCGGTCACCGTACCATTCTCGCGCCGCTGGCACTGCGGCGAGAACGGCACGTTCGCGCCGCTTTTCTCATCGGCCATGCCGGTGAAATAGCTGTTGCCGATCCGTACGAGGTCCGCCCGGCGCAGCTGCATGCCGGCCGGAACGGCCTCAGCCATCAGCGGGTGCGGCTCGGTGTTGCCCTGGCCGCCGCCCGGGGGTCCCGCCCCGGGACCCGCGCTGATGCTGCGGTTGATCAGCGTCTCGATCTGGGAGATCCGGCGGTAGGGCTCCACCTTCAGGCGCACCGCGAACCAGTTGTTGTTGCCGTTCTCACTGATGCGGCCCAGCAGACCGACCTGCTCCGCCTCATCATCGATCACGTCCAGCCGATAGGTCGGCAGGGCGGATGCCGTCTGCCACAACCCATCGCCCAGGTTCAGCCGTACACCGTTTTCAGTGTACTTCACGCTGCGCGTCACCGACAGCCGCGCCGGATCGTGACTGACGAGCGCCTGCAGGTAGCTGTCGAGGACCCCCGCCAGACACCCGCGATCGCAGCTCGGCGCTGCTGCACCCGCGCCCGTTGCAGCCAGCCCCATGGCCGCCGCAAACCCGATGACCCGCAGTTTCATGGTCTTCCCCCTGCTTCAAGTTCTCATGAAAGGCTAGCCGGTTCGGGTTCCCGGCGCCAGCGACGGCCGGATCACCTTCGTCATGGCATGACTTCGGGCAAGCCCCCGAAGGCGCCCTCGCCGGCAACGTCCGGCCGCCACCACGATGACATCGCCGCGAAACCAAGGCCCAGGACGGCCCCGCCCACCACGTCCAGGGCCACATGCTGTTTGATGGCCAGTGTCGAGTAGGCGATGACGACAAACCAGGAAATATTCACCGCGCGCACGTAACGGGGCACGCGGATCGAACGCAGGGTCGCATCGACGCGTACCGCCGTGAAGATGGCGACCGCGACGTGCATCGACGGACAGGCATTGCCGGTCTGGTCGACCCGGCGCAGCATGTCAAAACCCGGGAATTGCGTGGCCGACAGGATCGGCGCCGGCACCTGAGTCGGCAGGAAATAGAAGATGGCAAGTCCGCCGAGGCACAGTGCGCTCAGCCACAGCCCGTAGACCACGAACTCGCGCAACGTCCGCTGCAGAGCGGGCCCGACCCCGACATAGACCCAGAGCGACACGTACGCCAGCAGCGCCGCCGGCTGGAACGGAATGAGCAGATCCAGGGTCGTGCGCGGCATCATCATGGGTGGATAGGCCGGATGGTGCTGCACGAAGAAGTAGGCGCTGAAGAAGACACCGGTGAGGATCGAGGTCGAGCATGCGGTCCGCGCGAACCCGTCGCGGACGCGTGAGCCCACCACGGCTTCCCAGCCCGGGTCATGCCCCGGCGCCGCACAGCCGTCATCGCCGCGATGATTTGAGGGAGGGTCGCGCACTATCCGTGCATACTAACCCGTCTGGGGCAGCCGGATGTTACCCGCGGTTTCATCGAGGTCGCCTGCGAGGGATAGCCCATGACAGCCAACCCTGAAATGCCGGTTCAGCTCGCCTATGACAACCTGGAGTTCCTGGCAAGCGACGCGGCGCGGCCGCTGCGGATTCTTGCCGAGTACCTGGAGCCGCTGAACCGGTTCCAACGGGCCGGCATCCACGACACGATCGTGTTCTTCGGCTCCGCCCGCATGGCGGCGGACGGTCCGATGGGACAGTACTACCAGGACGCCCGGGCCCTGGCGCGTCTGATCACACAGTGGTCGAAGTCCCTGCCGACGCACGCGCATCGGTACGTCATCTGCTCCGGCGGGGGTGGTGGCATCATGGAAGCGGCGAACCGCGGTGCCTCGGAGGCGGGCGGCAAGACCATCGGACTCAACATCAGCCTGCCGCACGAGCAGCAGGCCAATCCGTACGTCACCCATGAGCTCGGGTTCGAGTTTCATTACTTTTTCATGCGCAAGCTGTGGTTCGCCCACCTTGCGCGCGGCCTCATCGCATTTCCCGGCGGCTTTGGCACCCTGGATGAAGTGACCGAAATCCTGACCCTCGCCCAGACCCGCAAGCTCGAGCAGCCCATACCCGTGATCCTGTACGGATCCGAGTACTGGAACGAGATCGTCAACTTCAAGGCTCTGGTGCGGCACGGAATGATCAGTGCCGCGGACCTGGACCTGTTCGAGTTCGCCGACTCTCCGGAGGCGGCGCTCCAGGTTCTGCAGAAGCGTCTGGCACAGGTGGCCCACGCGGAGACCCCCTGCTTTGCTCACTCGCATGCCGGGTGACGCTTGAGCTGTACTGCAACGCGGCCCGTTAATGTTCAATGGCGGACCCGGAACTGAGCAGCGGGTCCCAGTCTGGCCCGGCGGATCAAAGTTTCGCGGCAGTTAACCGATAATCCACTCTATGGTTGCCGTGATGAACCCTGCCCGCGCTGCGCCGCCGACCACCGTCGCGGCTGAAGGGGCCCGGATCGCGCTGCTGCAGGACGACCCCGCATTCACCATCTCGGCAGACCCGCCACTCGAGCGCTGGCTGGTTGCGGTCCAGCGCCAGGCCGGGGTGCCCTGCGCGGCCCTGGCCCTGACGCAGGGATCACGCCAGATCATCCGGCTCGCGGATGGCGCCCCGGGAACCCCGGCCCGGGTGAGCGAGGTCGCCGCAGAGCAGTCGCTTGAGGGTGCCCTGCGCGGCCCGCTGGGCCCCTGCGCGATCGGTGCGGGTGGCGCCTGTGCCGAAGCAGGTATCCTGGTCGCCGACAAGATCGTCGGCAACCTGGCCATGGCGGACCCCCACCCGAGGACCTGGTCGGTCGAAGAACTCGCGGTGCTGGGCGACGCGGCGGCCGGAATCGGCGCCGAGTTGGAGCGGCGCCTGGCGCAGGCCCAGGTCGCGCGCGTCCACGATCTGGTGGCCTCCCACAATCGCGTGCACGACATGATCGACGCCGGCCTGCCGCTGCGCGAGGTCCTCGTCGAGGTGTGTCGGATCATCGAGCGCTACGACGCCACGCTCATCCCCTCGGTGCTCCTGCGCGATCCGGTGTCGAACACCCTGCACTCCGGGGTCGGGCCGTCCCTGCCCAGGGAATACCTGGCGTCCGTGGACGGGGCGCCGATCGGCCCGAGTGTCGGCACCTGCGGCCCGGCCGCCTGGTTCGGCGAATTCACCATATCCGCGGACCTGGGCGAGGACCCGAGGTGGGCGCCGATCCGCGCGATGGCGCAGATGGCGGGCGTTGCGCACTGCTGGTCGATGCCCATCAAGGACAGCGCCGGCGAGGTCCTGGGCACGCTGGCACTGTACGGCAGGCGCCCCCGCCGGCCGCAACCCGAGCATGTGGCGCTGCTGCAGGACTGGGCACGCGTAGCCGGTACCGCGCTGGAGAGAACCCGCTCGCTCGCACGCCTCAAACACGACGCCCGCCATGACAGCCTCACGGGGCTCCCCAATCGCGCGGCCCTTTTCGAAAAGCTGGACGGCGCCATCCAGCAGGTGCGCCCCCAGGCGCCCCTGGCCGTGCTGTTCGTGGATCTCGACGGCCTGAAGGCCATGAACGACACCCTCGGCCACGACGTCGCGGATGAGATGATCCGCGAAGTCGCGCGGCGCCTGGCGACCAGCGTGCGCAGCGGGGACTTCGTCGGGCGATTCGGCGGTGATGAATTCATCGTGGTCGCCGAGCAACTCGCAGGCCCGGAGCAGGCCGGCGCGCTCGGTGCGAAGCTGCTCGACGCGGTGGCGCAGCCGCTCCCGGGACTCGGATCGAGGGTCATCACGGCCAGCATCGGCATCGCCCTGATCCGCAGCAGCGCCATCGACGCGCGAGAGGCGATCCGCCGCTCCGACAAGGCCATGTACGAGGCCAAGCGCACCGGGCGGGACCGCTGTGTGTTCGCCGAAATCGGCGAAACCGCCCGTGCAGGCCGGCGCCTGGAAATGGCGCGGGCGCTGCGCGGCGCCGAGACGCGCGGGGAGATGCACCTGGTCTACCAGCCGGTGATTTCACTGCCCACGCGGCAGATCATCGGTGTCGAGGCGCTGCTGCGCTGGGACAGTCCCATACTGGGATCCGTAGCGCCCGGTGAGTTCATCCCGATCGCGGAGGACTCCGGCAGCATCCTGCAGATCGGCGCGTGGGTCCTGTGGGAGAGCTGCCAGGCTCTCGCCAACCTGGCGAAGGCCGGGCACCGAATGGAGCTGGGCGTGAACGTCTCGGCCCGGCAGCTCTCCCAGCCGGACTTTCCGCTATGGGTCCGGCAGACCCTCGCGCATGCCCAATTCAGTCCGGCCGCACTCAGCCTGGAGCTGACCGAGACGTCCCTGCTGCGGCCCGACAGCGTCAGTGTCGGCAACGTCCGGGCACTGGAGGCGATGGGGGTGCGCGTGGCCCTGGATGACTTCGGCACCGGCTACTCGTCCCTGACCTGGCTGCGCGACCACCCGTTCGGCTCGATCAAGATCGACCGCAGCTTCGTTGGTGGCATCCACGAGCAGGACAGCTGCCGAGCCATCATCGCGGCGATCATCCGCATGGCGAATGATCTGGGCTGCACGGTCACGGCCGAGGGCGTGGAGACCGAAGACCAGCTGCGCATCCTCGAGGAACTGGGCTGTGATCACGCACAGGGCTTCCTGATCGCGCGACCCATGAGCATCACCACCCTGCTGAGCGAGCTGAGCGGATCGCCGCCGGCCCGCCTTCAGGCGTAGCCGCGGTCGTCAGAATCTGCCTACAGGATCCCGTACGCCTGCATCACACTCAAGCGGACGATTCCGTGGTCTGCTGCGCGCATGCAGTTCTCCGTATGGGCACCGCTCGCCCGCAAGAGCGTCGAAGTGGTGTGCGCAGACCAGCGGTTCGCCATGGCAGCCGGCGCCGCGGGCTACTGGTGGGTCGACTGCAGCCCCGCGCAGCTGGCGCAGGGATATCGATATTCCATTGATGGCGCGGCGCCGCTGCCGGACCCACGCTCGTCCTGGCAACCGGATGGCGTTCACGGCGCCTCCTTCCTGGTCGACCCGGACGCACTGAGGGCCATCAGCCGCAGCGAGTTAAAGCCCAGGCCACTGTGCGAGGCAGTGATCTACGAGCTGCATGTCGGGACCTTCACGCCGGCGGGGACCTATGCCGGCGCTGCCGGGAAGCTGGGGTACCTGGCCGCCCTGGGCATCACCCACATCGAGGTCATGCCGCTGGCCACGTTCCCCGGAAACCACGGCTGGGGCTATGACGGCGTCTATCTCTTCGCCCCCCATCCCGCCTACGGAACACCCGTGGAACTCGCGAAATTCGTGGCCGCGGCCCACGCCCAGGGTCTCGCGGTGCTGCTCGATGTCGTCTACAGCCATCTGGGGCCGGACGGCAACCATCTGGGCCGGTACGCTCCCTACTTCACCGATCGCGTCAGGACCGATTGGGGCGAGGCACTGAATTACGACGGCATGCATAGCGATGGCGTCAGGGGCTTCGTGATCGACAACGCGCAGATGTGGCTGGATGTCTATGGTTTCGACGGCCTGCGGCTGGATGCGGTGCACGCCATCTTCGGCTTCGAGGCGATCCACCTGCTCGAGGAACTGGCCGCCGCCGTCCAGGCCTGGGCCGCTGCCAGCAACCGCTCGGTCGTGCTCATCGCCGAGAGCGATCGCAATGACCCCCGGCTGGTTCACCCACCCGGTCGCGGGGGCTACGGCCTCGATGCGCTCTGGGCAGATGACTTCCACCATGCGCTGCATCGCGTGATGACGGGCGAGAGCGCCGGCTATTATCGGGATTTCAATGGCCTCAGGGATCTGGCGACGTCTTTGCGAAGCGGTTACGTCTACCAGGGGCAGTATTCCGCACACCGCTGGCGCCGGCATGGCCGCCCGCCACTGGACGTGAGGCCGGACCAGCTGGTGGTGAGCGCCCAGAATCATGACCAGATCGGCAACCGCGCGCAGGGCGAGCGCCTGAGCATGCTGCTCAATCCGCTGCAGCTGAAGGCGGTGGCCGCCCTCACCATTCTCTCCCCCTTCGTACCCCTGCTGTTCCAGGGCGAAGAGTGGGGCGCGACCACGCCGTTCCTGTACTTTACCAACCATCAGGATGCGGAGCTGGGTCGGCTCGTGGCACAGGGTCGCCGCCGGCAGTTCGAAAGTTTCGGCTGGCAGGTCGAGGTGCCCGACCCGCAGGCCCCGACCACATTCAGCGCGTCGCGACTGGACTGGGATGAACTCGGGCAACCGGTGCATCGGGACCTGCTCGCCTGGTATCGCCGGCTCATCGCCCTCAGGGCAGCCATGCCGCCGGCGGCGCCCGCGGCGCAGGTGTCCTACGACGAGTCGGAATCCTGGCTGTATTGGGTCATGGGTGAGCGATGCGTCGCGGTGAACTTCGCGGCCGGCCCGGTCCCCCTCCCACTGCCCGAAGGCAACTGGCGTATGCTGCTTTCTTCGACCGACGGGTCGCCGAAGGCGGCGCAGCTGGGGCCGTACGAGACCCGGATACTGGCCCGCAGTCCGTGACCGGCGTCGCAGTGGCCGCTCAGCCGGTCTGCTTGAGCAGCAGGGCCACCGGAACCCCGCTGAAAAGATCGCCGGCGCTGACCGATGCAGACAGTTCCTGCTGCGTGAAGACGTTGCGCCAGACACCGCCGGGCAGCGGCAGTCGGGTGTCCTCCCACTGACCCGCGATCGACAGGGTGAGCCGCGGCACGACGGCGACCAGATTGTCACCGCGGCGCAACGCGAAGAGATTGCCGAGGTGGGCCCACTGCGCCGCCAGCGGCTGATAGGGACTGTCCTCGGCGAACTCCCCGGGGCGCGCCGCGCGCAGGCTCAGGACGCGGTCGATCAGCCACAGCTTCGGCACACCGGTGTCCCACTGCTCGATCGCCTCGGAGGCCCGCAATGACCGGCACAGCTGCAGCAGGCGGGTCCGCTCGGCGTAATCGACCGGACGACGATTGTCCGGGTCCACCAGGCTCAGGTCCCAAAGCTCGCTTCCCTGGTAGAAGTCAGGAACACCGGGCGCCACGAGCTTGATGAGCGTCTGCGCGAGGCTGTTGACGCGACCCGGCAGCACCAGGGGTTCCACGAACTCCACGAGGCTGTGGATGAAATCCGAATCGCCGAGTACCCGTTCCACGAAACCCTGGATGTTGGCCTCGTACCCGGCATTCGGCTCCCGCCAGGAAGTGCGCATCTTGGCCTCGCGGCAGGCCTTGAGCAGGTATTGCCAGCTGCGGGCCGCATCGATCGGCCAGGCCCCGACCAGGGTCTGATAGAGCAGATGCTCGGCATGACGATCGGGCGTGCGGTTGTTCCAGGCGCCCTCGTTCATGGTCGACCACCGGTACAGGGCTGCGGCCCACCGATCCGGGATTTCCGACAGCAGCGAAATGCGGGTGCGCACGTCCTCACTGCGCTTGCTGTCGTGCGTGGAGGTCGCCAGCATGTTCCGCGGCCAGTGCTCGCCCAGGTAATGGCAGTATTCGTGGAACTCGTCAGAGGAGATACCGATCAGGGAGGCCTGGGCACCGACCTCGTTGCAGGACAGCAGCCGGTCGAAGCAGTAGAAGGCGGTGTCCTCCACCCCCTTCGCCATCACCGCCGGCGTCAGCTGCTGCCACTCGCAGACGAACGCGAACTCCTCAGCGTCCAGTGGCTCCCCGGTCAGCAGCCCCTGGAAGAACTCGAAGGTGTCGACCTCGATGTCCGGGCGCGCAAAGCGCGCCGTGCGCACGGCCTCCGTGATCACCGCCCGGTCCGCGTCGCCGACCTCGGCGGCCGTGCGGTACGTGCGGTAGATTCCCAGGGCGGCGGTAATCTGCGCCAGTGCATCCCGGATCTGCCGCGCACTGAGGTCACGGGTCCGGCGTGACCGCCGGGCGATGCGGATCGCCGCATCGGACAGTCGCTGGTGGTCATGCGCAAACGCATGGCGAACGGTGTCATCCTTCTTCTCGCGGATCAGGGCGCCGAGATTCACCGGGTGATGGGTGAAGTCCGCGTACGTGGAGGTGAGCGTATCGACGTGCTGGTCGCTCATCCACAGCCGGTTCACCATCGCCAGAAAATCGTAGCCGACGGTGCCGTCGATGGGCCAGCCGGGCGGCAGCCGCTCCTCGTGGTCGAGGATCTTCTCCACGTAGATCCGGCCGCGGGGCAGCAGTTCCCGCAGGCGCCCGAAGTACCCGAGCGGATCGCGCAGGCCGTCCGGATAATCCACCCGCAGCCCGTCGACCTGCCCCTCGCGGATCATCTTCCGGAAGCGCTCGTGGGC
>VFSW01016162.1_pt1 | contig 10204 bp, 11 predicted proteins | sample 5358111 | NCBI WGS metagenome assembly VFSW01 (sample SAMN11554181, study PRJNA540505) | mine drainage metagenome | isolation source: sediment from site ElyBrook_90M | place: USA: Ely Copper Mine, Vershire, VT | collected 2017
CAGCAAGGTAAAGTCGCAGCCGCTCTCGGAGTACTTCATTTTCCAAGGCCTCCTCCATTGCGCCCGTTGCGGATGCACGCTGTCTCCCGAGAAAAAGAAGGGCAAGTACATCTACTACGCTTGCACGAACGCCAAGCACATCTGCACGCGCATTTACGTGCCCGAAAAGGACCTCCTCAAGCCCATCTTGAGCGTCTTCGAGGCCTTTGCGAGCATCCCCGAGGAGGTTGAGCAACGCCTTACCGAGGAGCTTCGCATCAACAACGAGAGCGAGGTCATTTACCACAAGAAGGAGCTTGCCCGCATCCGCGTCGAGTACGACCGCGTGCAGACCCGCATCGATGGCCTCCTGAACCTCCTGCTCGACAAGAGTATTACCAAGGATGAGTACGACAAAAAGCTGCAACAGTTCAAAGACGAGCAGTATCGCCTCGACCTCGAAGCCGAGGAGCACACGAAAGCGGACCACGACTTCAAACTCACGCTTTCTCGCGTGTTTTCCATCAGCCGTCGCGCGAGCAACATCTTCACCCGTTCTGAACCGCAGGAAAAGCGTGCACTCCTCAACTTCCTACTTCAGAACCCGACCGTGGACGGCAAAAAGCTAGATTTTACGTTGCGAAAACCCTTCAATCTCGTCCTAGAACTAGCTACAAATCCTAACTGGCTCCGGGAGCAGGACTCGAACCTGCAACCAACGCCTTACATCAATCCTCTAGTTTCCTAAAGGGATGGACTATATCATCATCCTTTTTACTCTCGTAAATCTCGGATGCGAGGCGCTTCGACCTTTCGATCTACTCCCTTTCGGGATAGTCTCTACACCTTTCCGTCAAGAGACGGACTTGGCTCGGAATTGCCCTCGCGTTTGCGCGTTAGGGTTTCCCCGAATTCACCTCGTTTTTCGACCAAAGTCTCCTTTGGAAGCTGCCTTCGACAGGGCGCTGCTCTACCATTGAGCTATCCCGGAATGTTCATGATCAATTAATTGATCGAAGATAGTATATACCAGTGTCGGTTGTTCACCAAACATAACACAGGGTGTTATAATGGTTTTGATGATGGAAACGTGTGCGAGGCATGGTCAGGCAAAGCACTTCCCAAGACCCGATGGAGCCCTTCGTTGCGGCAAGTGCGCCTCTGAGTGGGTGATTAAGCATCGACGTCAGAGAAAGGAGAGACTCGTTGGGTATAACAGATATGCAGGCGCGTTGGATTTCCACCATACCAACCCAAAAGCAAAGAGCTTTGCTTTAAGCGTGAAGGGCCTTTCGTACTCTTGGAAAAGTTTGGTGCGAGAGGCGAAGAAATGTGTTCTGGTATGCAAAAATTGTCACGCAGAAATCGAAGCTATGGTCACCACGTTGTAACGTGCTCAGGTTATGTACATAAAAGTATTAGTAACTCCCAGTGCGAAACGAGAGAAGGTGGAAGAAAAAGGAGAAACGCTCGTAATATCAGTAAGAGAGCCGGCGAACGGAAATCGTGCGAATAACCGCGTGCGTGAGATTGTCGCTTCTCGGACCGCTCGGCCGCTCGGTAAAGTGCGCATCCTGACAGGCCATCGTTCTCGCGTTAAAATGATAAGCATTAGCAGTTGACCTCTTTTCAACATGAATATAACCATCAGGGCGCCGAAGCATACGCTTGCTCCAAAAACAGAAGCGCTTATTGAAGAAAAGCTTGTTGCCCCGCTCCGCCTCCTTGGCGAGGAGGGCGATAGGGCGTTCTTGGAAGTCGATGTAGAACAGGCTCCGCCCGAGGGTCGTTCGTCAGAACCGTTTCGCCTCGTCGCAAGGCTCATAATCAATGACAAAGTTTTCCATGCCAAGGCAGTGAAGCCAACGCCGGAGAGCGCAGCGGATCGCGTACGGAGCGAACTTGAAGCGGAGATTCGCAAGGACCGCGGACGCAGTCACCGTCTCTGGAAGCGCGGCGGAAGAGCTTTGAAGCGAATGCTTCGTTTCGGGGGCGTCGAAGAGTAGGCGTACCTACCGATTTTCTGCGTACGCTATTTCCCGCTTTCCTTCGGGAATAACGCGTTCAATAATAAATGCGCCCTTTTGCAAGGAGGCCTTGATAATCTTCATGCGTTTCCCTTTTTCAAAGAAGTACGTGCCGATGGAGTCGGCATAGGCGCGATATTTATTCCAATTTTCCGTTGCCGGAGCGTCAAGCGAGAGAAGTCCGTCTTCCTTCTTGATTTTATAAGCGCGTGTCGCCAAGGAGGAGTCTTGAGGAAGCGGCGTCACCGCACCCGAGAGAAAGGAGGGAAGGGTATCGACGAGAAGGTTCGCGCCGAGTTCGATAAGCCGAGGACGGAGTTCGCGCGCCGTTTCATTTGCGGAAATCGCGATCGCCTTTTGCGCGATAATGTCGCCAGCATCAAGCTCCTTTACCATTTTCTGGACGGTAACACCTGTCTCTGAGTCGCCTGAAAGGAGCGCAGTTTCAAGCGGCGTGGCGCCGCGATACTTCGGCAAGAGCGAATAGTGCACATTCAGCACCCCGAGCGGAAAGGCACTGATGAGCGCTTCCGGGAACAGTCTGCCGTAAGCGACGCAAACAGCATACTCACATCCGAATGCCTTAATCTCAGAGATTGATTTTTCATCCAATTTTTCAGGCGAGAGGACCGGAATGTTATTTGCGTGGGCGAGCAATTTCGCCTTGGAAGGAGTGAGGGAAAGACCGCGACCGCTTGGCGCGTCGGGAGACGTAACGACGACTGAGGGTACGAAGCCGCGCTCAAGGAGTAGGGCAAGCGTGTCCCGTGCGATCGCGGGTGTTCCGAAGAAAGCGAAAGGACGTGCAGATCCGTTCGGGAGGTGGATAAAATTATCGGCATGATCGGTAAAGAGAATACCGTTTAGATGGTCTATCTCATGCTCAAATATCTGTGCCATAAGGCCACCCGCTCCACGCGAGAGGTGCGAGCCGTCAGGGCGACGCGCCGTAATAGTGACGCGCTCGTGACGTTTGGTCGTTCCGTACACGCCATGCACCGAGAGACAGCCCTCGTCTACCTTCATTCGTTTACGGGACGTCTTCACAATCTCGGGATTAACATAGACTTCCACCGCAGGAGTGCTTTTGAGGGCCTCTTCGGTAGAGGGGAGCGTCCGATCCTTTCGTACGATAAAGAGGCGGTACGAAACACCGAGTTGCGGTGCCGCGAGCGCCACCCCTTCGGGAAAGGCATTGAGCGCTTCGGACATATCGCGTATGAGGTGCTCAAGCTCCGGAGATCCGAAGAGATTCTCCGGCACCGGTTTCGCTATTTCCCGCAGTACCGGCGCTCCGTCCTGTACTATTTCTCTCATGCAGCAGACTATAGCAAAAAATCAACGCTGAGGGTGCTTCGTCGGGTCAAGCTCCCACCAGAACTTCTTACTGAAACTCTTGGCCTGACTGCAGACGCTTTTCAAATAATAGAGATCCTGGGTCGGTATTTTCTCCAGCACGGTTCCAAGATGAGCCATCGACATTGGCGCGAGCCCGTCCTGCTTACGGGAGTAATTCAGATGACGGAGAAAAAAGCGCATTAACTCGCCGCGTTCGGTCTGGCGTTTTTTCCCTTTGGGCGCCGCAGCCGCCCTTTTTTGTATGTCGGGAAGAATCGCGCCTATGGATTTCATGTTGCTTCGATGGATGCGCCCAGCTTTTGAAGACGGTTTACGATATCTTCGTAGCCGCGATTGATGCTGTAGACGTTCCTGAGCATTGAACGGCCGTTTGCGGCGAGCATCGCAACAAGGAGGATGGTCGCTGGTCGGAGCGCCGGAGGGCAGATGACTTCCGCAGCCTTGAGCTTCCTCGGTCCCTCAATTGAGATACGGTGCGGATCGTGGAGGATAGTCGTTGCACCGAGGCGATCGAGATCGGTGTAATAAATCGCGCGCTTTTCGTAGACCCAGTCATGGATAAGGGTCGTGCCACTCGCTTGTGTCGCGATGACGGCGAAGAAGGGAAGGTTGTCGATATTAAGGCCCGGATAGGGGCGTGCGTGTATCTTCTCAGGAAAAGCGACGAGGGTTGAAGGTTCAACGGAAATATCGACGAGCTTAGTGATACCGTTTTCCGACAAGCGGGGTTTTGACAGCTTGATTTTCAGCCCCATTTTTTCGAGTATCAGAAGCTCGACCTCGAGGAACTCGATAGGCGCGGCGGCAATCGTTACGGCAGAGCCGGTCACGGTTGCAGCCGCGATAAAGAACATTGCGTCGGTCGGATCTTCCGCCACGCTGTAGGAGATATCGGTATTGATGTGTTCCGTGCCGTGAATAGTGAGCGTTGTCGTGCCGATGCCCTCCACGCTGACACCGAGCGCGCGCATAAATCCGCACACTTCCTGCACCTGATAATTTGCCGACGCATATTTGATGACGCTCTTTCCCTCAATCCGAGCGGCGGCAAGCAGAGCATTAATGGTCGCGGTGTCGCTAGATTCATAAAGAATGACCTCTGCGGGGGCAAGTGCCGTGCGGGTGACTATGTAACTGTTCGTGCGCGCCTCTATTTCAACGCCGAACTTCTCAAGCGCCATAAGGTGCGGGCGCACGCTGCGCAGTCCGAGCGTGCATCCGCCTGATTGCGGCAGCTCGAACTTCTTGAACGAGTGAAGAAGGGAGCCGATGAACATAAGAATACTCCGCGTTTTTGTCGCCGCTTCGCGGTCAATCGTGTCGAGGTTTATTTTTTCCGGCGGCTGAATGACGACATTTGGCCCCTGCCATTCGACTGAGACGCCGATGGAGCGAAGTACCTCGATAAGACGATTCACCTCTTCAATTTTCGGCACGTGCTCAAAAGTCGTTTTCCCTTGGTTCAAAAGCGAAGCGGCAAGCAGGGCGACAGCACCGTTCTTCGACCGACTTGTTTCTACCGTTCCCGAAAGTTTCTTTCCTCCGTCAACTATGAAATTCATCTCTCCTTGCATTAGGCCATCCTATCATCTTTGCGCCCGGACGCCGAGAGCGATAGTATGTTGGCAATGTCATTCTTTTCTCCCAAACTCGGCATCGACCTCGGGACTACCAATGTACTCGTCTTCGTTCCCGAAAAAGGAGTAGTTATTAACGAGCCGTCGGTCGTTGCCGTCGGTAAGACGCACGGGAATCGCGGGGGCAATAAAATCCTTGCCATTGGCGTGGAAGCGAAGCGAATGGTCGGCCGTACCCCCGAAGACATCATCGCGTACCGCCCGATGAAAGACGGCGTTATCGCCGATTACCGCGTTACCGAGGCGATGCTCCTCTATTTCATGAAGAAGGCGCTCGGCAGAAATCCGTTCAAGCCAATCGTGCTCGTCTCGGTTCCCGCGGGAGTGACGTCAACCGAGAAGCGCGCCGTTATCGAAGCTGCACTTAAGGCCGGCGCGAAGAACGCCTATGTCGTAAAAGAGCCGATTCTCGCCGCCATCGGCGCCGGTATTCCCATCCATGAACCTATGGGACGCATGGTAGTGGACATCGGCGGCGGGACAATAGACGTTGCCGTTATTTCCCTAGGCGGTATCGTTGCTTCCACGAGCGTAAAGTGCGCAGGCGATCGGCTGGATAGCGCGATTATTGATCACGTGAAGAAGCAGCATAACCTTTCCATAGGTGAGAAGACCGCCGAGGAATTGAAGATAAAGGTCGGTGCCGCGGTTCCCTTGAACGAGGAACTTTCCCTGACAGTCAAGGGCCGTGACTTGGTGAGCGGCCTGCCGCGCACGGTCGATATCAGTACGAACGACCTCGTCCAGGCGATGTCGCGTGAGCTCCGCGAAATGACGCAGGCGATACGCAAGGTGCTCCAGGAAACGCCGCCCGAGCTTGCCGCTGACATCATTGACAACGGCATCATTCTTACGGGCGGATCCTCACAGCTCCGCCAGATGCCGGAGCTTGTCTACCGCCGTACCGGCGTTATCGCGAAACTCGCCCCCGACCCGTACTACTGCGTCGCGCGGGGCACCGGCATCGCGTTGAAGCATTTGGATACCTATCGCAAAAGCATTCTGGCGAAACAATGAAAAATCGGCACCACGCGTTTGTCATTGAGGCGGAAACGGAGAGGGGAATTAAGGCGGCTGAAAATTGGGCGAAACAGGAGCTCGGGATGCAGACCAAGAACAATCCCGATCTCATTATCTTGCGTTACGGGCTCTTTTCGGTTGAAGACGCGCGACGCGTGTATGAGAGCGCGGGTCAAGCCCCCTTTACAGGAGAGCATAAGGTGCTCGTCATTGCCGCGAGCCGCGCCTATCACGAGGCACAAAATGCACTCCTCAACCTATTTGCAGAACCACCTTCGGGTACCTATCTTTTTCTTATACTCACATCTTTGGGTGGTCTTATTCCCACGCTCCGCTCACGCGTACAGGTTCTTGGCACGGGAAGGGAGGGAACTTCTTTTAAAGAAGCGGAACTCTTTATTACCGCGACACGGGAAAAGCGTTCCGCGCTGATTAAGAAGCTTACGAGCGGTTCGGGCGACGAAGGGCGGCGGGAAAACCGTGAGGAGGCAATCGCTATCGTCAACGGTATCGAGGCGGCCGCGTATCGGAAGTTTATCGAGGGTGACGAAAAGGCCGCGGCCCTTCTCTCGGATATCGCGACGCTTCGCACGCATCTCTATGATCGCTCGGCACCTGTTCGCATGATCCTCGAACATCTTTCGCTTGTGACGCCGAAGAATTTGATACAATGAGAGCATGGCATACGATTTTTCGGAATTAAAAGCGCGCGTTAAAGAGACTGAAGAGTGGCTTACGCGAGAGCTTTCCGGGGTGCGCACCGGCCGCGCGACGCCGACACTGCTTGATGCGGTGAAGCCGGAAGCATACGGCACACGCACGCCGCTTCGGGAATTGGGGTCCGTGTCGGTCGAGGATGCCCGGACCTTGCGCATCGTGCCGTGGGACCACGGGCTTGTGAAGGCGATAGAGAAGGGGATTACCGATGCGAATCTCGGCGTCGGTGTTTCTACCGACGACCAAGGGCTTCGCGTTTCCTTCCCCGAACTTACGAGCGAGCGGCGAGAACAACTTTTGAAAATCGCCGGAGACAAGACCGAACAGGCGAAGGTTACGCTGCGTTCGCACCGCACCGACGCTCTGAAAGCGCTTGAAGCCGCCGCAAAGGAAGGGGGAATGGGGAAGGACGAGATAGCTCGCTTAAAAGTTGAAATTCAGAAACTGATTGATATCGGGAACGAGTCGCTCGTAAAGATACTTGAGAGAAAGGAAGGAGAGATAGCTCAATGATAAGCATTCTGATTTTTATTATCGCTATCGTTGCGCTCATTGTAGTGCATGAGTTCGGGCATTTCGTCGCGGCGAAGCTCTCCGGAATGCGCGTGGACGAATTCGGCCTCGGCTACCCCCCCCGCGCTCTGACCATCGCGAAGATAGGCGAGACGGAGTACACGCTTAACTGGCTGCCTTTTGGCGGTTTTGTGAAAATTTACGGCGAGGATGGAGATGCGAAGGGTTCGCGTTCTTTTTCCGCGCGTCCACGTATTTTGCAGGCACTTGTCCTTATTGCCGGCGTCACCATGAATCTTCTTTTTGCGTACGTGCTTATCACCGGAGCACTGGTCGCTGGCACCCCTCGCGCCCTTTCAGGCAGCGAGTTTGCAAGTGCGCGTAATCAGGAGCTCATGGTTACCGACGTGCTTCCAGATACGCCCGCCGCCCACGCGGGACTTCTCCCTGGTGACTCCATCGTGGGTGCGAGTGACTCAGCGGGGAAGTGGCAAGCCGTCGATCCTAAAAGTTTCTCCGCCTTCATCGACGCGAGTGATGGCAAAGCAGTCACTGTCGCTCTTAAGCATGATGATGGTACACAGGGGACCGTCACCATAACTCCGGAGGCCGGTGTTGTTTCTGGCGATCCGACCCGCTTTGCGCTTGGCGTAGAAATCGCCACGATTGGTGTTGTGCCGCTTTCCTTTGGCGCGGCAATAGTGGAGGGGGCGAGTCTTACCTGGGATACCCTTGTTCTGACTGCGGAGGGACTGTGGCATTTCTTTTATGGCATCTTCACCTTCTCGGCGAATCTTTCGCAGGTCTCCGGCCCAATCGGTATCGCGAGCGCTGTCGGTGCCGCCTCAGCGCAAGGGTTCGGCGATCTTCTCTCTATTATCGCGATTATTTCCATTAATCTCGCCCTCATTAATCTCATCCCCGTTCCCGCTCTTGATGGCGGGCGTCTCCTTTTTTTTATTATCGAGGGGGTTTTTAGGGGTCCCATTAAGCCCAGCATTGCTAGCCCCCTAAACGCCGGTGGGTTCGTGTGGCGTGTTGTTTTGATGATCGTCGTTACTGCGCACGATATTTTCAGGCTTGTCGGATAGGGAGAATTAGGCGTACTTTTGCGCTTGGCGCGCAGGCGGCATATACTGTGGCGCATGAGACAGTCACGGCTCTTCACGAAAACGCGGCGCGAGGCGCCCTCAGACGAAACCGCAAAGAACGCTCAGTTGTTGGTCCGTGCGGGTTACATTCATAAAGAGATGGCGGGCGTGTATTCCTATCTGCCGCTCGGACTACGCACGTTGAATAAAATCATTCAAATCATTCGCGAGGAAATGAACGCTATCGGCGGACAGGAAATTATCATGACCGCGCTTCAGGACAAGACGCTCTGGGAGCGCACCGACCGGTGGGATGACGCGAAAGTCGATAATTGGTTCAAGACGAAATTCACTTCCGGCGGAGATACCGGTCTTGCCATTACGCATGAGGAGCCTTTGACGCGCATCATGACCGCGCACCTCTCGTCGTACCGCGATCTTCCAACGATGGTGTACCAATTCCAGAACAAGTTTCGCAACGAGCTTCGCGCAAAGTCAGGCGTGATGCGCGGGAAAGAATTCATGATGAAAGACCTCTACTCGTTTGCAAAAAGTGTCGAAGAGCACGAGGCGCAATATGCCGCAGCGCGCGCCGCCTACATACGTATATTTGAACGCCTCGGCCTTGCCGACCGTACATATCCCACCTTCGCTTCAGGTGGCGTGTTTAGCGATTTCTCCGAGGAATTTCAGACGCTCTCGGAGGCAGGGGAAGACACCATCTACGTCGATGAAAAGAAGCACATCGCGGTCAACAAGGAGGTTTTGACCAATGAGGCGCTCGTCCGGCTCGGCATCGACCGCTCCTCACTCGTTGAGAAGAAGGCGATTGAATCGGGTAACATCTTCCACCTTGGGACGCGCTTTTCCGAGCCGCTCGGACTTCTCTTTACCGACCTGACCGGTGCAAAAAAGCCCGCCATCATGGGCTCCTATGGTATCGGCGTGACACGGATGGTCGGAATTCTCCCCGAAGTCCTTGCCGATGATAAGGGTCTTGTGTGGCCGGAGTCGGTTGCGCCGGTTGCGGTGCACCTCGTATCGCTTGGAAAGGAGGGAGACGCTATTTCTAAAACAGCGGATGCGCTCTATGACGATTTTGCAAGAGCGGGTGTTGAAGTGCTCTACGATGACCGCGATCTTCGTGCCGGAGAAAAATTCGCGGAAAGCGACCTCCTCGGCATTCCGAAACGGATAGTGGTTGGTAAGGACGCAGTCGCTACCGGTGCGTTTGAGGTGGTGGCTCGTTCAAGCGGAGCGGTTGAGAAAAAGTCGCGACAACAACTCTTTTCATAAATAAATATGCCAAAGTCATCAAAGAGCATGCTTTTCAGTAACGATATCGCGATTGACCTCGGAACCGCCAATACGCTTGTCTACGTGCGCGGCCGCGGCGTCGTTATTAACGAGCCGTCGGTTGTTGCCATAAACGATAAGACGCATCAGGTGGTCGCGGTAGGAAAGGAGGCGAAACTGATGCTTGGAAAGACTCCCGCGCATATCCGCGTTGTGCGCCCGCTTGCGCACGGAGTCATTTCAGACTTTGAGGTGACGGAGGAGCTCCTCACGTATTTCATCAACAAAACCAATAGTGGCCGCATGCGGCTTTTCGGCCCGCGCGTTGTGATAGGGGTGCCGACTGGAGTAACCAATGTGCAAAGCCGTGCCGTACGCGACGCGGCGAAGAACGCCGGTGCACGCGAAGCGATTATTCTTGAGGAACCGGTCGCCGGCGCCATAGGCTCTAAGCTGCCGGTTGCGGAGGCAACGGGGACGATGGTGCTTGATATCGGCGGCGGCACGACCGACATTGCCGTTATCGCGCTCAAGGGCGTCGTCTCCTCCAAGAGTTCGCACGTTG
>VFSW01016163.1_pt1 | contig 10203 bp, 7 predicted proteins | sample 5358111 | NCBI WGS metagenome assembly VFSW01 (sample SAMN11554181, study PRJNA540505) | mine drainage metagenome | isolation source: sediment from site ElyBrook_90M | place: USA: Ely Copper Mine, Vershire, VT | collected 2017
GCTGCGATACGATGCTGGCGATCGGCGCCCGCTTCGACGATCGCGTAACCGGGCGGCTGAACGCGTTCAGCCAGGGGTCGAAGAAGATCCATATCGACATCGACGGGTCTTCGATCAACAAGAATGTGCCGGTGGATGTGCCGATCGTCGCGGATGCCGGCAAGGCGCTGAACGCCCTGCTGGCGGCGTGGCAGGCCAGCGACGAGCCGACCGATAAGCCGGCGCTGGCTTCCTGGTGGCGCCAGATCGATGAGTGGAAGGGCAAGGACAGCCTGAAGTTCACTCAGGACATGAAGCGCGGCGGCATCATCAAGCCGCAATACGCCATTCAGCGCCTGTTCGAGATCACCAGAGCCCGCGGCAAGGACACGTTCATCACCACCGAAGTCGGCCAGCATCAGATGTGGGCCGCCCAGCATTTCCATTTCGACAAACCGAACCGGTGGATGACCTCGGGCGGCCTGGGGACGATGGGCTATGGCCTGCCTGCCGCCATGGGCGTGCAGATCGCGCATCCGGATGCGTGCGTTGTGGACATCGCCGGGGAGGCGTCCATCCTGATGAATATTCAGGAAATGGGCACGCTGGCGCAGTATCGCCTGCCGGTGAAGGTGTTCATTCTGAACAACCAGTACATGGGCATGGTACGTCAGTGGCAGGAACTGCTGCACGGCAGCCGGTATTCCGAGACGTATTCGTCCGCGCTGCCGGATTTCGTGAAACTGGCCGACTCGTTCCACGCCACCGGGATGCGCGCTCAGTCGGTCGATCAACTGGACGACGTCATCAACGCGATGCTGGATTGCCCAACGGCGGTCATCGCCGACATTGCCGTGGATCAGGCGGAAAACTGCTTCCCGATGATCCCCAGCGGCGCCGCCCACAACGAAATGCTGTTGGGGCCGGAGCATGAATCGTCCGGCGTAGGCATTACCGACGCGGGCATGGCGCTGGTCTAACCGCTGCCTGCCTCTTGCCTATCCGGTCGCGGCGGGGCATGACCCCGCACGCGGGCGGATATTCCATTCCCCTTGCATTCTGGTTTTGAAGATGCCCAGCCCGACCGATACGACCCAACGCAGCGCGACCATTTCGGTCCTGGTGGACAACGAGTCCGGCGTGCTCGCGCGCGTCATCGGACTGTTTTCCGGCCGCGGCTACAACATCGACAGCCTGACGGTTGCGCCCGTGGACGCTGGCGGGTTACGCAGCCGCATCAATATTGTCACCTCGGGCACCAGCATGGTGATCGAGCAGATCAAGGCACAGCTCGATCGATTGGTGCCGGTGCATCGCGTCGCCGACCTGACGATGGATGGCCCGCATGTCGCCCGTGAACTGGCCCTGGTGAAAGTGGTCGGCACCGGCGAGCAGCGGGTCGAGGCGCTGCGGATCGCCGATACATTCCGAGCCCGGGTTGTCGATACGACGCTGGGCAGTTTCGTGTTCGAGCTAACCGGCAACACCGACAAGATCGATGCCTTCATCGAACTGATGCGGGATCTCGGTTTGGCCGAGGTCTCCCGCAGTGGGATCGCTGCGTTGGCACGCGGCAGCAGCGTTATCTGATTGTCGCAACGAGATGGGCCATTCCGGTAACCTTACATTCCGTGTTGGAACAGCACAGGATGAGCGATGGCACTGATCGAGGGCTTCCGGGTTCAGAACTACAGGTCGTTGCGCGACGTCACCCTTGGACGCCTGTCGGGTAACGCCGACCTAGCCGCCCTAACGCCTCTGACCGTCGTCATTGGCAAGAACGGCGCAGGCAAAAGCACGCTGTTCGACGCGTTTGGCTTTCTGGCCGACTCCCTTACCATCGGTGTCGAAGCCGCGTGCGACAAGGAGCAGCGCGGCGGCTTCGATCGCCTGCGATCGCGCGGCATTCAAGAACCGATCCGGTTCGAAATTTACTACCGGGAGGCCCAGAACCAGCGGCCGATTACTTACCAACTTGCGGTTGACCTGGATCGGTCCGGGCGTCCCTTTGTCGCCTCCGAGGTGCTGCTGCAACGCCGCCAAGGTGTCCGTTACGGCCGCCCATTCCCGTTTCTTCGCCTGGAACGCGGAACGGGCGAAGTGTGGGCGGGCGAAGACGCGGTGGAAGTCGAAGGCGAGGAGTCCAACGAACGCATGCCGGTCGCGCTGACCGACATGCGTCAACTTGGAATCGCGACGCTCGGCACGTTGCGAGACCACCCACGCATTACCCGCTTTCGGGAATTCCTGAAGGCCTGGTACCTTTCCTACTTCGAACCGAACGCGGCCAGGGGTTTACCGGTCGCCGGCCCGCAGCCGCATTTGAACAGCCACGGCGACAATCTTGGCAATGTCGTGCAGTTCATGCAGCGGGAACATAAGGATCGTTTCGATTCGATTTTGCGACGGATTGCCGAGCGCATACCCGGTATCAGGACTATCGACACGCATGTGACCGAAGACAAGCGGGTCCTGCTGCGCTTCAACGATGCCGGCTTTCAGGATCCGTTTTTTGCCCAGCAGATGTCCGACGGCACGCTCAAGGTGTTTACCTACCTGCTGCTGTTGGAAGATCCCGATCCGCCGCCGTTCATTTGTATCGAGGAACCCGAAAACGGCCTGTATCACAAACTCCGGGAGACCCTTGCGCGCGAGTTCCGGGCGCACGCCACGGGAAAGCGAAACGCGCCGCAGATTTTCGTTACCACCCATCAACCTTACTTCGTAGATGCGCTAAGCCCCGAGGAAGTCTGGATACTGGAAAAGGCGGCGGACGGATTTTCGGCGGTTCGGCATGTCTCGGACCTGGAAATCGTCAAAAATCTCGTTGACGAAGGGCTTCCGCTAGGCGGCCTTTGGTACAGCGACTATCTCGATTCACGATAGCCATGCACATCGAAATTCTGACCGAGGACAGTTCGGGGGCGCGATTGCTCGAACATCTCCTGCCAAAGCTGATCGGCGCACCGTCGGAACCGCATACATGGCGAATCCATTCCTATCGTGGCATTGGCCGAATTCCCGCCGGGCTTTCTTCTTCGTCCGATTCGTCGAAACGAATCCTGCTCGATCAACTGCCCCGCTTGCTGCGAGGCTACGTCAGAACGCCAGGAGTGGACGCCGTCGTGGTGGTGCTCGACGCGGATGACCGCGATTGCGCGACATTCCTGTCGGAACTGCGATCCCTTGCCGCCGCCTGCGGCGCCGCCGCGATCGCAGTGTTCCGCCTAGCCATCGAGGAAACGGAGGCATGGTATTTTGGCGACCGCGCCGCATTGCTGCGGGCTTACCCGAATGCTCGATTGCCCGTGCTCGATGCCTATGTGCAGGATTCCATCTGCGGCACCTGGCAGCGCCTTGCCGACGCGGTTCATCCCGGAGGCTCGGCCGCGATTCGTAAAGCCGGCTGGCCGCTGCCCGGACAAATCAAGCACCAATGGGCGGAAAAGATCGGCCCGTATCTTGACCCCGAGGCCAACCAGTCAGCCAGTTTCATCATGCTCCGCGATGGCATGCGCCGGCACGCAGGCGTTTCATCGGCGCCATCCGGCGCGGCTCGATCGCCGGGTGGATAATCGGCGCCACTTCGGCCATAACCCCTCCAAACTGAAAACGTGAAAGGATTACTAAAATGCGCGTCTATTACGATCGGGATGCCGACGTTAACCTGATCAAGGCGAAGAACGTCGCGATCATCGGTTACGGCAGCCAGGGCCACGCCCATGCGCTAAACCTGAAGGAAAGCGGCGTTAAGAACCTGGCGATCGGCCTGCGGGCCGGGTCCGCCGGTATCGCCAAGGCGGAAGGCGCGGGCCTGAAGGTCATGGACCCGGCCGACGCCGCCAAGTGGGCCGACGTGGTGATGGTGCTGACCCCGGACGAGGGCCAGGGCGACCTGTACCGCGAGAAGTTGCACGCCAACATGAAGCCCGGCGCCGCCCTGGCGTTCGCGCATGGCCTGAACGTGCATTTCAACCTGCTGGACCCGCGCGCCGACATCGACGTGTTCATGATCGCGCCGAAGGGCCCTGGCCACACCGTCCGCAGCGAATACCAGCGCGGCGGCGGCGTCCCCTGCCTGGTGGCGGTTGCGCAGAACCCGTCCGGCAACGCGCTCGAAGTGGCGCTGTCCTATGCCTCCGCCATCGGCGGCGGCCGCGCGGGCGTGATCGAGACCACGTTCAAGGAAGAATGCGAAACCGATCTGTTCGGCGAGCAGGTCGTCCTTTGCGGCGGTTTGGTGGAACTGATCAAGGGCGGCTACGAAACCCTGGTCGAAGCCGGCTACGCCCCGGAAATGGCCTATTTCGAATGCTTGCACGAAGTGAAGCTGATCGTCGATCTGATCTATGAAGGCGGCATCGCCAACATGAACTACTCGATCAGCAACACGGCCGAATACGGCGAATACGTCACCGGCCCGCGCATCATCACGGATGAGACCAAGGCCGAGATGAAGCGCGTGCTGAACGACATCCAGACCGGCAAATTCGCCCGCGACTGGATGCTGGAGAACAAGGTGAACCAGTCCAGCTTCAAGGCGACCCGCCGCCGGCTGAGCGAGCACCCCATCGAGGAAGTGGGCGCGAAGCTGCGCGCGATGATGCCGTGGATCAGCAAGAACGCGCTGGTGGACAAGGCCAAGAACTAACGGCTAACCGAAACAAACCGCACCGCGCCCCACGGCTCGGTGCGGTTTGCGACGAGGTCAGACGTCCTCGGCTGCCCAACGACAAAATGAAATCCTATCGACCGGCTGACATACCGGTCTGACGCGACAATTCGTAACCGATTGCTATTATGATACGAATAGGATTCGCGGCGACGGCAACCTTGTTTCTCGCCAACCGAACCGGCCCCTGCACCTATTTACGAGCGATAAGCGGCGGACGCGAATTAGCGGCCTGCTGAAGGAATCGTGTGCCGGCTTTGGCACAACGCTGGCGGCGGAAAGGCTTTTCGGACCGGAGTGGATCGCGATATCCCGGTGAGCGCTCGGTTGCGCCTAAACGCCTTCCCGAAGGTCGGGATTGCCTCCCCCATCCGCACGAACGCAACCCCGACCGGGACGACGGCACTGGAAACGGCACGCTTAGGCGCGTGGAGTCGATCAGGTAACACGCGGCGAGCGCCGCCGCCGGTAAACGTGGCGTGGCAGCACGGCATCGGCCAGCTCTTTATGGAACGGCAGGATGTGAGGGCAGGCATCGAGGGCGGCGCAGCCTGCCGCCGCACCGATCTGCAGGGCCCGCTGGCCTCCGTCGACAGCACAGGCGGCAATTGGATCGCAGTTATGGCGATTTCCTCCGGTCCAGTTGACCGAAATCGTCCCCCAGCCGTGAAAATCTGTCCATCATAGCTGCGAACAATGGTTCCGATTGACCTAATGCCGCCCGGTCCATAGCTTCCGCACCATGTCCGATACCGTCCGTAACACGTTGACCGAAATCCCGAAGGCATGGCCGTTCGAGGAAGCCAAAAAAGTCGCCGCCCGCCTCGCCGCGTCCGGCAAAACCCATGCGCTGTTCGAAACCGGCTACGGCCCATCCGGCCTGCCCCATATCGGCACGTTCGGAGAGGTGGCCCGCACCACCTGGGTGCGCAACGCGTTCACCCAAATCACAGGTTTGCCGTCGAAGCTGCTGGCGTTCAGCGACGACATGGACGGGTTGCGCAAAGTCCCCGACAACATTCCGAACAAGGACATGCTGGTGCCATACCTGGGCAAGCCGCTGACCCAGATCCCCGACCCGTTCGGCACCCATGACAGCTTCGGCGCCCACAACAACGCCCGCCTCCGAACCTTTCTGGATTCCTTTGGCTTCGAGTATGAGTTCGCCTCCTCCACGGACTACTACAAGGCTGGCCGCTTCGATGCCGCCCTGGTCCGCATCCTGGAGTGCTACGAGGCGGTGATGGCCGTCATCCTGCCTACTCTGGGGCCGGACCGCCGAACGACCTATTCGCCGATCCTGCCGATCCATCCGCATACCGGGATCGTGATGCAGGTGCCAATGGACCATATCGACCCGGTCGCCGGCACCGTCGCCTGGACCGACCCGGCGACGAATGAGACGTTCGTCACCTCGGTCAAGGGGGGCACCTGCAAGCTGCAATGGAAGGCCGACTGGGCGATGCGCTGGTACGCGCTTCAGGTCGATTACGAAATGTCGGGCAAGGATCTGATCGATTCCGTCAAACTGTCCACCCGCATCTGCAAGGTCCTCGGCGGCCAGCCGCCGGAGACCATGACCTATGAGCTGTTCCTCGATCAGGACGGCCAGAAGATCAGCAAGTCCAAGGGCAACGGATTATCGGTCGAGGAATGGCTGACCTACGCCCCCAACGAATCGCTGGCCCAGTTCATGTACAACCAGCCGCAACGCGCCAAGCGGCTGTTTTTCGATGCGATCCCGCGCGCGGTCGATGAGTATGTCGCCAACCTCGATAAGCTGCGGACGCAGCCCGATCCAGCCAATCCAGCCTGGCATATTCATGCGGGCCGGTTGCCGGAACACGCCGGCAGCCCAATATCCTTCGCGATGCTGCTGAATCTGGCCAGCGTCGTGAACGCCGATACGCCCGACATACTGTGGGGGTTCATCCGCCGCTATGCGCCAGGCGCCAGCCCGGAAACCCAGCCGCTGCTCGCTCGCCTCGCCGACCACGCCGTATCGTATTACCGGGATTTCGTGCTGCCGGAAAAGCACTACCGCCAACCCACCGCGATGGAACGCGCCGCTTTGCAAGACCTTGCCGACACATTGGGCACCCTGCCCGATTCCACCGCCGAAACCATCCAGAACGCGGTGTTCGATGTCGGTAAGCGCCACCCGTTCCCCGATCTGCGAACCTGGTTTGCGTCGTTGTATCAGATTCTGCTGGGCCAGCAGGAAGGCCCCCGCTTCGGCGGCTTCGTCGCCCTCTACGGCCTGCCCGAAACCATTGCCCTGATCCAGTCCACGCTCGCCCGGCAAGCGGAGCCAGCCTGACGCATGACCATGGCAGCGCGGAGTGTCTGGAAGACCTGGGGGCGTCATTTGCCGGCGGTGCTGGGCGTCGCCCTGCTGTTCGGCGCCATCTTCGTGGTGCAGCGCGAGTTCCGCCATCTGAAGCTTCACGACATCGGACTGGCGCTGTCCGCCATACCGGTACATGCGCTGGTGTTCTCGTTCGTCTGGACCGTGCTCTCGTACTTCATTCTGACGTTCTACGACCGGCTGGGCACGATCTACGCCGGCCACAAGGTTTCCTACGGAAAGGTGGCGTTCGCGTCGTTCTGCGCGTACTCCTTGTCGCATAATCTTGGGTTCGCGGCGGTATCGGGCGCGGCCGTCCGCTACCGGCTGTATGCGCACTGGGGCCTGACGCCGCTGCAGATCGGCAAGACGGTCGCATTCTGCAGCCTGACCTTCGGCCTGGGCGGCATGGTCCTGGGCGGCGCGATCCTGTTCGTGGAGCCCCGGTCGATCCCGTTCTTCGGCCAGCACCTGCCGGCAATCGCGATGTATGGCGTCGGTGTCGCCCTGTGGGCGGTCGTGCTGGGTTACGTGACACTGTCGAAGGTCTTCGGCCGCATGAAGGTAATGGGCCACGAGATCGAACTGCCGGGCTGGCGGATGGCGATCGTCCAGGTGATTCTGGCAACCGTCGATGTCGCCACCACGGCCACGATCTTCTTCGCCCTGCTGCCGCACGCCCCCGGTCTGACGTGGCTGATCTTTCTGGGCGTCTATGTCGCATCCTATACCGCTGGCCTGGCAGCCAACCTGCCGGGCGGCATCGGCGTATTCGATACCGCCATGCTGTTCGGCCTGGCGCCCTACCTCAGCCCACCGCAGATCGTCGGCGCCATCTTCGTCTTCCGGCTGTATTATTATATCATTCCGCTGTTCCTTGCCGGTTCCCTGTTCGCCGGCAACGAAATCCTGCTGCGCGGGGGCGGTATCCTGCGTCACTTCGGCAAGCTGGCCCCGGTCCAGGCCATCGGCCGCTGGAGCGAGCCGGATTTCGCCGTCACCGCGGCCACCGGTGCGGTCAGCCTGTGCGGCGTGCTGATGCTGCTGCTGGGTGTTCTGGCCCCGCAGGCCGACTATTCCTGGATCAACCAGGATTACGGTGCCCTTGCCCGGCAGGCAGGGCAATTTGTCCCATCGCTGATCGGCGCCGGTCTGGTGATCATGGCGATCAGCCTGTCGCTTCGGGTCAATCTGGCCTGGGGCCTGACGATCATGCTGCTGGTCTTTGGCGCCGCCTTCGCCGCGACCCAGGACAACCGGCTTTGGGTGTCCGGCGTGCTGATTCTGACGACGCTGCTGCTGGCCCCCTTCAGGGCCTGCTTCTACCGCCACGCCCAGATCCTCAGCGGACCGCTGCGTCCCACAAGCGCGGCGACGCTGGTCGTCCTGGGCATTTGCCTGTTTGCCCTGGCCACCAACCGGTCCCAGACGCTGGCCATGTCGAACAACGCGTTCTGGGCCGTGATCATGTCCAAGGAAATGTCCGATACAGTGCGGCTGACCGTCGCGATCTCCATGCTGCTGGGATTGAGCGCGATCTGGCTTTTGATCCGCCCCGGCCGCGTGCGCTATCTGCCCTGGGACCTGAACGCCCGCCGCCTGCTGCGGGAATGGGGTACCGAGCTGGACCAAACCGCCGATGGGGTCGTGCTGGGGGAAGCCGCCAAGGCCGCCATCCCGTTTCGTCGCTGTGGCCGCGTCCTGCTGGGTCTCGGCGACACGGTCGGGGAGGAAAGCGACCAGGTGTCGGCGATTTGGCGCCTGCGCGATCTGGCCGAACAGGAAGGACTGGACGCCGCCGTATGGCACGCCGGCCCGGGCCTGCTGAAGATTTACGGCGACCTGGGACTGACCGCGCTGCCGCTGGGGCCGGACGGACTGCCGCTGCCGGAATCCGAAGGCGATACACCGGCCTCCGACCAATATCTGGTTTGCGTGGCGGAGCGCGATCTTAACCTGCTGCTGCCCGTACTGCCCATGCTGGCCAAGGGGCGGCGCGTTGCCGAACCCGCCACGGCCTGAGCCATGCAATACCTGATCCTCGCCGCTGCCATCGCGGCGCCGATCGCCGGTATCGCCGCCTGTGCGATCGCCTTGCGGCAGGCTCGGGATTGGCAGACGTTGCGGCTGCTGGCCGAACAGACGCAAAGCGGGCTGCGCGGCGAACACGAAACCACCCGGATCGCGATCCGCGCCGCCGAAACCGGATCGGCCGAACGCCTGGCCGGATTGCGCGGCGCGATGGACGTAGGCACCGAACAAATCCGCACCGCCCTGTAGCGGGACCAGGGGGAACTGCGCCTGGCCCTTGCCGAAGCACAGGCCAAAACAACCGCACAAACCGCCAGCCAGTTCGAATCGGTCCGCCAGTTGCTGGATGCGAAGTTGCGCGAACTGCGGGAAGGCAACGAGGCCAAGCTGGCGGAGATCCACAAAACGGTAAACGAGCAGCTTCACGCCGCCGTCGAGAAGCAGATGGGCGAAAGCTTCAACCGGGTCATCGACCAGTTCACCGCCGTGCAGAAGGCCATGAGCGACGTTCAGGCGGTCACCGCGCAGATCGGCGACATCAAGCGGCTGTTCAGCAACGTGAAGACCCGCGGCGGCTGGGGCGAAACCCAGGTCAGGGCGATGCTGGACGATATCCTGCCGCCCGGTGCTTATGAAACCAACAAGAAGGTCCGCCCCGACAGCGACGACGTCGTGGAATTCGCCGTCATCATGCCGATGCGCGGCGAAAACCGGCCGGTGCTGCCGATCGACGCCAAGTTTCCGGTCGAGGACTACGAACGCCTGCTGGCTGCCTCCGAAGCCGGCGATGCGGAGGCGGAGCGAACCGCCACGCGGGCGCTGGAACGACGGGTGCGCGACGAAGCCAGGAAGATCGCCGGCAAATATATCGCCCCGCCGGTCACGGTGGAGTTCGCGATCCTGTATCTGCCCACCGACGCGCTGTATGCCGAGATCGCCCGCATCCCTGGACTAGTGGACGATATCGGCCGGGAATACCGCGTCCTGGTGATGGGGCCGACGCTGTTTCCCGCCCTGCTGCGCACCATCCATCTGGGTTTCGTCACCCTGGCGCTAGAGCACAAGGCCGATCAGATCCGCGACCTGCTGGGCGCCACGAAGACGGGGATGCTGAAGATGGACGACGTCGTGGGCCGGCTGGCTAAACAAGCCGGCACCTTCGCCAACACGATCG
>VFSW01016164.1_pt1 | contig 10203 bp, 17 predicted proteins | sample 5358111 | NCBI WGS metagenome assembly VFSW01 (sample SAMN11554181, study PRJNA540505) | mine drainage metagenome | isolation source: sediment from site ElyBrook_90M | place: USA: Ely Copper Mine, Vershire, VT | collected 2017
TGGATACCGGAACACGCGACGTGATCATCTCCGTAATCGACACAGGTGCCGGTTTTTCAGAAGCCGCGACGGAGCGCATGCTCGAGCCGTTTATCACCACCAAGGCGGCCGGCACCGGTCTGGGTCTCGCGATTACGCGCGGGCTGGTCTCAGCTCTTGGCGGAAGGCTGGAAATTCGCCGGGGGAGTGTGGGTGGCACCGCCGCCGTGATTCGACTGCCGATGGCCATGATGCCGGAGATGGCAGTACGGAACTGACTATGGAATCGATACTGATTGTGGATGACGACCCGGGTTTTCGCAGTTTGATGGAGACGATTCTGAGGGGCGAAGGGTATTCCGTGGACGTGGCCGTAAACGTCGCGGAGGCGCTCGCAGCCGCCGGCCGGAAGAGCTACCACCTGGTGGTCTCCGATCTCAAATTGCCCGATGGCAGCGGGATCGACATTCTGCGCCACTGGAAACAGGAGATGCCCGAGGTTCCGGTGATCATGATCACCGCTTTTGGAACGGTCGCTTCCGCCGTGGAGGGCATGAAACTGGGGGCAGCGGACTACCTGGGCAAACCGCTCAGCAGCCCGGATGAACTGCGCCTGATTGTCCGGAAGTCGCTGGAGCAGAGCCAGATGACGCTGGAACGCGACCTGCTTCGGGAGCAGGAGGACTCCCGTTTCGCTTGCGGCGACCTGATCGCGGGCGACCCCAAGATGCTGCGCGTCATCGAACTCGCGCAAAAGGTGGCCCCCACGCAAGCCACCGTGCTCCTGACCGGCGAAAGCGGAACCGGCAAGGAGATTATGGCCCGCTGCATTCATCGCAACAGCCCGCGCGGCGACCGTGCGTTCGCCGCGGTGAACTGCGCCGCACTCTCCCCCACCTTGATTGAAAGCGAACTCTTCGGCCACGACAAAGGCGCCTTCACCGGCGCCGTGGCGCAGCACGCGGGACGCTTCGAGCGGGCGCATGGCGGCACTCTCTTCCTCGACGAGATTGGAGAACTGGATGCGAGCCTGCAGGCCAAGCTCTTGCGGGTGCTTCAGGAAAAAACGTTCGAGCGGGGCGGCGGTTCGCGGCAGATCTCCGTGGATGTCCGCATCATCGCGGCGACCAATCGCGACCTGCAACAGCAGGTTGCCTCGGGGCGGTTTCGGGAAGATCTATACTATCGTCTCAGCGCTTTTCCGATCGAGATCCCGCCCCTGCGAGAGCGGAACGGAGACATTCGCCGGATGGCTCGTCATTTTCTGGCGCGGGCGGCGCGCGAACTCGGTAAGACTGGCCTGGTCCTTTCCCCCGAAGCCGAGAGCGTCCTCCTGGCCTATTCCTGGCCCGGCAATGTGCGTGAGCTGGAGAACACCATGCAGCGGGTGGCCATTCTGTGCGAAGAACTGATCGAACCGGACGACCTCCCCATCACCAGCAGCGGACCGGCACGGCCCGTGCTTTTCAAGGATATCGAGCGCCGGGCGATTGAAGATGCGCTGCAGGAGAACCAGGGCAACCGGACGAAAACGGCGAAACAGCTTGGAATCAGCTTACGAACCTTGCAGTACCGGTTGAAGGAATACGACATCGTCTGAGCCGCCTCTGGTGCGTGTCACCGCGCGGTGCGGATCTGCATCTCCTAGATTGAGGAGCAGACCGGAGAGACCGGCACTCGACACGAGGGCAGGGAATCGCTTACGATTCTACCGTGCCCGGTGAGATCAAGTCCGACGTTGAGCTTGCGGTTAACCTGCTGGCTGGGGATGAAGGCGCCTTCACGGATTTCGTCCAGGCCTTTCACGCAAGGCTCTCGCAGTACAGCTTTTTGATGTGCGGACATCGCGAAGACGCGGAGGAAGTGGCCCAGGAGACGCTTCTGAAGGTCTTCGAGAGTATCGATCAACTGCGCGATCCGAGCCGGTTGAAAGCGTGGGTGTTCCGCATCGCCAAGAACGAATGCTTCATGAAGCGAAGGAAGAGCGTGTTCGCGCCCAAAGTGGAATTATCGCTGGATGAGTTGAAACCCAGGATGCTGGGCGATGGCGATGCCACCGGAATCGAGATCGCCGACTGGAGTTCGCTTCCCGACGACATCCTTCTCGATGCCGAGTTGCAGGATGCCGTAGCCCGCTCGATCCGGCAATTGCCCGATATTTATCGCAGCGTGGTGCTGTTGCGCGACGTGGAGGAGTTGACCACGGAAGAGGCCGCGGAGGTCCTGGAAGTGAGCACGGACGTCATCAAGACCCGGCTGCACCGTGGACGGCTGGCCCTGCGTCAACATTTGGACGAGTATTTGAGGACCAGAAAAAAGGAGGATCTGCGGCATGAGCGATAACGACTGCGGCCGCGTCTTCGCGCTCCTCTCCGAATACCTGGACCAGGAACTGGGGCCGGCATCCTGTGAAGAGCTGGAAGGTCACCTGCGCGACTGTCCGGAATGTATCCAGTTTGTGCGCAGCCTGAAGCGCAGCACGCAATTGTGCCATCAGTTCGGGAATTGCGTGCCGGCTCCGGAAGTAGACGCTGAGGCGATGGCCGCGCTCCGGCGGGCTTACGAAAAAATGCTCGCCAGACGCCGCGGCGCGCAGACGAATTCGCCTCAGGGCTGACTCTGCTGGAAGAGGCTTGTGGAGAAGTAGCGCTCCATCCGGTCGGGGAAGACGGTTACGATCTGGGCCGGCCAAACCGATTCCGCGGCGATCATGGCCGCGCGATAATTCAGGCCGGAACTCGGCCCGACGGGAAAGCCCAGCCGGATCAGCTCGCGAGTGGTTTCCAGCGCCTGCTCATCGGGTACTTCGATGGTTTTGAGATGCGGATAGTCGGATTCCCGGAACAGGTGTGAAGCGCATTCAATCACGCCGGGAATCCGCGCGCTGAAACTGCAGCACTCCGCTTCCCGGTTCTTGTGCAGGTCTACCGGGCGGGCCAGAAATGCGTGCTGCACGAGGCCCTCGCTATGGCATCCGCGCATCAGGCCGACCAGGGTACCGCCGGTCCCGACCCCGCTGACCACCGCGTCAATCCGATGTCCGGGGATCTGGTCCACAATCTCGCGCGCCGTGCCGAACTGGTGGGCTTCGACGTTCTCCGGGTTGGCGAACTGGCGCGGCAGAAATGCGCCCATCTCGCCGGCCAGCCTCTCCGATTCGGCGATGCATCCCGGAATCCCGGCCCCCTTTTCGGCGAAGTGAACGGTACCTCCATAGGCGCGAATCATCAGGACGCGCTCACTGCTGACGCCCTCGGGCAGGACGGCGATAAACCGGACGCCGAGTTGCGCGCACACCTGCGCCATGGCAATGCTGGTGGAACCGCTGGAAGCCTCGATGACCGTGCCGCCTGGCTTCAGTTGGCCCCGCTCTACGGCCCTGCCAAGGATGTAGCGCGCGATCCGGTCTTTGGTGGAACCGCTGGGATTGAGAAACTCCAGTTTGCACCAAATCGCTCGCGACTGGCCCGGCAACTGCACCGGAACCAGCGGCGTCATCGCCATTTCGGCGGGATAGCGGTTTAAGGGAGGAGTTGTGCGGCCGGCTTCGGTCGCACAACTCACGGCGCTGCTGCTTAATGGCTGCATCGGCAGAAGCCCTGGGCGGCGGTCTTCAAATCGCCTCTCAGATACGCCAGGACCGCCTCTTTGGCCGGACCCGGCGCGGTGACAACCACTTCGCGCACGCCCGCCTGCTTCAATGCTTCGGAGGCGCGCCAGCCCATACCGGCGCAAATCACCACCTCGCATCCGGCGATCGAGTTCACAATTGCCTCATGGCTGTGCGGCTCTGTCCGTCCGGCATGATCTCCCGTGCAGCCGGAATCCGAGTGGTCATGCTGGCCCTGGTTGGCTCTCATCTCACTCGATGTGATCTGGGAATTACCTGTATCGAAGAGGAGGAAGGCGGCGCTCCTCCCGAAATGCTCGGATATCGACGAGCCGTCATTGGTTGGTACGGCGATCTTCATATAGTCCTTATCCTGTTCTCACCTGGCTGTGCAGATATCTGCCGGGTGGATCGCCGGCTTCCATGAACCTGCTGTGGGCCAAATGCCTTTCTTTAGTGCTGACAATCTGTTCGAAAACTTCGCGCAGCCGGAGCAGGCCCATCCGGTCGGCCATGCGAAGCCTTCTCCGGTAATGTTCCAGCATGGCGCGCGCACCTGCCTGCCAGGCCTGTATGACCCTGGAATTCGATTCCGGCTGCTTCCCGCAGCGGGGAAGCACGGGGATTCCTCCCAACGCAAGGACCTCGGAGGCGAGGGCGGTCGCGTTTGCCAGGGCGGCTGCCCCGCAGACGGCGATCTGCCGGTGCACGATGGGATAGTATTCCTTCGGCAGGCAGCCGGCATGACGGACGCAAGCGTCAGCCATCCGAAATTCCCGAAGGATATCGCCATTCAGCCGTCTGACGAGGCCCTCAATGGCGGAGTGGCACCCTGGCATCACCGCGCGCCGGCCTCCATCGTTAGAAATACTCCCCAGGCGTGCGCCAATTCCTCACCATCGGCGCCGGTGACCACCGCTTCGGTGCGAATCCGGCGTTTGTGGCGGTCCAGAATCCAGCCGCGGATTGCCAATTCCCGGCCCGGTGGAACCGGCCTTCGAAATCTCACTTTCAATTCCGCAGTCAAAGCCCGGCAGCGGGAAGCGGCAACGGCTTTGGACATGGCCTCGTCGAGGATGGTGGACACGATCCCTCCGTGGACAATCCCGGGAAAGCCTTCCCAGGTTGGCTCCGGGGTCCAGGTGGCTGCAACCGAGCCATCGGCGGACCGGGCATACCGGATCCGCAGACCGCGCGGATTCGACGGCCCGCACACAAAGCAGGCGGACTCGATTTCCGCTCGGAGCGGCGCGGCGCAGGGGGCAGACGATGCCGGCATCGGAGAGCGCCTTATGCCCGCTGCGGTGCTGCGATTCCGGATCGTCGTCCGTTGCCGGCGGAACGCGGGTTCACTCCCGGCTTCGCCATCTGCGCCGCTCTCACAAACCGCTTCATGGATTTTCCCATGTTATCCAGCACGACGATCCACTCCTGGAGATGCTCTTCCCCATGGGGCGTGAGGACGTACAACCTGCGCGCCGGACCGCTGCCGTCCATTTCCCATTCCGACTTGACACAGTCGTTCTTCTCCATTTGCCGGAGCGTCCGGTAGAGGGCGGCGATCTCGATTTCCGAATCGGTCAGCGCGTATTCCCGCAGGTCGCTGGACAGTTCATATCCGTGGCAGCGTCCTTTTCTCTTCAAGAGGAAAAGCAGAACGGGTTCCACGAACCGGTACAGATTTCCCATCGCGCAGGTGCATGGATGGTTGACGCCATGCCGCGTACAGGTGCGCTGAGACATGCGAGAAGTTTCCTCTGGTCCTCAGCGTATCACCCGTACACTTATATGTGCAAGTTGCATGTATGCCGGGCACGAGAATCGATCTTACAGGTGTGAACTCCACATTCCCAAGGTGTACGAAAGATACGTTTCGTAATTCCGACCGCAGGCTATAGGATGGGAAAGTCGTCTAGCGTAAGAAGACAACTCCTGGCGGCCGCCGCGTCTCTCCTCAAGAGCTTACTCCATTCGGTGGCCGCTCTTTTTTTAGTCCACCGGCACCGCACGATCAAAAACCACATCGACAGTGCTTCCATGGCGCTGCTCCACTTCTTTTCCGCGGGTCAGCAGCACGGTAGCCAGCCCCACCGCGCTGCCCGCTCCGGCTCCTATGCCGGCGCCGGTCCAACTGCGGTCCGCGATGCCGCCAATGGCCGCGCCCGCGCCGCCGAATTCCGCCACTCTGGCCGCGTCGGCGCCGTGGCTGGAGCCTTGTTGAATCTGGTTCTCACCTTTGACTTTCTGGTCGGTGCCTTCGGAATCCACCGAAGCCAGGTGCGGCGTCACCTTGATCACTTTGCCGCTGGGCAGGGTCAACTTTTCGATGCGGATGGCCAGTTCCGCCTTGCCCTTAACCCGCCCGCTGCGTAGCGAGTGAATCACCACGGCCTGCACATAACTGCCTTCGGGGACCACGATGCTGTCGTTCGCCGTGATGGGAGTTGCGGTCCGCATATACACGTAATCGCCTTCCTTGGCGGTTCGCGTACTGATGGAGTTCACCATCCGCAGGGCAACGTGACTGCCTTGCGGAATTTCACTGGCGCCGCACAGGAAAGGAATACACAAAACCAGGATTGCCGGTCGCATGGGAATGCTCCTGGATTTATGGTATCAGCGCCGGCCGGACGCTGGGTTAGTGCTTCGAGAATCGCCGTAAGCGAAAGGCTTCGGCAACGCAAATGTAGAGGTTGATCAGGCCGAGACCGCTTACCGCGCCCCGCAGATACATGCTGTCCCAGTATTGGCGGACGCGCGCAATGGAATTGGCGAAATAGTTGTTGTCCCACGATTCGGTCCACGGGAAGATCAGCAGGAAGAGTCCGATCTCCAGACAGAAAGTAATCAGCAGGACCGCCCACACCTTGTGATACCACCGCGCGGGGGGCGGAGGCGGCGGGGGAACGGGTTGCAGGCCGGTCTGTTCCGGCTCGGCGGGCATCATGCGGCGCCTGCCGCGTCGAACAAATCCATCTGGGGATTGTAGTCCATGGGAAAGAGGGAGCGGGCGCGCACCGGTTCGAAGCTCAGGCGGTGCAGCGGCGTGGGTCCGAACCGTTCGATGGCCCGGCAGTGTTCGGGAGTGGAATAGCCTTTGTGAGAAGCCAGGCCGTATTGCGGGAAAACCGTGTCCCAGACGCACATGCAGGCGTCGCGATACACCTTGGCGAGGATGGACGCCGCGGCGATGGCATGGCAGCGCATGTCGCCTTTGATGAGCGGGCGCTGCGGGACAGGCAGGTCGATTGGGACGGCGTCGATCAGCAGAAAATCCGGCGCCGGATGCAACTGCGTGACGGCCATCCGCATCGCCAAACGCGAAGCCTGATAGATGTTGATGGAATCGATTGTAGCGGCATCCACCGCCGCGATGGCCCACGCGACCGCGCGCTCGCGAATTCGTCCGGCAAGCACCTCGCGGCGCCCGGCTTCCAGCAATTTGCTGTCATTGAGCCCGCGGACCGGCCGGTCCGGAGAGAGAATTACGGCAGCCGCCATCCCAGGGGCGAATAGCGAACCGCGGCCGACTTCATCCACGCCCGCGACCGCTTGGAAGCCACGCGCCCGCAGTTCCCGCTCCAGGGTTGCCTCGCATCGGAATTTGCCACCCGCGGACTCGGGTCGCATGGAGAAATCGCGACGTTACGTGCGTTCCTTGAGTCGAGCTGCTTTGCCCTTCAAGCCGCGAAGGTAATACAACTTGGAGCGCCGGACCCGGCCGGTGCGCACCACATCGATGTGGTCCACCACCTTGGCATGAATCGGGAAAATGCGCTCGACTCCCTGGCCGAAGCTGACTTTGCGAACCGTGATGCTCTCGCCCAGTCCGGTATTATTTCGCGCGATGAGGACCCCTTCAAACGCCTGAAGACGCTCTTTGTCGCCTTCTTTGATCTTCACGTGGACCCGGATGGTGTCGCCGGGCCGGAACTCAGGGACATCGGCCCGTTTGTTCTTGTTGATAAACTTCGTCAGCAACGCGTTCTGCATGAAAATTTCCTTGAATCTTTATCTTACACGATTAGTGCGAAGAATTCCTTATTCCGCCAGGAGATCGGGCCGCAGCCTGGCCGTTTTTTCGCGCGCCAACTGCCTGCGAAAACGGCGTATTTCTTCGTGATTCCCGTTCAATAGCACGTCCGGAACCTTCCACCCGCGAAATTCGGCGGGACGCGTCCAGTGAGGGCAGTCGAGCAACCCTTCTCCGTGGCCGGTGTCCTGAAAGGAATCGAAGGCGGCCGAAGTTTCGTTGCCCAGCACTCCGGGAATCAGGCGGGCCACGGCATCGATGACCACGGCCGCGGCGAGTTAGCCGCCGCGTTGGACATAATTGCCGATCGAAATCTCGTCGTCGGCCAGGGGGTCGGGAACGCGCTCGTCGACGCCGTGATAACGGCCGCAAATGAGCAGCAACCCGTCCTCGCGGCTGTAGGCATTGGCCAGACGTTGATCGAACGGGCGCCCAGAGGCCGAAAGCAGCACAGTCTTACGATTGGGAGGAGGCGGCGCACCCGGAGACTCGCCGCCGCTTTGCCAGATGGTTTCCACCGCGGCGAACAGCGGCTCGGGTTTGAGCACCATGCCCTCGCCTCCGCCGAAGGGCCGGTCGTCGACGGTGCGGTGACGGTCGCTGGTCCAGTCGCGCAGGTTGTGAATGCGGATATCGAGCAGTCCCGCATCTTTGCCGCGCTTCACTACGCCATGCGCAAACGGTCCCTCGAAGAATTCGGGAAAGATGGTAAGCACATGGAAGGTCACGTCCGGTTCAAATCCTTCAACCCTTCGGGCAATTCTACCGCGATCCGCCGGGCGGCCGGATCGATCTGCTTACAAATGGAGCGGGCGAACGGAATCAACAGACCGTCATCCACAACCAGGAGCCCGTGACCGCCGCCATCCTCCCAACCGGTCACACATCCCACGCGCGCGCCGCTAGCGGCGTCGAACACTTCGCAGCCGATCAGGTCGGATTGAAAGAACTCGTTCTCTTCCAGGGGAACGCGCTCTCCGGCGGGTACGCGCACTTCGGCGCCGGAAAGCAGTTCGGCATCCGAGATGGTATCGACACCGCGGAATTTGAAGACCAGCGTGTCCATGTGGAACCAAGTGGACTCCACTTCGAAACGCCGGCCCGCGCCGAACAGGAAGACTTCTTTCAATGCTTGGAAACGTTCAGGCTTGCTGCTGAGAGAGACGGCTGTGATTTCACCGCGATTGCCCCTGGTTTTGCCCAGGACGGCAATGGTGACCCACGCACCCTCCGGCTGGTTCACTCGAGAATTTCCAACGTGAAGCGGCGGTTCAGTTTCATCCCGGCGGCACCGAGAATGGTGCGAATGGAACGGGCCGTGCGCCCTTGCTTGCCGATCACCTTCCCCAGATCGCTGGGTGCGACTTTCAGCTCCAGTACGGTGACCTGCTCGCCTTCCACTACCTGGACCGAGACTTCCTCAGGGATGTCAACCAGAGCTTTGGCAATGTCTTCAATCAACTGTTTCATACACCCCGCCTCCTACAAGCTCATGGTAGCGAAACACGCTCGTTAAGTACGCAAAATCGCGCACATTACCAATGCTGGCCGTTATCTTCTTTACAGTTAGCGGCTGCTAAATACGATTCAAGCCACAGGCTGGGGTTGTTCGGCCGGATTATTCTTTACCAGCCGCTGCACGGTATCCGACAACTGGGCGCCATTCTTGACCCAATAATCCAGGCGATCGTGCTTCAACAGCACCTTTGCCGGCTTGGTCAGCGGATTATAGTGTCCCAACACTTCGAGGTTGCGGCCATTGCGGGCGCGCTCTTTTTCAATCACGACTACGCGATAAAACGGCTTCTTTTTGGCGCCAAACCGCGCCAGGCGAATCATCAGCATCTATACTCCAGAATTCGAATCTTATTTTACCTGCCCAGCCCCGGAATATCGAAGGGAAATCCACCGGGCAATTTCATCTTCCCCAGCTTTTTGCCCATCAAACCGCCCGACAGGCTCTTCATCATCTTCCGGGCCTCGGCATACTGCTTCAACAACTGATTTACTTCCTGTACGCTGGTCCCGCTGCCCTTGGCAATCCGCCGGCGCCGGGTACCATTGATGATCATGTGATTGGCCCGCTCCCGGGGAGTCATCGAATCGATGATCGCCACAACGCGGCCAATCTCCTTCTCATCCACTTTGACGTTGTTCAGTTCCTTCATCATGCCCACCTTGGGCATCATGTCGAGCAGTGAACTAAGCGGTCCTAGTTTGCGGATGCTCTTCAATTGATCGCGGAAATCGGCCAGCGTGAAGTCGTTCTCGATGAGCTTGCGCTGCATCTCCACGGCCTTCTTCTGATCGATCTGCTCGCTGGCTTTTTCGATGAACGACAGAATATCGCCCATGCCCAGAATGCGATTGGCGACGCGGTCCGGGTGAAACTGCTCCAGGGCATCCAATTTTTCGCCGATACCGACGAATTTGAGAGGCTGGCCGGTGACCTGGCGAATCGAGAGCGCCGCGCCGCCCCTGGCATCGCCATCCATTTTGGTGAGGATTACGCCGGTAATGCCGAGCCGCTTGTGAAACTCGTCGGCCGATTTCACGGCGTCCTGCCCGGTCATGGCGTCGG
>VFSW01016165.1_pt1 | contig 10203 bp, 9 predicted proteins | sample 5358111 | NCBI WGS metagenome assembly VFSW01 (sample SAMN11554181, study PRJNA540505) | mine drainage metagenome | isolation source: sediment from site ElyBrook_90M | place: USA: Ely Copper Mine, Vershire, VT | collected 2017
GCGCAGACAACTGCTCAGTCTTGCCGCCGCCTGCTTCAGCACTTCATCGCCCTGCACGGATCCGAGGCTATCGTTGATCAGTTTGAACCGATCCAGATCGACCAACATCGTTACCACCACCCCCTCCCCGCGCCGCGCGAGCAAGTTGGCATATTCGATGCGATCATAGACCATGCTGCGATTCGGCAAGCCGGTCAGCGCATCGTACTGCGCCAGATATTGCGCGCGCTCCTCGGCCTTCTTGTATGCCGTGATATCACTCACCATGAAAAACAGCAGTGTCTGCCCTTCTTCTGTCAATGCTCTTGAAATGTTAGCCAGATAATATTTGTTGCCCTGCATATCTTGCCGCTCGAAAGCCAATCCGGAACGCATTTCTCCGCTCTCAAGGACATTTTCAAGTACGCTGGTTAAATTTTTACTTGTCCCGAATATCCGGGTTACCGATTGACCGACAAAAGTTTCCGCTGTATCCAAGCCGAACATGTTCAGCGACGCCTTGTTTACCATGCGAACGTTCAGTGCTGTATCCATCACCACCAAACCGGAAGGCATGTCATCGATTATTTGCTTGGAAAATCTCTTTTCCCGGACAATCACCTGATGCTCAGCATAAAAATACGTATCGAGCGCCAGTTCCATATCGAAGAATACGATTTTGAGCAGCGCGCTGTAGGTGTCGATACACTTTTCCTCATCGCCCTCCGCCAGGTGGTAAATGGCGGGCATGAGTTCGTGCAGATATTTGCGATAGGCCCCGATATACCATTGAGGGGTCAGCCCTACGCGCTGGTGAACCATCCCGACACGCAGGCGGTTCTCGACATATTCAGCGCCATATTCGCCTTCGGTGAGTTGGCTGAAATAAACCGACTGAGTATGCTTGAGTCGCTCCAACTTCTCGGCGTTGCCGAGCAAGGGCAGCAATTGGGGAAAGTATTGCAAATGCCGATAGAATGTCATGGTTAAAGGATCACGCTGCGTCTCCAGGCGTGCGTGAAGCTCTTTAAGTACCACGACATCCGCCTCGGTAAATTCAAGGAAACTCTTGCGCATTGCAATTTCGGCTTCATCGATACCCATTTCGATAGAAATGGCATGATGTTCGGTGAGACTGTTCATCTGATACCTCACTGATTGAGATGCATTTCCGGTTGACCCGTTTTCTGTATTTTTGAATGGCCCATTAAATAAGGCATCAATCTATGCAGCACGGAGCACTTCATGAATGCGCCGTGAGCCGCAGTCAGAACAATAAATTTTCCCGACCCGAACGTGAAAAATGACTTTTTCACCCACCGTCACTTCGCGTCCGCAGGTGTCGCACAGCGTGCCCACGTCCATGGTGATTTCACCGAATCCTTCGAACGGCATTTCCACATCGCCCATGACCTGGGCAAATGGCGCGGATTTAACGATGTCGCGCCGGTAGAACTCTTCGATCTCACGGTAGCGGTAAATCATAGGCTCAGGCAGCCCATGTTCGCGCAGACAGGTCATCATGATTTCTGCACGGTAATCGAACAGGTCGTCCGAGATTGCCATCCAGTGGTGGGCATTACGCGGCCGGAAACCGAAATAGATTTTTTCCCCAGTCAATATCTGGCGCATGAACAGGTATTGCTTTTCAATCGAGCGCTGTCTGGTGATGCCATGAAAGAACGAGGCCAGCCGGTCATCCTGAAACACCCGGCTATAAAAATCCTGCAACACCTCCGTCAACAATTCGCCATCGCGCAGCGCAGTCCACAGTTCCGGATCGGGCGGCGGATAGCCGCGCCTTTTGCCCTGCGTGCCGGGTTCCTCTTCATCGCCCGACTGTAATGCTGGGGAGGTCTTGTCGCCCTTACGCGGAGTATTGCGCAAGTCACGCAGGGCAAAAGCGTCGGTGTGTATTGCCGCCGGCGCGGCACCGCGCTCAGCAGCAAGCAGTTCACCGCTGTCCACCATTTCCGCCAGGCCGGCCAGATAGACATGCCAACCGCGCAGGTCTTTGTGTTGTGCGAAAGCGTGTTTTGCAAAAGCTAGCTCTGGCGGACGATCGGGGTGAGCGCCGTCCGGTAGCGTGAAGTTACCCGAGATGCATTCGTGATATTTGAAATTGGCATGTTGTTGTTCCATCAGGCGCAGTTTCTCGCGCAGGTAAAGCCGGTCTATATCGCGGCCGCCGTGATAGAGATGGATTTCACCTTCATGCTGGTTATGTAACGCATCGCGGATGATGCCAAAGAGTGGAGATAGCCCGGTCCCGGTGCCGACCAGCAACAGAGGATGGCCGTGTGCGTCGTCCTTGTAATAGCACTCACCGCTGGCGTTCTGGATGCCCAATTCCCCCCCGGGGTTCAGCTCGTCCAGTATCCAGTTGCTCATGATGCCGTCATTCTTGCGCTGGATATGTATCTCGAAGAAGTAATCCACCGCTGGCAGGCTGGCAAGAGAATAGCTGCGTATGAGTCCGTCGGGGCGGCGCAGATTGATGAATTGTCCGGCGTGATAAACGAAAGTTGGGACAGGTTCGAGAAGCAGTTTGCACACGTTAGGGGAAAGCATCTCCTTGCTGTGCACCAGAGTCGTTGCATAGAGTTTGGTTGGCGGAGCGATCTCCATGTCTGCCAGCGGGACGCATTGGCACGCCATGAAATAACCCTGGTCACACAATTCAGGCTGCAGGCCGTATTGCGCCACATGGGGAACCATTCCTTGAATGCAGCGTTGCAGGCAAACATGACAGACGCCATTGCGGCAGGAGAAAGAAATATTTATGTCATGGCGCAACATGGCATTGAGGACATTCTCGCCCTCGCGTGAATAAATGTCGCGATCTTGATATTTTAAATAAGGCATAGGCGTTTGCGTGCGGTCATTTCACAAGATGCTACTTGTAGCATTCCAGAGTTCCGACCAGCTTTTGCGCAACTTTTTTGGAATCCAGGAAGATCATGCCGAGATTCTTGCTGGGTTTGGCCGCGACGGCCAGGATGGCATCCGGTCCTGCCTGTACCAGCAACATGACACCTAGTTCGCCTTCAACCAGTACCAGCTTCAAATCGCCGCGCTGGATTTCCGGGGCGGCGCGATGAGCCATGGCCAGCAATGATGCACACATGGGACCAAAACGATCCGGATCCGCGCCATGGCCAAGAACCGAGGCGAGAGTGTGGCCATCACTCGTGATACAGGCGGATGCTTCGATGTCGGCAGAAGATACATTCAGTTCGCGCAGCACCGATCTCAACGCAGAGGCGAGCGCCTGGTCCGGTGTCTTTTGTACTTCTCTCATAATCCTGTCATACCCACAAATTGATTAGGTGATTGGATAGTTCACGTTTGTTAAGGCCCGGCAGAGCTGTGTTGCCGGGCTTTCGGCCATGATTACATCAAAGCTTCAAGTGCGGGCATGGCACTGCGCGCCTTGGTGAGTACCATGCCAAGGTTGGCTGATTTGCGGCAAACAAAGCAGGAAACCTGTTCTTCATTCTTGCCACGGATAAACACGTGAATCAGATTGTCGCTGTTGATAATTATTTCCTGGAAATAGTGATGGCCATCGTCCTTCAGGCCACGCGCTTTTTTGAAAATATTCTCGATCATTTTGACGTTAGTGCCCTGAAACAGCTCAGACGTGGCAGCAGCCAGCAACTCGACTACTTCGGTCGGTTGCGAATCCACAGACTTGATACCCAGCAACATGCCGCTGGCAAGATCGATGTAACCGGCAGCCAGACATTCCGGGATGGAAGAGATTGCTGCTTGTAATGCACCATTTAAGTCAGACATAAAATTTTCCTTATTTATTGCGTTTATGAAAAAGCCTTCGCCGCAACAGCTTGGCCGTGGTTGCTACAACGTCATAACCTTGCCCCGAACGGGCTCGGCATGATTCTTTGCTACTGCGCCCTCGAATTTTTCGAGAAACTCGATTTGTGCCTGCGACTGCACCCAGCGCGGTTCAATGCTACGTACGGTTTCCAGCGCATCGAGAGCGCCATGCCCTTCCCAAATCAGGTAGGCGGCGAGTACGGTACCGGTGCGCCCCAGTCCGGCCCGGCAGTGGACTGCGACTACTTCGTGTTGGGTAAATAACTTTTCAATTTGCTGGCATAACCGGATGCCCTGCTCCATGGTGGGAGCTGCCATGTCAGGGATCGGCTCCCAAATGCTTTTCAAGCCGAATGCCGCGAGCCGTGCTTCCTCCAGCATGGTTTCGGTGAGCGTAACTAGGGTAGTTACCCCGACACGCTGCAAGGATTTCAAGTCATACTCCATGTCAAAATAAACGCCTGGCACCGGCGTTCCAGCGAGCATGCCCCGTTTTAGCCAGAGGAAACCACGTGGTCCGGTTGCACTACCGGAATATTTCAGCGCTGCCTTGGGTAACGGTTTCGGAGGAGGTACCGATTCGTCGAGATATTCAGGAGGTATCCCGGGACTGGCTACGGTGCAAGTGCCGCTGCGGGCGAACTCTCGTGCCGCAGCCGATGTCGGCACGTCAAATATCTGCGGGATAGGTTGTTGTTCCTGAACATGCCCGCCGGCGATAAGTACTGCTGTGCCTCCCAGAAAACGCGCATGTTGCTGATTGTGCAGAACGACCAGCAGGGCGCGGTGCGTAGCTTCGTCACGCATATAGGCCAGCAAACGGGTGCTTTCTGCATCGTTCAATCCGGTGGTTGGCTCATCGATGCATAGCAGGTGCGGGCCGGCAACAACCTGGCGCAATATCGACAGATGGCGCTGTAACGCAAGTGGCAGGTTGACTACGGGTTCCTCGAGTTTGTCGCACAATTCAGGTAATTTGGCGCGTTCAAGCAGGCGCTGCACAAGGTCGCGCTGCATGGCACGAGTAAGCTGGTTCCGCTCCGGCAGGTTAACGACAACGTTCTCGAGCACGGAGGACATCATCAACTGCGTGCTTTGTGCTACCAATTCTGGCCGTTCCTGGTCGTTCAGTACAGTACCGCGATAGAACGCTGCTCCCCATGTCCGGAACGATGGGCTTGCTACGCTGAGACCGGCCAGCGTGCGCAACAGGGTAGACTTGCCGGTCCCAGACGGTCCAAGAAGTATCACGGCGCCCAGCTCTGGGACAGTCAGCGAGATTTCACTCAGGACAATTTTTTTGCCGAAGGCTACGCCAAAACCGTGCAGCTCAAGCAGCGCCCCTGAAATCGAAGGTGCTGCAATATGAGGCATCCGGCGATGGCGACGGTTCTCCGCTGCGGGGTACTCCGCCTGTTGCGGCACTGACAAATGTACGGATTTTGTCATGGTTATGTTCAAGCACGTCTGGTGCTGGGATCGAAAAACGTGAGCAATGCCATCAACATCTGTTTGACATCTTCGCGTTGCCGTCCATCCACTTCGAAAACCGGGATGATCAGTTTCATGGCAGAGAGGCGCTCGTTGAAACGGTCCAGCAGATCGGCCTGCGGGTTGAGTTCGGTGCGCGTGACGCCAATGACTACCGCATCACCGCATTTGGTGATGGGTTTGCGGAACGCATTTACATAGTATTCAAGGTCGTCCAAAGGGGCGGGGCGGGCACTGTCGATGAGGATGACGAATCCCATCGCGCCTTCGCTCAGAATTTCCCACATGAAATTGAATCGCTCCTGTCCCGGCGTGCCGTAGAGATGAACTTTCCCACCTCCCTCAAGGTTAAGGATGCCGTAATCCATCGCCACGGTCGTGTTGTTCTTGCGTTGTGCGACTTCGTCCGACGCCTTGGCTTCTGTGCCGACGACCATGATGTCACTGACAGATCTGATGGCGGTTGTTTTACCTGAACCGACCGGACCTGCAAAAATGATTTTGTTTTCCATCCGTCAGATTTTTGAAATTTTGGCAAACAATGCCCAGAATAAACCATACTCCTTCACTGGTTCGGGCTGTGTATCAGCTGCAACTGCTTCCAGACTTGCTGACGGCCTACGGCTGATAATATTGACAATCCCGGCACTGTACGCAGCGCTGTATATTTGATTTACCTCTGCCTTATCGATGCCCAGCATGCGATAGACGTGCATGATGGTGGTAGGGTGCCGCGTTAGCAGGGAGCATATCCGCGCAGCATTAGGCGTGACCGGCAGGCGGGTCAGATTGGGCCAGTGCCGGAACTGGACAACATCATATTTTGAACAACTTTCAAGCAAACGTCCTCGTGAGGCATGAAAGGCAGCTTGCCACAACAACACATTGATATTCTTTGCCGGGCCGGATGCATGTGGGAGTGCGGCTTCACCTAATGAAGTAACCACAAATTGCGTTGCGGATGCCTGGCTGAACTCAATAGCATCCTGAACATTGGTGTAGTACTCGCCACGTTCAGGAAGTATGACGACCTCTCCGTTGCCCGGCAGGACGATGCGCGCATTGTCGTGCGCCGTCACAATGCGCTGCACGATACCGAGCAGATGATCTGCTGGTCTAAAATGTAGATTGTCCGCGTCAGCGGTTCTGCGAGATAGTTCGAGCGTCACGCCGCATCCTCCCTGGAATCGGTCATTGCTCGAACTGCTTGTGCCTGCGCCGTTATTTCCTCGGATTTACCGGGCGAAATTACATAGTCTTGGCTTTTTTCCAGCAAGTGCAGGTATTGATGGTTGCTTATGCAAGATGGGTCTAATCGGTGATTGGATCCGGACTCTGGCTGACTTGACGAAAATGTAAATGGCAACCCGAAAGGAAGGGAACCTCCGGATAAACGAACGGGCGGATGTCGACCGAAAAGAAGTATTACCAGATAACTGAACACGCGTACCTCCAGCTTCTTCAGCATTTTCCGTTTGCACCCGAAAATAACTTCGGGCGACTAACAGAAGCGTGTTCAGGGCTTCATTGACTCGGTGCCGGGGTCAGGGGCGAACCGAGTTGTGGCTTTTTAACTTATCACAATAAAAAAATCAACTTAATTTATTTGTCCTGTGGATTCAGGTTCAACGTTTCAACTGCCGCAACAATATTTTCCGCCACCTCGGCGAGCTTGCGATGCTGGCTGCGCGCAGTTGTTCGCAATAGTTCGAAAGCGTCCTTATGGCCCAGCCGACAATGCATCATCGTGATGCCAATGGCGACGCTGATCTGTCTTTCATTATCCAGCGCAGCTTGCAAGTCGCGCCCGGTGCTTTTCAGATGTCTTAGCTCTTGGGCACGCGCCAGCGCAGCTTCGATTGTTGGTGTCAACTGCGGCGTGTCAATCGGCTTTATCAGGTAGCCTAGAGCGCCATATTCTGTAGCCCGTTCTACAAATGATTGATCGTTGTAGGCACTCAGGAAAATAAACGGAATGTGGTCAAACGAATGCAAGCGTTCTGCTAGATATAATCCATTTTTACCAGGCATGTTGATATCAATGATCACCAAATCAGGTCGCTCGCTGCTTGATAGAATTACTTCCGCATCATCGACTGATTCTGCCGTGTATATCTTATAGCCCTCATCCTGAAGTCCTTGGGCAAGTGTTACCAAGACCAGCCGGTCATCGTCTACCAGCAAAAGAGACTTATTGTTGTTGGCAGTTTTAACCATAAGTTGCATCTTTCATGAATTATTAGGATATGACAAAACCAGAAATGTTGAAAACCCATCACCCGGTTAATTCCGAGAGGGCAATGATAGGGCTGGTAACTTCCAAAACCGTGATAACTTTCCCGCCCTGTTGGCTCCAGGACAGTCTAATACCTCGCTGTGGCAATAACGAAACAAGGAGCTGCAGTCCGATACCGAATAAATCCGGTTTATTCAGCCCGAATCCGTCCGGTATCGATCCGTAATTGCAGATAGACATGATGACAGAGTGACGGCTCGTCTCATGGCCAAATCTGATGGTCACATCTGTACCCACATCGCCATGCTTGACGGCGTTCGAGAGCAGTTCATTTATGATCAACGCCATCGGTACAGCTTCAGACTCAACCACATCACGCGGTGGCCAATTTGATGGAATATCAACAATGACTGGTTTGTTCCAGAGCGCTTGGATTCCGGCCGCTATAGCCGAAGTCATCTCGCACAGACGGACAATACTCAGTCCCGATCGCCCTTGCAGCCCGTGAATCACGGCAATGCTCTGCACCTGGGTGATAGCTTGATTAAGTGGTTGGGCGAGCTCCGGATGTTTAGCTGCAAACAGGCGAAGTATGCCGGTAATCCCTTGCAGGTTGTTCTTTACCCGATGATGCACCTCTCTCACCAGCGAATCGCGATGCATCAACAACCTGGCTTTTTCCTGATCCGATTCAATTTGCTTGCGCAGCGTAATGTCTTCGTGGACGGAAACCCAGACATTCCCGAACTCATGATGGTTGAAGCATGAAATCTTGACCCAGCACCAGAACGTGCTGCCATCTTTCCTGATGCAATTAATTTCGCCCTGCCAATATTTGGATTCGTTGAGAACCTGTTTGATTCCAGTTGAAATTTGCCAGTCTGGTTTTGTCGATGCTGCATACAGCAAACCGGCCTTCTGTCCAATCAACTCTATCTCTGAATAACCAAACATCCGGTCAAGCACGGGCGTGGTATAAACGATGGTCTCATCTTCCGCACGACTGACATTCACACCCTCCTGCACATGGCTTAGGATTTCACTTTGCAGCAAGGAAGCATTTTTCGTCCGGATTCGCTCGGTTATATTACGAGCCAACGCAAGGATATAAGGTTGGCCGGAGAACTCGAAGTAACTGGTAGATACTTGCACGTAGTAAATGCTGCCGCTTTTCATCTTGTAGCGCGATTCAAATGTTGCTGCTCCCTGGGATTTAAGATAGCTCCACATTTCCGGCCATGTTTCTGCCGGTCTGTCCGGATCAATATCGGCAACATTCATCCTCATCAGTTCACTTTGATCATAGCCCAGTGATACGCATGCTTCCCTGTTGACGTATGAGAAATGGCCGCTCTCATCCATGATAAATAATGCTTCTTGCCGCCTATCCAACGAAAACTTGAGCAGCGCGCTGATTGCATCGGCTTGTTTGATTTTGGTAATGTCCCGGCTTGATGCAAAGAAGTAGATCTGGCCCTCTATCTCGACGCCTGTGATGCTGATCTCGACATCGATCAACGTACCGTCCTTGCGACGGTGCACTGTCTCGAATCTTGCGCTTTTACCAACGAAACTCTGGAGTCTGGTCAGCAATTCCTCCCCAGAGTACTGCGAATTCCAATCGGCGATATTAAGTCGGCATGCTTCGTTCTGGGTATACCCCAACATGTCACAAAAGGCGTCATTAATTTCTATTATATTGCCTCGCAAATCCAATATGTGGATGCCATCCAGAGAATTTTTCATCAACGCCTGATAGCGTTTCAGCTGAGATTCCGTTTCCCTGAGAATTTTTTTTCGTTCGGTAATGTCCCGAAAAAAGGCGAAAAACTCTTTTGATTCAGAAATAAAATTAATAGACACCTCAACGTCAAACAAGCACCCATCCTTATGGCGATGGATTGATTCAAAACGGTCTTGGCCATGTTCAATCAAATATTCGATGCGTGCTTTCACTTTCCGGGCATCATCTAGCGCCTCCAGATCCGTGACATGCATATTCAGAAGTTCATCGACCGAGTAGCCTGACATATCAGCATAAGCTTTATTGGCTTCCAGCAAATTACCCTTTAGATCGGTTACCCAGAAGCCATCACGGGTGGTTTCTATCATAACCTTGTATCGTCTAGATATGGACTCGGTCATAGATCGTAGGCCCGAGGTTCCCAATCGTAGCTCGCTACGGTTTCGGTGATCTTAGCTTCGCAGTAGCCACCCAAAAATAATACTTTCCCGTCTGCCGCATATCCAGAATGTGCGACATCAACGGCCTTAAACGGACGACTGCACAGCGAGTAGTTGGAAGAAGCCGCCACGCGGAGAAACGACATTTCCATTATCCGATCCAAAAATTAAAATGTGACCTCGCCCCAATCTGGGATTCTTAACGCACTCGCGAAGTTGTGCCACAATGAAACCACACCTACCAAAATATTTCGAGCAAAATTATCAAGCCCATCTCAAGCGCTTCATGCTCGCGGCATGCAGCCCAAATCAATCGAAGCTTATTCCCTCACTTGGGGCCGGGCGGGGGAGTATTTTTCTGGCCTGCTGAAATCCCACTCTTGGAGCGCCATCAAACACGACATTCACGGCCTAAAGTTTTACTATGCGCACGCGTTGCACAAACCCTGAGTGCCCCCCGATCTGATCAAGCC
>VFSW01016166.1_pt1 | contig 10202 bp, 10 predicted proteins | sample 5358111 | NCBI WGS metagenome assembly VFSW01 (sample SAMN11554181, study PRJNA540505) | mine drainage metagenome | isolation source: sediment from site ElyBrook_90M | place: USA: Ely Copper Mine, Vershire, VT | collected 2017
CGTTTGTGGGGCGGGCGAGAAACTGCTGAAAAGTCTTCCGCAACTTTCTGCCCGCCTGTCGCGGCCAATACGAGGCGCCATCGCCTGCATTTGCACGAACAGACGTGTCCGACGGCAAAGCCTTCGCCATGCGCGGCCCCCAACCCACGCTTTTCACCTGAAGCCTGCCAGTGCCCGCGGCCTCACACACCGCCCCGCGCCAGCAAAACCTTCGCCCCCGGCACCAGTGCGCGCAAGGCGTTGAGGATGACGGCGACATCGATGACCTCCTGCGTCAGGGCCCCGGAGACAGGCGGGAGATAGCCGACGGCGGCGGCGATCATGGCGGCGAAGGATAGCGACATGCCGACCACGATGCTTTGCATGGCAATAGTGCGGGCGCGCTGCGCGATGACCAAAGCCTCGCCGACCCTGCCGACATTGTCCACGAGGATCACCACATCTGCCGCCTCGGTCGAGGCGCTGGCACCCTGCACGCCCATCGCAATGCCCACGGCGGCAGCGGCCAGGGCGGGCGCATCATTGAGGCCATCGCCGACCATCAGGGTGGGGTTGCGGCTCTGCTCGTCTTGCACTTTGGCGACTTTTCCGGCGGGCGTCAGCGCGGCAAACACCGCGTCAAGGCCGAGCGCTTCGCCCAGCGGCCGGGCAATCTCCACCTTGTCACCCGTGACCATCACCAGACGCGACACTCCGGCGTGACGCAGCGCCCGCAACGCATCGGGCGTTTCCGGGCGCATCTCGTCGCCAAAATGCATGACTGCGGCAAGCTGGCCGTCAATCCCGACATAAATCCGCAAGGCGGAAGCGGGTATGTCACTGTCCGGCACCAACGCTTCGGCACCCGGAATCATCTGGGCTGCGCCGACGGCGAGCCTGCGGCCCTCGACTGTGCCCTCGATGCCGCTGCCGGGGATTTCCGTGACAGCGGCGGGGATGGCAAGGCGCAGGCCCTTGGCGACGCCCGCGCCGACAATGGCTGTGGCGATAACGTTGGGGGAAGCCTGTTCCAGCGATGCCGCCAGCCGCAGCGCCTCATCGGCGGTGAAAGGTGCCACCGGCAGGATTGACAAAAGCCGGGCACCGCCGACCGTCAGGGTGCCGGTCTTGTCAAACAGCACGGTCTTGGTGCGCGCCAGCGCCTCCAGCGGCCCGCCACCCTTGATGACAATGCCGCGCCGTGCCGCTTGCGCCACTCCGGCGATGAAGGCGACAGGGGCGGCCAGGATCAGCGGGCAGGGCGTGGCGGCGACAAAGACCGCAATCGCCCGGACGCTGTCGCCCGAAGCATACCAGGCAAGGCAGGCTATCAGGGTCGTGGCCGGCAGCAGCAACAGCGCAAAGCGATCCGCCAACCGCGTGAACGGCGCTTTGGCGGTCTGCGCCGCCGTGACCATGCGGACAATGCCCGCATAGGTGCTTTTGCCCGCCCGTGAGGTAGACCGCATCTGAAAGGCCTGCCCGGCATTGAGGGCACCCGAACGCAGCGGTGCGCCCATGCCAAAGCGCACCGGCAGCGGCTCGCCCGTCAAGGCAGCCTCGTCAATCAGCGCGAAATCGCTGGCCAGCAACCCGTCAACCGGGATGATTTCACCGGCCCGCACCAGAACGACATCGCCAACCTCGGCCTCATCAATCGGAATATCGGCGATCTGCTCGCCGGTGATGCGATGGGCTGTCCTGGGGGCGCGGTCCACAAGCGAGGTCAGGTCGCGCTGGGCGCGTGTGATGGCAAAATCCTCAAGCAGATTGCCGCCCGTGTACATCAGCGCGACGACGGCCCCGGCCAGTTCCTGCCCAACAAGCAGCGTGCCCGCCATCGAGACCAGCGCCACGGCATCCACCCCCAGGCGCCCCTTGAGGAAATCGCTGGCGATAAAAACCGCCAGCGCGGCAATCACCGGCAGGGTGCCGGCAGTCCAGGCGCGGCTGGCGTCAACCGAATCGCCAAGGGCCCAAAAGGCCAGGCCCGCCGCCAAACCGGCAACCGCCAGCGTGAAAAGGGCAAAACGCAGATGGCGTTCCGAGAATAAATTCATTGCGCGCCCCGATCTTGCCTGCGGGGCCGCAAGGCACGCACGGCGAGTTGCGCGGCCTTGCTCCCTGGGGTCAGGTTTTGGGCCGCTGGAATGACCGAACCCGCCTCATGTCCCGATGGCGACCCCGTCAATGCTTACCACGTTCTTTTCCGCGCGGTAGGCTTTGAGTCCGTCTTCGCCTTTCTTTTCGGCCCATTCATCCAGCGTCTTGCGCTCGTCTGCAAAGTCGAACTGCGGCACGCCGTAGCCACAGGAAGTCTGGATGCGCTCGCAGGTGAGCCAGATGATATGGCGCGCGCCGGGCGGCTCATGGCCCGCAAAATGCTGGGCCAGCAGCGCGGCATATTCGGCGCTGCCGCGCGCTATCAGCCGCCCTTGGCCATAAAGCCGCAGGATCAGCGGCGGGCCGTCAAAGGCGCAGAACATCAGCGTCATGCGGCCATCACGCGCCAGATGCCCGGCGGTTTCATTGCCGCTGCCGGTCTTGTCGAGATAGAACACGTGGGTTTCGTCGATCACCCGCAAACAATCGGTGCCGCGCGGCGAGATGTTGACGCGCCCCTGCGCCGCCGCGCTGGCGGCAAAGAAGATATGCTGTCGGGAAATGAATTTGATGATCTGCGGCTCGATACCGGCAAAAACCTTTGCCATGGCTCATTGCCCCCGCAGCATGGTGATGATGCCGGAAAAATCCTCGCCCGCATGGCCGTTGGCAGCAAAAAGCTGGAAAAGCTGCAGCGCCACCGCGCCCATCGGCGTGGTCGCGCCGCTGGCCTGCGCGGCCTGCTGGGCAAGCTTCAAATCCTTCAGCATCAAAGCGGCGGCAAAGCCGGGCTTGTAATCATTGTTGGCCGGGCTGGTCGGCACCAGATCCGGCACCGGGCAATAAGAGGTCAGCGACCAGCTTTGCCCCGAAGAGGTTGAGGCGACATCAAACAGCGCCCGGTGCGACAGGCCGAGTGTTTCCGCCAGAACGAAAGCTTCGGCGGTGGCGATCATGGTCGCGCCCAAAATCATGTTGTTGCAGATTTTCGCCGCCTGGCCGGATCCCGCCAGGCCGCAATTGACGATTTTGCGCCCCATGTTTTCCAGCACCGGCATCGACCGTGTCACCGCCTCAGGCGCGCCGCCGCACATGAAAGTGAGGGTCGCCGCTTTGGCACCGCCGGTGCCGCCCGAAACCGGCGCATCGACACTGGCGAGCCCGGCCTTGGCCGCCAGATCATGCGCGGCCCGCGCGCTCTCGACATCAATGGTCGAGCAATCAATCATCAGCGTGTGCGGGGCCACATGCGGGACAATATCCTGCCAGCAGGAGAGCACATGCGCGCCGGCGGGCAGCATCGTGATGATGACATCGCGCCCCTTCGCCGCCTCGCGGGCTGAGTCGGCAACGTGCGTGCCCGCCTTGCGGGCCTCGTCGCAAAGGAACGGCACCAGATCAAAACCGGCAACCTCATGGCCTGCCTTCACCAGATTGGCGGCCATTGGCCCGCCCATATTGCCAAGCCCGATAAATCCCACCCGTGCCATGCTGCGCACTCCTTGAATTCACGTGCGAACCAGGTTGCCAGTGCCCAGGTCCGCACGCATGATGGTGGCATTATGACACGAGCCGGGCGGCTGGAACATGCTTAGATAGGCTTGATTGGCGACAATTTTGGTGTCCGGAGCCATGCCGACATCGGCGCGCGCGGCCGGGTTCAATGACGGCTTCATGGTTGCGCGTGCCGCTGAAGCCGAGGTGCACCGCTCTTGAACGGGGAGGGTGAAAAATCACATAAACAAATCCTTATATCTTTATTGCCTTGGCGCGGCTTGCCTGCTAAAGGCTGGCTCGAAGTTCATCTTTTTTCAGGACGCCAGCGCCATGACCAACGCCCACCCCGATTACGCCATTGCCGACATCAAGCTCGCCGATTGGGGCCGCAAGGAAATCGCCATCGCCGAAACCGAAATGCCTGGCCTGATGAAAACCCGCGCCGAATATGGTGCAAGCCAGCCCCTGAAAGGCGCGCGCATTTGCGGTTCGTTGCACATGACCATTCAAACGGCGGTGCTGATCGAGACGCTGAAGGCGCTTGGTGCCGATGTGCGCTGGGCTTCCTGCAACATCTATTCGACGCAAGACCACGCCGCGGCCGCCATTGCTGCAACCGGCACGCCGGTTTTCGCCATCAAGGGCGAGAGCCTGAAGGATTACTGGGAATATACCCACAAGATTTTCGAGTGGGCCGATGGCGGCACGCCGAACATGATCCTCGATGATGGTGGCGACGCCACCGCGCTGATCCATCTTGGCATGCGCGCCGAAGCCGGCGATGTCGCGTTTCTCGACAAGCCCGGCAACGAGGAGGAAGAAGTGCTCTTCGCGTCGATCAAGGCGCATCTCAAGAGCCACCCCGGCTCTTATAGCCGCAATGGCAAGGCCATCAAGGGTGTTACCGAAGAGACCACCACCGGCGTTCATCGCCTCTATATCATGGAGAAGGAAGGGCGCCTGCTGTTCCCGGCGATCAACGTCAATGACAGCGTCACCAAATCGAAATTCGACAACCTCTATGGCTGCCGTGAGTCGCTGGTCGATGGCATCCGCCGTGGCACCGATGTGATGATGTCGGGCAAGGTCGCCATGGTTGCGGGCTTTGGCGATGTCGGCAAAGGTTCGGCTGCCTCGCTGCGCCAGGCCGGCTGCCGCGTCATGGTGTCGGAAGTCGATCCCATTTGCGCCCTTCAGGCGGCGATGGAAGGCTATGAAGTCACCACCATGGAAGATGCAGCAACCCGCGCCGATATCTTCGTCACTGCCACGGGCAACGTCGATGTCATCACCGTTGATCACATGCGCGCCATGAAAGACCGGGCGATCGTCTGCAATATCGGGCATTTTGACTCGGAAATTCAGGTGCAGGGCCTGCGCAATTTCAAGTGGCACAATGTCAAGCCGCAGGTTGATGAAATTGAATTCCCCAATGGCAAGCGCATGATTCTTCTGTCCGAAGGCCGCCTCGTCAACCTTGGCAATGCCACCGGCCACCCGTCCTTCGTGATGTCGGCCTCGTTCACCAATCAGACGCTGGCGCAGATCGAGCTTTGGACGAAGCAGGGCCAGTATGACAAGAAAGTTTATGTGCTGCCCAAGCACCTTGATGAGAAAGTCGCCATGCTGCATCTCGAAAAGATCGGTGTGAAGCTGACCAAACTCAGCGCCCAGCAGGCCACCTATCTCAATCTGCCGCAATCGGGCCCCTTCAAGGCTGATCATTACCGCTATTGAGCGGGGTCTGTCGCGCGCTCGCGCGGCGAGCGGAGAGATGTGAGGTCCAGATTTGCTTCGCTGCATGATCAGCCCTGACCGCATCAACGACGTCGCGCAAGCCCCGCGACGTCCCTGCATGTCACCCATGATGAAAATCAATCGGAAAAGCCCTTGCGTTGGCGTCGCACTTGCGTAAAGAACGGCTCCATCCGGGAGCCAGCCATGTCCGAGACCGTTTACCCGCGTGATTATAGCCTCACCGGCCCGCTCAATGCGGCGGCGGTTGAAACGGGGCTGGCCAATGCGCAATGGTATCATCCCGACATTCCCCGTGCCCGCATGAAGCAACTGATGCAGCGCTCCGATGGCCCTGCAACCCGCGACACCGCGATCTGGATCGGCGCGATGCTGGTGACCGGTGCACTCGGGGCCTATTTCTGGGGTTCATGGCTGTGCGTGCCGTTTTTCCTGATTTATGGCGTGCTTTACGGCTCGGGCGGCGACAGCCGCTGGCATGAGTGCGGCCACGGCACCGCCTTCAAAACCCAGTGGAAAAACGACGCCGTCTATCAACTGGCCTGCTTCATGATGATGCGCAATCCGGTGGTGTGGAAATGGAGCCATTCGCGCCACCATACCGACACCATCATTGTCGGTCGCGACCCGGAAATCATCACCATGCGCCCCCCGGAACTGCTCAAGGTGGGCCTGAATTTCTTCGGCCTCATTGATGTCCCGCAAGCCCTGGCGGCGATGGTGCGCTATGCCGCTGGCAACCTCAACGATGCCGAAAAGGATTTCATTCCTGAGAGCGAATGGGGCAAGGTCACCAATGTCGCGCGCAACTGGGTGGTGATCTATTGCCTCACTTTGCTGGCCTGCGCGCTTACCCAATCAATTGTGCCGCTCATGCTGATCGGCCTGCCGCGCATCTATGGCGCGTGGCATCACGTGCTGACCGGCCTCACCCAGCATATTGGCCTGGCCGAAGACGTGCTCGACCATCGCCTCAACTGTCGCACCACGAAGCTTAACCCGTTCAGCCAGTTCGTTTACTGGAACATGAATTACCATGTCGAGCATCACATGTTCCCGATGGTGCCCTATCACCGCCTGCCGGAATTGCACGAGGACATCAAGGACGTCTGCCCGCCGCCCTACAAGGGCTTCTTCGATTGCTATCGCGAAATCATCCCGACCCTGCGCCGCCAGCTCAAGGATCCGACCTATTTTGTGCAGCGGACGTTGCCCGCGGCGAAAGACCCATCAACGATCGCAGCATAAAGCTTCGATATTGAAGTAAACAGCAAGCACCTGTCATAGCAGGGAGCAATACGCGGAAGCAATTTGAACACACCGCGCACAGGTGCATCATCCCCGCGTTGGCAGGAACACGGCGCCAACCATGCCAAAGGCCGGTTCGCCATATTGGTTGAAGCCTTGCGATCGGCTTTCCGCGAGGCCCCAGCCGACCCGTGAGGTCAGGCGTTTTGAAAGGCCTTCGACGTAAAAGTGAACCGTGTCGCCAGCCCGGATCGGGCGCGGCCAGCTCAAGTCACGCACGCCGGGCGAGGGGCCGGTCATGGCAACAAACCCTGACCTGGCGGCAGCTTCCTGCCCGCGATGGCGGGCATCGACCAGCATCCGCATCTGCACCGCCGCGCTCTGCCAGCCGGAGGCGACCAGGCCGCCAAAATGGCTGTTGCGTCCGGCTTCCTCGCTGAGATGAAACGGCTGCGGATCAAACTGGCACGCGAAGGCAATGATGCGCGCGGCTGTGAATTGATAGGAACCGATGAAGATGCGCTCGCCCGGCTCGAAATCCTCATAAAACAACGGCACCAGGCCCGGCGGCTCCTGCGGCTCCTGCGGCTCGGGGGCGAGTGGCGGCGCTGGCGGCAGCACCGGCTTCGGCGGTGCAAAACCGCGCTTGCCGACCATCACCGTCATGTCCTGCGTCAACACCACATCATTGTGCTGGTTGAGCAGTTCGGAATGCATCGCGACCAGCCCCATGGCCGGGCGGGATTTGGACTCGCGTTTGGAGATTATGACGCGGCGCGCCCTGAGCACGTCGCCGGGCCGCACTGGCTTCAGCCAGCGCAAGTGATCCACGCCCGGCCCGCCCCATGAGGCGGAACGGTTGACCCAGCCATCGCACGAAAGGCGCATCAGAATTCCGGCGCTGTGCCAGCCTGAAGCGCTGAGACCACCCAGCAGCGATGCCTTCGCCGCCTCTTCGTCCAGATGGAAGCTCTGAGGATCATAGTCGCGGGCGAAAGCGAGGATCGCGTCTTTAGTGACCAGATAGCTGCCAAATTCAGCAGCGTCGCCGGGGGTCAAATCCTCAAAATAAATGTCGATTGCAGCGCCATCAGACACGGGGGGCCCAGCCTCAGTTCGCGAAACGGAAATGCAGCGTATCGCCATCAGCAACGACGTAATCCTTGCCTTCCAGCCGGAATTTGCCTGCCTCGCGCGCGCCAGCCTCACCCTTGCCTGCGACGTAATCCTGATAGGCAATGGTTTCAGCGCGGATGAAGCCCTTTTCAAAATCGGTATGGATCACGCCCGCCGCCTGCGGTGCGCGGGTGCCTTGGGGAATCGTCCAGGCGCGCGCTTCTTTCGGGCCGATGGTGAAATAGGTGATGAGATTGAGCAAGCTGTAGCCTGCGCGAATGACGCGGTTGAGGCCCGGCTCAGCGAGGCCGACGGCTTCCAGATAGTCACCCTGATCGGCTTGCGGCAACAGCGCGATCTCGCTCTCGATGCGCGCCGAGACGACCACCGCGACCGCGCCTTCCATCTCTGCCCGTCCTTTGACCTTGTCGGAAAACGCATTGCCCTTGTCGGCGCTGGCCTCCTCCACATTGCAGACATAGAGCACGGGTTTGGATGACAGCAGGCCAAGCCCCCTGAAGGCACGGTCATCCTCGCCCTTGGGCGCAGCGAGGCGGGCAGGTTTGCCCTCGCGCAGCAAGGCGAGGCAGGCGTTCATGAGGTCAAGCGCCTCCTTGGCCTCCTTGTCGCCGCCCTTGGCCCGCTTTTCCATGGCCGGCTGGCGCTTTTCAAGGCTGTCGAGATCGGCCAGCATCAATTCGGTCTCGATGGTGTCGATATCGCTCAAAGGGTCGATCTTGCCCTCGACATGGGTGATGTCGCCATCTTCAAAGCAGCGCACCACATGGGCAATCGCGTCGCATTCGCGGATCGTGGCGAGAAACTGGTTGCCAAGGCCCTCGCCCTTCGAGGCACCGCGCACCAGCCCGGCAATATCAACAAAAGTCAGGCGTGTCGGGATTATCTCGCGCGAGGCGGCGATTTCGGCCAGCTTGCCGAGGCGCGGGTCAGGCACCGCGACATCGCCCACATTGGGCTCGATGGTGCAGAAGGGATAGTTTGCCGCCTGCGCCGCCGCCGTCTGCGTCAAGGCGTTGAACAGCGTCGATTTGCCGACATTCGGCAGGCCGACAATTCCGCATTTGAAACCCATGGCATGAAACCCGCAACTTCAGCGCCGCAGCGCCGACAAGATCGATGGGCTTTCTCTCGCATGCTGGCTGCGTGCGGCGCAAGGGGGTGGGGGTGACGACAGACCCCCATCCAAGCCCTCAAGCCTGCCATCAAGCCTCGACGCGCGCCGGGTGGCGGCCGGCTTTTTGCGGAAACAGGCGGACAAGAGCCACCATGGCCACAATGAGCACAAGGGAAGCGGTGTAGCGGCTGAACGCGAGGCCGCCATCGGCCACCGGCTTGTCAAGCAAATCCCCGACCGTGGCACCAAGCGGGCGCGTCAGCACGAAGGCAGCCCAGAACAGCGTGACGGTGGAAACGCGCCTGGTGAAATACAAGCCGATGATGACCGCCAGCCCCGCGCTGAAAATCAGCGCGCCGCCCTCAAAGCCAAGGCTGTTGGAAGCGGCCACCCAGTCGCCGAGTGCGGTGCCGAGCGTTTGCGAGAACATGATCGTCACCCAATAAAAGGCTTCAACGCGCGGCGTTGCGACCGTTTCCACTGCGACAGTGCCTTCAAACCAGCGCCAGATGAACAGGGACGCCAGAAGGCCAGTGAACAAAATCGTGGTGCCCCCGAAATAGCCAATGCCAAGCGAGCGATCAACATAATCGGCAATGGTGGTGCCCAGGGTCGTGGTGGCGACAATGGCTATCCAGTAAAGTTCCGGTTGAAACGCTCTGGCGCGGACTTGCACGACGACCACCGCCGCGAAAATGACGAGGAAAATAAGCGTGCCGATGGCATAGCCCAGGTTCATGGACATGGTAACGGCGTCACCGCCGGTTTCGCCCAGCGTGGTGGCAAGAATTTTGACGATCCAGAACATCAAAGTCACTTCAGGAACTTTGTTCAGAACTTGCGCGGTAGCATCTTTCATCGGACCATCCTCTTGGTTGTGACACCCCGGCCCAGTCCTGTTGCAGACGGGGTCGGGGCTTCGGGTTGGCAATCAGGCAGGTTCAGCAGGCGGGCTTAGTCGGGGTTTTTGCCTTCCGCCTTGTTCTCCAGCACCTTGCCGGTTTTGGCGTCGACACCGACTTCGTATTTTTTCCCTCCGGTCTTGATATCAAAGGAAAAGCGCAGTCCGCTGCCCCCACCCTCGTTTTCAAGCTCCGCATCGGTGATCGTGCCGGGATGGGCCTTCAAGGCGATTTTGCGTGCCTGTGCCATGGTCAGTTTGGCATCCTTGGCCAGATTTTGCCCGGTATAGGCAAAGGCTGGCAAAGCGGCGAGAAGGCCAAATCCAAGCGCGAGCGCGCCGAAACGAAGGCTGTAGCGGCCAATTGGGGTCGATTTCATGATCCAGCTCCTGTGTGCCCCCACGGCCCGTTTCAACAAGATTGGTGTGTCCTCAGCTTGGCCAAAACGTGGCGATTCTGGCATTACA
>VFSW01016167.1_pt1 | contig 10202 bp, 7 predicted proteins | sample 5358111 | NCBI WGS metagenome assembly VFSW01 (sample SAMN11554181, study PRJNA540505) | mine drainage metagenome | isolation source: sediment from site ElyBrook_90M | place: USA: Ely Copper Mine, Vershire, VT | collected 2017
CTAAAACACCACTACCAGTTTCTCCCCAACCGTCACCGGCCCCCCGCCCCCCCCCGCGCGCCCGCCACCTTCGGGCCGCGCGCGCCGCGCGTAATCTGTGGCGAGCCATGGCTCGCCCGCATCGCCGGAATCATATCCCAACGCCATAGCGGTGAACATCGTTTTACGGCCCGATGTGCCGTCGCGGTTCCTTCGCCCCGAAAGCATTCGCGGCAGCCAAGAACAAGGAAAACCGGCCCGCTAGACGCCCGAGGGCGGAAATGGCGCTGCGGGAATGGCTCTGTTAGAATTTTGGCGGAGGCGTCTGATGCCGCAACCTGCGCGCAATTCGGGGATACTCCTGGGCCGCGTTCTCGGCATACCCATTTACCTGCACGCGAGCTGGTTCATCATTTTCGCGCTGATCGCGTTTTCGCTGCGAACGCAATTCGCCGCGCAGCATCCCCACTGGACGCCGCCGCAGAGCTGGGCACTCGGAATCGTCACCAGCGTGCTGTTCTTCGCCTCGGTGGTGTTTCACGAGCTGTGCCACAGCATGGTGGCGCGGCACTATCGCATCGCCGTGGGTTCGATCACGCTATTCGTGTTCGGGGGCTTGGCACGGATGGAGCGCGAGCCCTCCAGCCCCCGGCAGGAGTTCAGCATCGCCATCGCCGGGCCGCTTTCGAGCCTGTTTCTGGCGGGGTCGTTCTGGCTGGCCTCGCGCTACGCGCCCGGGGGCGAGATGGTCATGTCGGTGGCTCGCTGGCTGGCGGAGATCAATCTCATCCTCGCGCTGTTCAATCTGGTGCCCGGATTCCCGCTCGATGGCGGGCGCGTCCTGCGCGGCGTGGCCTGGGGCATCACGGGGAATTTCGCGCGCGCGACGCAGATCGCTTCGACGGCCGGAAAATTCTTCGCCTACTTCATGATTATCGCCGGCGCGTGGCAGGCTCTGAGCGGCAATGTAATGGGCGGATTGTGGTGGGCGTTTATCGGCTGGTTCCTGCTGGAGGCTGCGCGGGAGAGTGTGGCGCAGGTGGCGATTCGCAGCACGCTGGCCACCGTGGCCGCCGCAGACATCATGAGCCGCGACATCCCCACGGTCCCCAGCGGCATGACGCTGGAGGAATACGTTCACGAAGTGCTGCGCACCGGCCGCCGCTGCCACATCGTCACTTCGGCGGGACCCCCGGTGGGGCGCGGGACGCTGCACTCGGCTCGCGCCGTCCCGCGCGAGGAGTGGCACGGCGCCTCGGTGCAGTCCGTGATGCTGCCGCCCGACCGCATCCATTCGGTTTCGCCGGCCGACCTGGCCCTGAAAGTTCTGGAACGCATGCAGGCCGAGGACATCAACCAGATGCCGGTCATCTCCGAAGGCCAGATCGTGGGGATGATCAGCCGCGACACCATCCTCCGCGTTCTGCAGACGCGCCTCCAGTCCGGCCATCTCGCCGAATCCTGACCATCTTCTCCTCCGGCTACGGCCGCGCGGATTTCCCGCACTGATTCTCTGCTCCTGGATTGCTATCGCACCCCTTGTGACATCACCGCCAGCCGCCTATAATCCGTGGATTGCGTGGAGGGACTCGCACAATGGCCAGCACACAACCGAACTTTGCGGAATTGAAGAAGGCGCTCAAGGCCACATGGATGGCCGGGGACTTCGGCAAGATCGCCATCCACAACGAAAAGGAAGGGGTGGAATTTATTGGCCGCCTGGGGCTGAAGTCCGGCATGCGCGTGCTCGACGTGGCGTGCGGCACCGGCAACCAGTCCTTGCCCGCGGCGCGCACCGGCGCTGAAGTGACCGGCCTGGACCTCGCGCCCAACCTGCTCGAGCAGGCTCGGAAGCGCGCGCAAGCGGAAAACCTGAAAATCCGGTTTATCGAGGGTGACGCGGAACAATTGCCGTTTGAAGACGCCGAGTTCGACGTGGTGCTCTCGATGTTCGGGGCGATGTTCGCGCCCCGGCCGGAAAAGGTCGCCTCGGAGTTTGTGCGCGTCTGCAAACCGGGCGGACTGATCGCCATGGCCAACTGGACGCCCACGAGTTTCGCGGGTCAGATGTTTCAAATCATGAGCCGCTATGCACCCCCGCCGCCGGGCATCCCTGCTCCGGTCCTCTGGGGCGATGAGGCCGTCGCGCGGGAGCGCTTCGGCCCCCAGGTTCGTATTGAAACCACAAAGCGCGAGTTGGAGTTCGACATGCCGTTCGGGCCCGCCGACATAGTCGGGTTCTTCCGCACCAACCTCGGGCCGGCGCACATGACTTTTGCCAAGCTCGATGCCGCCGGACAGAAGGCTCTGGCCGATGACCTGACGCGGCACTGGGCCAGCCATAACCGGGGCGATGCCAATCACACGGTCGTGCCGGGAGAATATCTCGAGGTGCGAGCGCGCCGAATTTGACCGCTCCTGGCCCGCACAGGCTATGCCACACGGCCCAACCGGGAGCGCGCTTGCCTGGAATGCGCCAAGCGTGATAATTTCAGCCTGACCATAGCAACTCATCACCGTTCAGCGAATCATGTCCTCATCGCAGTTCACGCAACCTCATAAAGTAGCGCCCGCGCACGGTTCCGGCGGCCCGGCGCGGGAGCGCGAACCCGTCTTCTGGCGCGTCGAGGGCAGCCTGCTGAACCTGACCGCGGTACGCCCGGTGGGCTTCTTTAGCTGGAACGCGCAGACGTTTATCGAGCGCTGGGCCCGGCGCGGGGCCATGGGGATCCTGGCGCTAGCCCGGCCATTCCTGTTCGTGACCAACCGCGTATTTGCCACGCGCCTGCTGCATACCGTGCTGCGCGGGCAAAGCCGCGACCGCCTGGACCTGCTCGGTGAGGAGTTCTTTCAGTACTTCCTGAAGCCGCGCCTGAAGCCGCGCGGCGTCGAGAAGCTCCAGGAAGTGCTGGCCTCGGGGGCGGACGTCGTGCTCGTCAGCCAGGGGCTGGACCACATCATGCGGCCGCTGGCGAATCACCTGGGCGTCGGACGCATCGTCTCGAACCGGCTCGATTTTCGCGGCGGCATGGCTACCGGACGCCTGCTCGATCCCGTGATCCGGCCTCGGGGCGCCTTCGCGAAGCTGCGCGGGCACCGGCCCGACGGAAGAATTTCGCGCCAGCAACTCGCGAGCGATCTCGGGTTCACGCCGGATTCGAAAGCGCTGGCAGAAGCGATCCGGCCGGCCCAGCGGCCTTCACCGAAAATCCCCTTGCCCGTCGTCCATTTCGACTCGAAGAACAAGGACGTGAGGCTTTCCGTTCGCGAGGCCCTGCGCGGCAAAACCATCCTCCTCATCGGCGGGACGGGCTTCATCGGAAAGGTGTGGCTGGCGAATCTTCTGGCGGACCTGCCGGAAATCGGCCGCGTCTGCCTGCTGATCCGCAGCCACCGCACGGCCACGGCGCTCGAACGCTTTCAGAACATGATCGAGGAGTCGCCGGTGTTCGACGGGCTGGCCGCGCGGCACGGCGACGCCTTCGCCCAATTCCTCCGCGAGCGCGTGGAGGTGGTGGACGGGGATGCCAGCAAGGCCGGGCTTGGCCTGGCGCCGGAGGCGCGCGAGCGCCTGGCGAAATCGGTGGACATCATCATCAACAGCGGCGGCCTGACGGACTTCAACCCCGATTTGCGCGATGCCCTGGCGGCGAATGTCCGCTCCACCATTCATCTGCTCGACTTCCTGCGCACCTGCGATCGCGCGGCGCTGTTGCACCTGTCAACCTGCTACGCCGTCGGCCGCCGCGATGGCCGCATTCTGGAAGAGCTTCCGAAAAACTATGCGCCCTCCGGCTTGCCCGGCTTCGACGCTGAACGCGAGTTAGCGTCGCTCGAAGAACTCGTCCGCGCAACCGACGCCCGCGCCGATTCGCCCGAAGTGGCCGCGGAGATTCGCCGGTACGCCCTGCAGAAGGAACACGCCGCCAAAAATCTCCAGGGGGCCGCGCTCGAAAACCAGATCCGCAAAAACCGCGTCCGCTGGCTCCGCCACACGCTGACCGAACTCGGCACGCGTCGCGCCAACGAACTTGGCTGGCCCAACACCTACACGTTTACAAAAAGCCTGTCCGAATCGCTGATCCGCAATTTCCTCGACGCCCACGCCCAAGCGGCCATTGCCGTGGTGCGTCCGTCCATCGTCGAGTCATCGGTCGAAAAGCCGTTTCTCGGCTGGAACGAGGGCGTCAATACCTCGGCATCGCTCTCCTACCTGCTGGGAACCTTCTTCCGCCAGCTCCCGACGAATGAAAGCAAGTGCCTCGACCTGATCCCGGTGGACCTGGTCTGCCGCGGCATGACGCTGATCTCCGCCGCGCTGGTTCTCCGCCGCCACCAGCGGCTGTACCACCTGGCGACGTCGGTGACCAACCCCTGCGACATGCGGCGCTCGATTGAATTGACCGGCCTGGGCCACCGCAAGTTTTACCGCGCGCAGAATGGCTTGCACCACCGCCTGCGGCTCAAGTTCGACGCCATCCCCGTCTCCAAGACGCGCTACGACACGCTTTCCGCGCCCACGCAGAAGCTGATCGTCCAGATGATCAATCGCAGCGTCGAGCAAATTCCCTTCGCCCGGCCGCCGCTGGCGCGCCAGCAGCGCGACCTGGAGCGCGTGATCAAGCTGGTCGCCCTGTTCGAACCCTTCATCCTGCAGAACGACCACGTCTTCGAGGCCGCTGGCGTCGAGCGCCTCAGCGCCGCCCTGCCGCCCGGCGAGACCGCCCCGTTCGGCTACGACGCCGCGTCGGTCGATTGGTGGGACTACTGGATCAACGTCCACATTCCGGCGCTGCGCAAGTGGTGCTATCCTCTCATCGAGGGTCGTCCCCTGGAATCTCGCCCTCGGCGCTGCGTGCCCCTGGGGCCGCGCGCCGAAGCGGACGCCGCCCAGACGGGCGCGTCTCCGGCTGCCGCGCCCTGACATCCGAACACTGTGGCCATCCTCCTGACCGGTTGCACCGGTTACATCGGTGCTCATGTTGCCTCGAATCTGCTTGCGGATCATGCCGAGCCGCTCAACCTGCTGGTGCGCGCGCGCGACGACGGCGAAGCACGGCTGCGCCTCTGGCGCTCGCTCCAGCTCCACATGGACTTTCCGCGCTTCCAGGATTATCTTCACTCCCGCATCCGCATTTTTCGCGGCGATCTCACCGGCGAGTTCTTCGGCCTGGCCGCGGACGATTACCGCCAGCTCGTGCGCTCCACCGATTCCGTGATTCATTGCGCCGCCTCGCTCAATCGCAAATCCGAGAAAAGCTGCCTCAACGTGAATCTGCGCGGCACCCTCGAAGTGATCCAGCTCGCCCTGCGCGCCCGCGATGAACACGGCCTCCGCCGCTTCAGCCACGTCAGCACCGTCGCCGTCGCCGGGCACCGCTCCGATGAAGTCGTCACCGAAGACGCTTCCATCGACTGGAACCGCTCGGACTACGATCCCTACGCACGCACCAAGAAATTCTGCGAGCACATGGTCCGCCAGCTCCTTCCCGATGTTTCGCGCACCATCTTCCGCCCCAGCATCGTCCTGGGAGACAGCCGCCGCCCGGAGACCAACCAGTTCGAAATGGTCCGCGCCTTCGTCTTTCTCGCCGGACTACCGGCGCTTCCCTTCCACCCGCAGGATCGCATTGATATCGTGCCCGTGGACTACGTTGCCGGCGCCATCGCCGCGCTGCACCAGAAGGAAAAACCGGAGCACGAAATTTATCATCTCTCCTCCGGCACCGGCTCCGAGACGTTCGTGCAATTGACCGACGCGCTCTCCCATGCCCAGGGCAAGCGCGGGCCCGTCTACCTGCCCCGGCTCGAAGGCCCGGCCTCGAAAACAATCCGCGCGCTCGCGGGGCGTAGTGGAAGAATCAGCGGCTTCGCCACGCTGCTGCAAGTCTTTCTGCCCTACCTGGTTTGGAACACGGTGTTCGACAACCAGCGCATCGTCGCGGAGATGGGCCGCCCCCCGGCGCCTTTTTCGCAATATTGTTATCCGCTGCTGCGTTTCAGCCGCGAGAACCGCTTCGCCTACCAGTACCGCGATTGGCCCGCGGGCGCCGATGGCGGTCCCGGCGCGGCACAGGACGCACGCTGATGCTGGATATGGACCTGGTTCTGGAAGCGTGGGTCAGCGGCCTGGTCGAGCTGAATAAGTTCGAATGGATGCTCGGCGCACGGGACTGCTGGAAGCCCGGCAAAAAACTGAATCTTCTGCTGGCGGGCTACAACGGCACGCGCAACACCGGTTCCGACCTGCGCGTCGAGGAAATCACGCGCCAGGTGCGGCGCATTCTCGGCGCCGACAATCTCGCCTTGAGCGTGATGACCCAGAACTTCGATCTCACGCGCGGCTATTTCGGCGACGCGCACCAGGTTCATCTCCCCGACGTCTTCCCTCCCTTCCTGCATTCGGAAGTCGGCAGAAACCACGGCGTGATCGCCTGCGAAGGCTCGATGTTCAAGAGCAAGTTCGCCAACGCCCTGGCCACCATGATGATCGGCGCGCTGGGCATCGCCGCCGCGCAGAATAAGCTGAGCATCGCCTATGGCGCCGAAGCCGGCGCGATGGACGCCCTGCTCCAGAAAATGTGCCGGCGGTACTGCGCCGATTCGCTGGTGATCACGCGGAATGTCGAATCGCAGCAGGTGCTCGGCAAGCTCGGCGTGGCCACCGAACTCGGCACGGACACGGCCTGGACCTTCCAGCCGCACGGCCCCGAATACGGCCGCAAGGCCCTGCGCGAGGCCGGCTGGGACGGCTCGACTCCCGTGCTCGCCGTCTGCCCCATCAACCCGTTCTTTTGGCCGGTGAAAGCGTCGGTCGCGAAATGGCTCGCGCACGCGACAGCCGGCGCGTACCAGAAAAGCTACTACCGCACCATCTATTTTCACCGCTCGGGCCGCGCCGTGGACGCCGCGTACGAAAAGTACCTCTCGGAAATAGCCGAGGGCGTCCGCCAGTACCGCCGCACCCGCAACGTCTTCCCCGTTCTCGTCGCCATGGAGATGCTCGACCGGGATGCCTGCGAACGCCTGGCGGAAAAACTCGGCGGCGCGCCCGTCTTTTCGTCCGACCGGTTTACCATGCACGAAATCGTCAGCATCCTGCGCGAATGCGACCGCATGCTCTCCTCGCGTTTTCACGCCATCGTCAGCTCCATGCCCGCGGGCGTTCCCTCGGCGGGCGTCACCATGGACGAGCGCATCCGCAATCTGATGAGCGAGCGCGGCCATCCGCACCTGGTGATGCGCGTCGACGAGCCCGGCCTCGCCGATAAAATCGTCACCGCGCTCCGCGCCCTAGACGCCGACACCGACTCCGTCCGCGATGCCATCGGCCGCTCCGTCGCGCGCAATCTCCAGCTGATGGCCCGCATGGGCAACTACTTCGAAACCCAGGTCGCGCGCCAGTATCCGGATTTTCCGGTGCGCACCGGCATCCTTGGCTTGGAGGATTATCTCCCGCCGCTCAGCCCACAACTGTGCGCCTTGCTCGAAAAACACAGCGGAGCGCTCGTTCCATGACTTTCCTGCAACAAATCTTCGCCCGGCTCGAACAATCCGCCGGCGCGCCCGTGCTGCGCGAAATTCGCGATGGCCGGATCGTTGCGGTGACCGGAGGCGAGTTGCTGGCGCTCGTCCGGCAAGCGCGGCAATTTCTCGCCGGGCGCGGCATGAAGAAAGGCGACCGCTGCGCCCTGCTCGCGCCCAATGGCATCCGCTGGGCGGCGTTCGATCTCGCCGCCATGGCCGAGGGACTCATCGTCGTCCCGCTCTACGCGCGCCAGGCGCCCGCCGAACTCGCCGGCATGGTCAAGGACTCGACGCCGGCCCTGATCTGCTCCTCCGACGACGCGCTCGCAGCTGAGATTCGCAAATACTGCCCGGCCGCGCCCGAGATCGCCCTGTTCGATACCATTTTTACGGATGCGGACGCGCACGCATCCTCTGCCCCGTGCTATCGCCACGCCGATCACGACGCGGTAGCCATCATCTACACCTCCGGCACCTCGGGCGAGCCCAAGGGCGTCGTGCTGAACGCGGGCAACACCACGCACATGGTCGGCTGCACCAACGCGCGCCTCGATCAACTCATGGGCCCCCGCCAGGAACCGGATCGCGCCTTCCACTACCTTCCGTTTTGCTTCGCCGGTTCGTGGATCCTTCTGCTCACGGCCCTTTCGCGCCACAGCATCCTGACCCTCTCGACCGATCTCACGAAGCTGTCGGACGAACTCAAGCTCGCCGCGCCCGATTATTTCCTGAACGTCCCCACGCTGCTCGAACGCGTTCGCGCGAAAATTGAAGAATCAATTCGCCAGCGCGGCGGATTGGCCACCGCCGTTTTTGCGCGCGCGCAGCGGCAATACGTTCGCCGCCGCACCGGCCAAGGCCGCTTCTTCGACTCCTTGTGTCTCTGGCTGGCCGGCGCGGTCATGTTCCCGGCCATTCGCAAGACCATCGGCCCGAATCTCAAGGCGCTTATCTGCGGTTCGGCGCCCCTATCGTTCGAAACACAACTCTTCTTCGTGATGCTCGGCATTCCGGTGCTTCAGGTGTACGGCCTCACGGAAACCACGGCCATCTGCACCATGGACGATCCGCGCCATTTCGAGCCCGGGCGCGTCGGGCCAGCCATCCCCGGCGTCGAAATGACGCTGTCCGAGGCCGGCGAAATCCTCGTCCGCGGCCCGAATATTTTTCCCGGCTACTGGCAGCGCCCCGCCGAGACGGCCAAAGCGCTCGAAGGCGGCTGGTTCCACACCGGCGATCAGGGCGAAGCCGACGCGCAAGGCAATTGGCGCATCACCGGCCGCCTGAAAAACCTGATCATTCTCAACTCCGGGCACAACGTCGCCCCCGAGCCGATTGAAGAAGCGCTCGCCGCGCGCCTGCCGGCGACGCAACAGGTGATGTTGCTGGGCAATCAGCGCAGCTTCCTCGCCGCGCTCGTCACCCTGCCCGGCCCGAACGGCCTCGTTTCCGAAACCATCCAATCGGCCGTGGACGCCTTCAATGCCGGGCTGCCCCATTACAAGCAGATCCACGCATTTCATGTTGTGTCCGAGCCGTTCAGCATCGAGAATGGCTTGCTCACGGCCAACGGCAAGCTGAAACGCGACGTCATCGCCGCGCGGTTTGCCCGCGAGATCGAGCGGATGTTCGAGAAGAAACCAGTATGAAACAGTTCACCGGAAAAACGCTGTCCTGGCGGATTTCCAGCGGCGCGATCGAGCTGCTCCTCGATCGCGCCCCGTGCAACGAAATCGGATCGGCCACGCTCGGTGAACTCGAACAGTTCGCCGCCGCGCTCGGCACGTTGCAGAACGACGCGCACGCGCTCATTATTTCCAGCGCACGCAAGGAAGGCTTCTGCGCCGGCGCCGACCTTCGCGAGCTGTTTCATCGCTCGCAGGCCATGCCGCCCGCCGAACGGCTGGCCGGCGTGCGCGACTTTCTCGAGCGCATTCACCGCGTGATGAACGCGCTCGATGCCGCGCCGCTCACGACGATTGCGGCCGTTCATGGCGTGACGTTCGGAGGCGGCTTCGAGCTGGCGCTCGCCTGCGACCTCATCGTCGCCGACAAGATGGCGCGGTTCTGCTTCCCCGAGCTGCGCCTGGGTTTGATTCCCGGATTCGGCGGCATCCCGCGGCTCAAGCGCGATCTCGGGAACGCCGTTGTGCGCGACCTGCTCCTGACCGGCCGCAGCATCAACGCCGCCAAGGCCCAATCCGTGGGCCTGGTCAGCCAGGTGGTGGCGGAAGGCGATGCGCTGCGCGTCGCGCGCGCCACCGCCGCGCAGCTCGCCAAGTTCGACCGCGACACGGCCATCGCCGCCAAGCGCTTCATCAAGCCGGTGCCCCACGACGACCTGCGCCGCGAAATCGACATCTTCTGCGAACTCTTCACACGGCCCGCCGTCCAGGACGGTCTGCGTAGATTCGTCGAAAGCACCGATGCCCTGCCCTACCTGCCGTAGCAGCAACCACTCCGCGGGGTGGCAATAAGCAAAAGATGTGGCAAGATACGACCTTATGACGACGTTAGACAAGACAACCGACGAAGTCCTCCGGCTTGCGGCCGAACACTTCAAAGTCCCGCGCGAGCAACTCAGCCCCGGGGACGACTTTTTCAAGAAGCTGGGCATCAACAGCCTCCAGGCGCTGGACCTGCTCACGCGCATCGAGCAGCACTTCCATATCGAGCTGCCCGATTACGAACTGCAG
>VFSW01016168.1_pt1 | contig 10202 bp, 15 predicted proteins | sample 5358111 | NCBI WGS metagenome assembly VFSW01 (sample SAMN11554181, study PRJNA540505) | mine drainage metagenome | isolation source: sediment from site ElyBrook_90M | place: USA: Ely Copper Mine, Vershire, VT | collected 2017
GTTCTCGTAGTCTTCCGGGCTGAGCTCGTCTTCCATTTCGTCGAGATTGTCGGGCAGCTCGACGGACTTGGCGGTGTAGAGCTCCGCCTCCTCATTGACCCTTCGGCCGCGGGCGATCAGCTTCATCTCATCGAGGCGTGCCTCCAGCCGTGCATGGCGGCGCCGAAGCGACTGGAAGATGGCTTCAGGGCTGGATGCCAGGCGGCGCTGCAGCATGGTCAGTGCGAAGCCCACGGTGCCTTTGCGCTTGCCGCCGAGGCGGTCGGCGCGGTTCATCTCGTGGCGAACGTAATCGGTCACGGCCGCATATAGCGCAGCCTCAAGCGGAGACAGCTTGTAATTGGCGGTATAGGCCCGTCGCTCCGGGAACAGCGGGGTGCCGTCAAACTTGAGCAACTTTTCCTTGACCATTCGGCGCATCATGTCGCTGACATCGACCTTGTGCGCACCTTCGCGGAACTTGCCGTAAAAGCGATCGCCATCGAGCAGAGAAAGGAATAGCTGGAAGTCTTCCTCTTTCCCGTTGTGAGGCGTGGCGGTCATCAGCAGGAAGTGGCGGCACAGGCCGCCCAACTGCTCACCCAGTTCAAATCGTTGGGTTTTCTTGACATCGCCACCGAAGTAGCTGGCTGATAGCTTGTGCGCCTCATCAACGATGATGAGGTCCCAGTGCGTGTGGGACAGCTTTTCGCGATAGTCGTCGTTGCGGGCCAGTTGATCCAGCCGGATCAGCAACCGGTCTTGCTCCGCGAAATAGTTGCCGCTGGCGCATGTTTCCTGGCGTTCGCGGCTGAAAGGCTCGAAGTCCAGACCGAATTTTTCGCGCAATTCGTCCTGCCACTGGCCGATCAGCGAGCCCGGAGCCACGATCAGGATGCGACGGGCGTCGGAGCGCATGATCAGCTCACGGATCAGAAGCCCAGCCATGATTGTCTTGCCTGCGCCTGGATCATCCGCCAGCACGAAGCGCAGCGGTTGACGAGGCAGCATGGTTTCGTAGACCGCAGAGATCTGATGGGGCAGTGGCTCCACGTTGGAGGTATGCACAGCCATCATGGGATCAAACAAATGCGCTAGCTTGATCCGCAGCGCCTCAGCGGCAAGCTTGAATTCGACGCCGTTGGCATTGAATCCCCAAGGGCGCCCGGCAGTGGTCAAGGCCAACCGAGCTTCATCGGCGCGGAACAACATGCGCTCAGCCGGAACTCCATCAGCACCCTTGTAGAAGACCGTGATCGCGGAATCGCCGATGCTTTGGGTGGCGATGATGGTAACCGGGCCTTCGGGACTGATGCCACTGACGACCGATCCCTGGTTGATGTCTTCCAGCTTCACGAACTTCCCCTGTGCTATTTACGGCTCTCGGCCCAGTTGGACGGGAATCCAGGCGCGATGGCATCCCATTGCGCAGCGTCCTGCCTAGCTTACCGCGCGGACTACGGATATACATGGCGCCCTATCGGTGCAAGGCTGCCCCGCCTCGCGATACGTCCGACATGCCGGCGCAGGCTGGCACTCGGTTGCGCATCCCACGCATAGGCGCAATTTATCAGGCAAGATCCGCCGGTCAGTGCGCTCGAACGCGCAGGCGCCCTCCCATTGCGCCCTACAGCGGCAGCGCGAGCTGTCCCGGCAACGCCTTCGCGCGGCGTGGGCCCGGCCGCTTGCTCCGCCCTGGCGCTCGGTGCGGTTTGCGCAACTGCTCCGCCACTGCTGTGCGCAACGCTCTACCCTCGATGCGATCATCGGGCATGTTCAGTTCGGTTTGCCCGGCGCGACGCGCGCGTGATTGGCGAAGGAGGGTGAGACGGGCGCGACGTGCTTGCCTCGCACACCGCACCTCCCTAGCGTCGTCGCCGTTCGAATCAACCGAAACAACGAGGGCAACGTCAGTATCTACATGGATGTGCACATCGCCAAACGCGTTCGCATCGGTCATTTCAATGAGCGCGTCGGCTGTCCCTCGTGCACGCTTGACTCGCCAGCGTTTGCTCATGCTGCGTAGGTAGGTGCTGGCTGCCGCTGGATCGGCACCTCTCTCATGCTCGACCAGCCAGACGGCACCTGGACTTATTTCTTCGCGGTCATCGACATCCAGCTCATACCGGCGGGCTTCGTCGAGCAAAGCTTGCCCGGTAGCCGAGAGCGCTGCGATTGCAGCAGCCTCTACGCGCGCCCCAGCGCGGGCGGACGAACGGCCGCTCACGGCTCACATCCATTTGTCGACGCACAAACGCGCCGGCATCCTGTGCGATGGCAGGGTCCGGCGCCATCGACCGCCCAATCAACCTGTCCCCGTGATTGAATGCGTGCGTAGATCACTACGCTGTTGGGAGTGAGCTGGGATATCACGCTCACAGGCTTGACCCATCAGGAATGGCGTCCAAAGCTGCCAGCGCAGGGTTAGAAGACGATGACTCAATTTGGGATCCTTCGTTGAAATCAGTCGCATCGTTCTCCGCGACGGCCGCCACGTTTCCCGGAAGACCGCCGAACTCCGCCACAGCTTGGAACTGGGGGTCTTGGGCGGCCTTCGTGGGCTCGCTCCACTGCCACCCCCCGCCCATGCCGTTCTTTCTAGCCAACACTCCAGCCCGCCGTTTTGCCCGCTCCACGGTTCGCCACGCAATACCTGCCGTCGCAGCTTCGGCCTTGATGTCTTGAACCGCGCGCGGACCATGCGCAAGCACGCTTTGAAGGAAGTGCACCGCCACATCGCCTGCGTCGTCACTATCGCTTTGCTCGACGTCGTCCAGCTGCTCGCGAGCGGACCCTTGATTCGCTTCACCCCACCGCACGGACGACACGATGATGCCCGGGTACTCATCCAACTCGCCCTGTTGCACCGAATACTCGAACCCGTCTCCGTCAGGTCCAATATTGGATTTTGCTCGCAGAAACAGGCGACGCTCTGGCCGATCGTCATGGGCCTCCCGCCTTGCGGTGACCATGACAACTCGTGGCAACGCACCGAATGCCAGCGAGCCTGTGATCCGCTCCACTGGATCGCGGCCTCCCGTGCCTTTGCTGAAGTGTGTGATCCCAAGCACGGCGCTGCGGAACTCTCGCGCGAGGTCTACCAAGGGCTGCAAACCGCGTCGCACTTCCGCATTCTTGTGAGAATCCGCGGCTACCGCCGACGCGATCGGATCAATCACGATCAGGCGCACATCCGGCACGGTCTTCAGCGCCACACGCAATGCATCGAGGTGACGGGCCGGATCGAAGGGAAAGCGCCTTCCATCTACCTGCATGCCGTCCACCGTGTGCACACGGGACATATCTGCACCGGCCGCTCTGAATCGTGGATTCAGGGTGTCCTCGTTCGTGTCCTCGCCCGACCAGAACACCACGCTACCTTGATCCGCTCGCGAGCCATCCGGCCAGCACCCGCCACTGGTGACCACTGCCGCTAGCGCCGCAGCGATCGTGGTCTTTCCACCCCCAGGTGCGCCACCAATCAAATGAAGCTTGCCTGCCGCAAGGTAGCCCTGCCAGAGCCAGTCGATCGCCACGGGCTGCACGTCACTGCCTCGCGTCAGAATGACGCCTTGCTTGCTGGCTACAAGGTTCGGTGCGCTGCCGCAAGGTCGCCGAGCGAGCTGCAGCACTTCTGGCTGCGTGGCATCCGGGTGCATTGCCAGCCAATCCACCGCATCACCCTTGCTCGCTAAACCCAGCTCATGGACATCGATCTGATCCACAGTGCAGCTCAGCGCCCCCAGGATCGCCGCCACGTCTTCGCCGTATTTGCGGCCAGCGCTGTCATGGTCCGGCCACATGGTGCAGTGCCGCCCGCGCAAGGGCGTCCAGTCAGCATCGCGACCGCTGGCAGCGCTGCCTGACGTTGTGACGATCAACCCGAGCGCGTGGAGGTGATCGGCGCACGATTCACCCTCGACGATCAGCACCGGCGCGGAACGGTCTGCCGCCAGCAGTTCCGGCAGGCGATACAGTATTTTTCCTGTTGTTGGCGCTGGGGGTTCGCCGATGACAAACTTCGTGCCATCCCAGCGCATCGGGCGTATCCATTTCTCGCCGGTCACCGGGTGCTTGAGCCGGATGCGCCAATACACCGGCTTGCCAGCTGCATCGCAGTATTCGTGCAACCCCTGTGGGCAGTTACCATCTTGAACGGCACGCGCAGAGAGACGGCGCGCAGCTTCTTTCGGAGTCTCGACCTGCGCTGCGCTCTTCATGCGCCACCTCCGATCAGGTCGCGGATCGCCGCTTCGAAACCCAGGCCACGAAGCCGGCGATGGAAGTCGATCAGGTCGCCGCTTCCGCATCCGGCGAAGCAAAGCCATCCGTCATGCCCATCGGTGACATGGACGCTGAGTGACTTTTGGTGATCGTCGTGGAATGGGCAGATGCCCTGTGCCCAGCCGCTGGCATTCGCATGCCCGAGCTTTTGGACGTGTTTAGCGTAGTAGTTGGCGGGGTTGGGACGGCGATGGCGCCAGTCTAGATAGCGCTGGCTCATGCCGCGCCCCTTGCCATCGACTCGGCGAATGCAAGCACATCCGCTGCTCGCCAGACAGTGACGGCCGAGGACAGGTGGATCGGTTGTGGGGCCTTCCCCGACTTTGTCCAGTTCCACCATGTGGAACGGGAAACCGGGATGATGCCTTTGACGGCCGGCGCAGTTGCTGTTGCTGGTTTCCCAACGATCTGGGCGAGCCGCAGGTAGGTCTCTGATGGTTCTTGCATCGCGTTGGTTCTCCCTGTGTTGTGATGGACAGGGAGCGATGCTGGCTAGGGATGGATCGCGCGTGAAGGTCCGTAGTGCGAACAAAACTGCGCAGAACGTTCTTATCGATTTTTTGGCAACAACGTTCGGCTATTTGAGTGCTGATCCGCGTCTAATCTCGGTCATCAAGGAGGGCAGATTCGCTCCCATTCGCACATCAAGTCCAGAGCGCACTCTGAGCGAAGGCGGAAAAGGCCATACGCGGGAAGCGGTCAGGTATAGCCGAGGTCTTCAGGAGCGACAAAGCCAAAGGTCACGGCTGAAATGCTTCGAATTTCCCCGCTGAGGCAGCATCCGCAAAAATCAGGGGGAAGGCACACTGAGGTTCGACTTAAACAGCTCGTTGTTTGATGAGCTTACCCACCAGTTCGCGGTCGGTCTCTTGGTCCAGCGCTAAGGTCGTTAGTACAGCGATGACTTCGGCCGGGCACTCGTTGTATCGGCCCCTGAAAAGTTCTCCTATACGCCGAACAAAATATCCGCGAATGGCGCCATTCTTCTTTGTCTGTGTATGGATTGGGCCTTTCTTCGCTAATCGATCGGCTGCTTTTTCAAGCCTTGCCAAAAGGGTATCCACTGTAGGAAGAGCAAGAGAAAGCTCCATATGGTTGCCTGTATTTTCAGAATTCTTCATGCACCCGTTCACCGCATCCATTTCATCCTCGGTGAGCAAATCCATAACTCGCGGATACATCATACCCCAGCCACCTCCACGCCTATATTCCGAGCGAGTTCGTGTCAAAAGGTCAGAAAGTTCACTGCAGGATTGCATTATTTTCTTGTAGATTTTTCTATGCTCCGTGAGAGTGATTTTTGGTAGAAACTCCCACTCGCTTATGACCATTACGCTAAGCCAGAACATCACCGCTAATTCATCCGCATCTTCACTGCGCTTGCTTATCCAATGGGAAAGCACCCTTAAATCAGGGTGACCGTTAAATCGTGCTTGCATCGCTTCAAGGTCGATTCGCTGCGAAATATAAAAAACCTTTCGCCCTCTGTGTGCCTCATGGAACGCGGCTAGGAATTCCGGAGGAAGTTCTATCGATTCAGCCTCATCATCGGAAAATTCCGGAAACTTTACCTGATTAGCCCCGTCGCTCAGCCAGGAATCGCATGATATGGGACGGCGTGGGTGGATTCTGGAGCCCTCACCAGCCACGAGGGTAGATGCCATGTCGATCAACTGGGTGCAATTTCAGCACGGACTGTCGATGGTGGAGTTCATGGAGCACTACGGCACCGAGGCGCAGTGCTACCGCGCCCTCTACCGAGCGCGTTGGCCGCACGGGTTCCGCTGTCCGTCCTGCAATGCGCGATCGCGATCGCGCTTTCGCCGTGGCCAGCATGTCTACTACCAGTGCCGCGCTTGCCGGCACCAGACGCCGCTGCAGAGCGGGACGCTGTTTGAATCGACCAAGCTGCCGCTGCGCACGTGGATGCTGGGAATTCACCTGCTGACCTCGACCAAGACCAACATGGCGGCGCTGGAGCTGAAGCGCCATCTGGGCGTGACCTACAAGGCCGCCTGGCGCATGAAGCACAAGATCATGGAGGCCATGGCCCAACGCGAGGCGCCGCGAAAACTCGGTGGCTTTGTGCAGATTGACGATGCCTACCTGGGCGGCGAGCACACGGGCGGCAAGCGCGGACGCGGCTCGGAGAACAAGCAGGCGTTTGTGATCGCCGTGCAGACCGACGCGGCCCTGGAGCATCCGACCTACGCGGTCATCGAACCGGTGCGCAGCTTCGACGATGCCAGCATCAACGAGTGGCAAGCGCGCCGTCTCGCACCAGATGCGGAGGTTTTCAGCGATGGCTTGTTCTGCTTTCGGCGTTTCGCCGACGCCGATCATCCGCATACGGTGCTGCAAACCCAAGGACGACGCGCTGCGTGCGAAGTGACGGGCGCGCGCTGGGCCAACATCGTGCTGGGCAATCTCAAACGAGCCATTAGCGGCACCTACCACGCCGTCCGTCAGAGCAAATACGCGCGGCGCTATCTGGCCGAAGCAGCCTACCGCTTCAACCGCCGTTTTCGCCTGCGCGAGATGCTGCCGCGACTGGCACGCGCCATGATGCTGTGCAAGCCTCATGCAGAGCCCGTCTTGCGCAGGGCGACCAATTTTTCCGGCTGAGTGATAGGGCTAATCAGGAAACTTTAAGTTCAACATGTACAATTCAGCCTACGCGATAATGTGAAAACGAGGAATATCCTGATAACTTGATCGGCGGCCTCATTGAAGAGCACGAGATCGTAGTGTCTGCGGTCTATGCCACGGACGCCGCGTGACCAGCATCCGCTTAGCTTTGCTTATGTCGGCGCCAAGATCAAACGCGTACCGAATCGCCTCCAGCGCGTCCAGTAACAGATCTCCCCTGTCCGATCGCGTGCGGTAAAGCGATTCACGGCTGAGCTCCATGCGACCCGCCGACTCGGTCATGCCAAGCACATCTGCGGCAGTACCCAGCGGCAGCCAGGGCGTGTCGCCGTCGCGCATTACGTCGGAGACAAAGCCAGGCACATCGTCCGGTGCCAACATGCTTGGCACGTCGACGGCGAAATTGGCGACGTGCCTGCCATTCATTCGGGGAGCGGTTTGCATCATGTAATTAGCGTGCAGCTGCGCACCGGGTCGGCTTGGTTTTGGGGGCCAGTGTTATATGCAGATCGCAGCCCGCCGCGTCGGCATGGCGCCGCAGCGTAGCGACGGACGCGGCGTGCTTGCGGCTGCCGGCCCCAAATCCAGCCTGGCGACCGCGGCTTGCGCCACGCCCATGCTGGCGGCGACGTCGGCTTGCATCATGCCAGCTTGCTGGCGTGCGCGCAGCAAATGCATATTCCAGTCGAATCCGGCCGCCCGGAATGCTCCCAAACCAGCCACCCGAAACGCTCTCAAACCAGCCAGCCCGGGCGCTCTCGAACCCGGCACCCAAGGCTCATGAATCCCACGTTCCGTCTACGCCTTTGGATCGTTGGGATTCAAGCCCGAAGCCAACGCGACGGACAGACATCGACCAACTCCTGCCGGTCGGCATCTGCATCTGCAGGCCGCAAAGCCGCCATTCAAAATCGCTGAGCGCTGCCGAAAAGTCGCATGTCACCGTAATTTCAGAGTCGAAATGAGCGGAATTCAAGTGCGAACTGTCGAACTGGGGGGGCCGCTGGTGATGTTGCCTTCCTGCGTCCACAGCTCCCAGCGACCTTCGTACCGCCAGCTCGGCACGGGAGCGTAACCCTGGGTTTCCAGCTCGGGCACGACGGCATCGACCTCGGGTCGCAGCGTGAGCGATCCATCCCACATCAGTGGTGCGCCGCAGCGTCCCTCGCGATGGCTTGGCATGGCGTCTGTGTTGGCGCTCGCGTAGGATTGACCCAGGAGGTGTTGATATTTTCGTTTGCGGCTGACCATCTGCATGATGAATAAATCGGGGCCAGGCCTTGAGTGCCAGCGCTAACGACTTAGTTAGTCGAGAGCGAGCAGCACTGGTCAATTTTGAACGAGCGGCAACAGTTCGAGTCCAACTCGCGATTAAAGTGGGTGGAAAGTAGCAATTTTTACTGAACTAAGGGGCGAATATGTCGAGGCCAGTAGTGTGGGGAGCAGTAGGAGCAGTGTCTGTCGTTGCGATTTTCTTTACCGGTTTTTTTGCCGGTGTTGTCGTAGCGTTTGACAACCAACGACCGTATATAGAAAGCTTGCAAGTTAATAAGGACTCTGCTAGCGCCCAAATGCAGTGCATAAATTGGGTGAACCAGTGGAGGTATCAGCCGAACCTAGCTAACGGAGACAATCCTGCCCCGACGTTTGGAATGTTCGTCGAGCTATGCGGCAAACCAGAAGCTCATCAAGCTCAGTAAATGGGGTCTAGCCGCTGGTACTCGATGTACCGCATCATGTTGCCCTGACTACCCGCAAAGGAGTGTTGTCGTGGTTGATAAGGTTCACTACCAAGCCGCCGCCGCTGAAGTTGCAGACGGCGACATCGACCAGGCTCTCTGGATCAAGGTGAATGCGGATATGCCCGAGGCAGCCGACATCGCCAAGCAAGCGAAATACATCCAGCTACGAGCGCAGGAGCTATCCATCGAGAACGCCAAAGGCCACGCCAAAGGTCTTTGGTCCCGAATATGGCCTTGGTTGCTCTACGTTTTAGCGTCCTATGTCGCTGCTGTAATTTTGGGGCTCTCATTGCCGGGCAGAATAGGGGATGAGAGTTCTGCGATATTGATGCTGGTATTACTTGCGATTCCGTTCATCCGGATGGCACTTCGGCGTCTGACCTGATCCTGCCTGTTACCAGGTCAGCTCCAGCTCTCGATCCATTCCTCGACCAGCTCGCCGACCGTGATGCGCTTCTCGGCGGCCAAGATCTTGAGCTTCAGGTGGAGATTGACGCGAATGTTGGCGGTCTGCCGCGCATCTCTTCTGAGACCAAAGGCACGTTGAATCCTCATAGAACAAATAAGGAGTTTGTTCATGTCTAAGTATTCCGCTTCTTATGCCCTTTGCTTGTTGACATCAATGGGTGCCGTCGCCCTGTCGATACCCGCCACAGCTCGCGCTGACACCATGCTGATGACCCCCAATGGCACCTGTTGGGTCAACAGCGCAGGATTCGTTTACGGCTGCTCGCAACCACCCCCGCAGATGGTCATGCCGCCGCCAGGCGCATCGACCGAGCAAATGGAAAGGGCCTACCAGCAAGGTGCAGCAGACGCCCAGCAGCAGGCCCAGAAGCAGGCTCAGCAGGCAGAACAGGCTGCGAAACAGCAGGCTAGGCAGCGGGCCTACCGACAGCGCGAGGCCGTGGCCACGGCAATCAGGGACCGGCAGGTGGAAGAGGGGCAGCGAGACGGGGCCTACTGGGCGGCGCAACGAGAAAAGTACGAGGCCCAACAGCGATCGGAAGAGGGGTTGTCGAACAAAATTTGCCGGTTCAGAGGCAAAAGTGGAACCACATATGCTTACTGTGAAAAGACATCGAAGCCCGAGGATGTCGTCATCCAGTGATTCATTCGACATCGCCCTGGCGGCCTGTTCATCGTGGTGCTCGCCGTCGTCTTCTGGCTCGTAGATACGCGCAGCCGCCAACTGCTCAACCTCACCATTCCTGCGCTCAAGGAAATTGAGTCGTCGTTTCCCGAGACGCACCGGCTCTTCGCGATTGACGCGGCCTCGCAAGGAAAATATGTTCGCTATACGTTTGCGATCCGTGTGCTGCTGGCGACCCAGCTTTTCTTTGGACTTGGCGTTGTGTTGTATGGGGCTTGCCGTTGGTGAGCGCTAAGGCGGACGGCGACGCCGCCGCTCAAATCCAGCGCTAGTGTAGTGTTGCAATCTTGATTGAACTTATAAGCGGCCCGCCGGTCTCATGTTTTACTACGAGACCCGCGGGAGAGATGGCGTGCGAGTTGCCCCCAACATGGTGTTGAGCGACGAGGAGCGTA
>VFSW01016169.1_pt1 | contig 10202 bp, 9 predicted proteins | sample 5358111 | NCBI WGS metagenome assembly VFSW01 (sample SAMN11554181, study PRJNA540505) | mine drainage metagenome | isolation source: sediment from site ElyBrook_90M | place: USA: Ely Copper Mine, Vershire, VT | collected 2017
TACCCCCCCCGGGGGCCCCCCCCCCCGGCCGCGCCCCCGCCGCGCCCGCCGGCCGGGGCCGCCCGTGGGCTGCCCCTGGTTAGAAGGGCAGCTTGCTCACTGCGGGCGAAGGCGTGACGGTCACTCCGGCAGCCTGCAGGATGTTGCTCGCGGCCTCGGCGAAATGATGGGCGTCGTGCGCTTCGGCAGCAGCCGCCGTGTACTTGCCGGCCTGGTAGTCGCTATAGGCCTGGTTGTAGAGCGAAACGGCTTCTGCCTGGAGAGCCGCCGCATCGCTGTTGGATGAGCTCGCGTTGTGCACGCCAACGATATCGGCATAGGCGGCCGAAAGTTCGTGGCCAGCGCGACCCTGGGTGTTCACGGCCGGAGCGCCGCTCGGGGCCGTGGGTGGCTGAGGCCGGGTCGCATACGACGGCGCGGCGGTGCCGAGCACGTCATCAGCGACGTCGAGCACGCCGTTCGCTGCCTCGTGGGCAGCCCGCGCATCCTGGCTCGCGACCGTGTAGTTGGCGGCAGTTGCAGCGGTCTGCGCCTTCGTCACGAGGGAGTTTGCTGTACTCAGGATGGCGGACAGCTTCGTCGAATCGACCTTGCTGCCGGCGGCGGTAAGGTCCAGCTTCGCCGAAGCGATGGCAGCCTGGGCTGCGGAAATCTCAGCAGCGGCGCCGGTGGCCGTGTTCGGTGCAGCATGTGGGCCGCCAGGGCCGCCCCGGCCCTCCGTTGGAGGCAGCGAAGTGGCCGGGGTCGGAGAGGTGCTCGGTGTCGTCGTCGATGTGCTTGGAGTCGTCGTGGTGACGGTCGCAGGCGTGCTGGTCGCCGATGGCGAAGGCGATTGAGCGAAGGTCGTGTAGATGCCCATGCCGGCAAGCAGCGTCGCCGAGCCGACTGCTCCCGCGAGTCCCATTTTTAGTTGTCGGATCAATTGGATGCTCCTGTTGGAAGGTGTGCCGCGGTCTGCGGCTGAATTTCACGATAAGTGCTGCCCCTGTGGCCCATCTGTCGAAACCTGAAGCCAACCTGAGCGTCCTGCCACCCTGTACCGCGTGTTTACGCGATCCGTGCATCGTTGCGGTCCCCGGCGGGCCAGAGCTGCCACACAGCTCCGCCGAAGCATTTACACTCGTGGAGAACGACTTGCCGCCCACCGGTCGCAAAGGTGAGGTCCCGATGGAAAGTCCGTCCCCGGTGCCATCGACGCGCGTCCTGTTCATCGAAGACGAGCAGGCCATTGCCGACCTTGTCTGTCTCGGCCTGCGTTACGAGAACTTCGAGGTACGCCACGCCGCCACCGGTGAGGATGGCATCCTCGCCGCGAGGGAGTTTCGCCCGGCACTCGTCATCCTCGACGTGATGTTGCCGGGCCTCGATGGGCTCGAAGTGTGCAGGCGCCTCAAGACTGTGGGCAACCCCGGGATTATCATGCTGACGGCGCGGAGGGAGGTCGAGGATCGCGTGCGCGGCCTCGAGATGGGTGCGGACGACTACCTCACCAAGCCGTTCGACTTCAAGGAGCTGCTGGCTCGCGCTCGTGCCCTCCTCCGGCGCCTCGGCCAACTCTCCGATGACGTCTGTACCGTGGGCGATATCTCGCTCAACCTTGGCACGCGCGAGGCCACGCGCAATAGCGTCCCGCTCGATCTCACGACTCGCGAATTCGAACTGCTCGCGGCGCTCATGGCCCATCCGCGCCAGGTGCTCAGCAAAGAAGCTCTCCTGAACCGCGTCTGGGGTTACGACTTCGCGGGCGATGGCAACGTCGTCGAGGTGTGCATCAGCCATCTCCGGGCAAAACTCGGCGACAAGCCGGTGCAGCCAATCAAGACCATTCGTGGCGCGGGGTACTCGTTCCGATGGTGAACATACGCCGGCTCATGCCGCGCACCATTCGCTGGCGCCTGACGGCCGTGCTGGTAACGGTGATGGCGGTGCTGCTGGTGACGCTCGTCGCGACGCAGTACTTCTTGCTGCGTGACTTCCTCTACCATCGCGTGGAGGTCACAGCCGCCAATGCCGGCCGGCTGGTCCTGGAGCGTCACACGCCGCCGAAGGGGGGCCCGAAAGAGCCTCCCCGCCCAGCGACGCCGCTCACGGTTCGCGCCGGCCCGCTCCTGCAGGATCTCGCCACCTCTGGCTATTCCGGGCAGGTGCTCGATGCCGGCGGCGCCCTTGTCCAACAGCCGCAGGGGAGTGACGGTTCGACTCCTCCCGCCCTCCCCGCGCCGCAGCCGTCCCGAGATGTGGCGTCGCCGGGCGGCGCTGGCCCGGTCACCTACATACTGTCGTTCCAGGGTGCACAGTTCACTGTCGTCGACCTTCCGATTGCGCCAGACCCTTCCGGTGGGAGCGGTGGCGTGCTTCGCGTTGTCGCTCCACTGAGCGAGGCCGATGCTACGCTCCGCAGCCTCCTCGAACTGGATGCGGCCATCGTTGGCGCAGGGCTTGTCCTCGTGCTTGTACTTGCCCCGTGGCTCGCCGGGCTCAGCCTGCGCCCGCTCGGTCAGGTGGTGTCGATTGCGACAGCGGTGGGCCGCGGCGACTGGACGCATCGCGATCGGTTGCCCAGCGGCGACGACGAAGTTGTGCGCGTCGGCGAGGCCCTCAGCGTAATGATTGCGGAGATCCAGGCCCGGCTGATCGCGCAGGAGCGCTTCGTCGCTGACGCTTCCCACGAACTGCAGACTCCTCTGACGACCTTTCGGAGCACGCTCGAGCTGCTGTTGCTGGAGGTGGACCGGACCCCCGAGGAACGGCTCCGCCTGCTCGCCAACCTCCGGCGGGAAACGCTGCGGATGTCGCGTCTCGTCGATGATCTGCTTGCACTGGCCCGGAGCGGGGAAACCCCGCGCCGGGCCGCACCATGCTATGTCGCAGCCGCCGTCGACGAGGCGATCGAAGAAGTTGGCCAGTCGCTCGCCCTTCGCACCGTGACATTCGACCTCGACCGGTCGGTGCGCGTGAGCGGCGATTCAGACGCCATCCGCCGCGTTGTCCGGAACCTGCTGGAGAACGCGGCAACGTTCACCTCCGATGGGGGCACAATCAACGTCTCGGTCCGGCGTACACGTGACATGGCGGAGCTCTCGGTCAGCGACGACGGCATCGGCATCGCCCCGGAACATCTCGACCACATCTTCGACCGGCTCTATCGAGCTGACGCGTCCCGGTGGCGGGGTCGCGGTGGCGCGGGCCTGGGCCTCGCAATCGTGCAGGCGGCGGTGACGGCCCATGGCGGCTACGTCCGCGTGGCGAGCGAGCCTGGCAAGGGGAGCACGTTTACCGTGGCGCTGCCACTGGTGAGTCCCGCCGGCGGCAGCGCGAATCCCGCAGGTTCCGCCGTCGAACCAGCCATGGGCGAAGCTGGTGTCCACAATCATGCCGGCGGGTCGGCGTCACCAGCCTCGCGCGTGAAGCCCGGCTGAGTGGTTCCCGGCCGTTCGCGTTCCGCGCGGTTCTGTGGGCCCGCAGCGTCCACTCTACGGGTACCCCAGGGCCCCGAATCGCTGTCTCTTCAGGCGGCCGTCGTGTGTTGCATCACGAGGCGGTTGCGGCCGGCGCGCTTTGCTTCATAGAGTGCCGTGTCGGCCGCTTCATAGGACCGGGCGAGGGAGTCCTCCCGAGTGCGCGCGCCCGGCAGCCATGGCGAGAGCCCGGCACTGACGGTCACGCAGACGCTCGCTGTGGCGAGTGTAATTGGGCTTGCAGCGACCGTGCGGACGGCCTTCGCGCAGAGGCGCTCTGCTTCGGCAACCGGAGCTTCGAAGATGCAGCCAAATTCTTCGCCACCAACGCGGCCAAGGCGGCCAGACGATCCAAGGGCCTTGCTCAGCCGGCGCGCCACCTCCCGCAGGACGTCGTCGCCGACCGGGTGGCCGAAGCGGTCGTTGATGGATTTGAAGTTGTCGATGTCGAACATAGCAAGCGCCGTGGGGCGATGGCTCACGGCGAAGTCGAACCATGCTCTCCGGCTGAGGCACCCGGTGAGACTGTCGTGGGTCGCGAGATATTCAGCTTCCAGGCGCATGCGGTCGAGTTGGAGGGCCTGCGCGGCGAGTGCTTTCGAGCTCGCGACGAGGGAGGCGTTGAGTTCGCGGAGCTGCTGGTCCCACGAAACGATCCGGGAGGCAACATTGATGCGGGCGCCGAGTTCCGCGGGGTCCAACGGCTTGCTGAGGAAGTCATCCACGCCCGCTGCGAGCGCTTCCAGGCGGTCATGGCGCTGCGTCTTCGCAGTGAGGAGGATGACGTAGGTGTAGGAATCCATGGCCTCGGCCCGGACGTGGCGGCACAGTTCGAGTCCGTCCATGCGTGGCATCATCCAGTCAGAGATGATCACCGGGACCGGTTCACGGCTGAGGCGACTCAACGCCTCAACACCGTCTCGGGCAACCACGGCCTCGTGACCCAGGCGTTCGAGCGTCTTCCGCAGGATGAGCGCCGAAACGGCGTCGTCGTCAGCGATGAGAGTCTTCATGCCGCTCGCCTCGGGTGCATGCCGTCGCAAAAGTCTCGCAGGCGGGCCCGCTCGGCATCGAGCCTTGCGAGCAGGTCGGGAGCAGCGGCGAGGTCGGCGGACTTGCCAAGGCTTTCGAGCCGGGCCACGACACCGCCCAGGGGGCCTGCGCCGATCGCCCAGCAGCTGCCCTTCAGCCGGTGTGCTGCGAGCACAAGCGCCGATCCATCGCTTTCGGCAACCGCTTGTTTCACCTCCCGCAGTGCGTCGGGGAGGGATCGCCAGAACTCTTCCAAAAGTTCCGAGCGCAGTTCGGGGTCGTCGCCGGAGGCCTGTTGGAGCTGTCCTTCGTCGAGCGGGCAGCTGTCATCGGTGCCGGGATGGTCTACGTCGATAGCCCGTTGCCGCTCCGTCCAAATGTAGAGTGCGTTCCAGAGGTCGGCCGGCTTCACGGGCTTTCGGACATAATCATCCATGCCCACCGAGAGACAGCGATCGCGGTCGCCGTCGAGTGCATTGGCGGTCATGGCGATGATGGGGAGATGCCGGCCGCTCACTCGTTCCAGCCGCCGGATCTCCAGGGACGTCTCATAGCCATCGAGCCCGGGCATGTGGCAGTCCATCATCACGACGTCGAACTCAGCGTCCGCGAGCGCAGCCAGCACCTGGTTGCCGTCGTCGACTGCGACCACGTGGCAGTCCCACTTCTGCATCATCCGCATAGCCACCTTCTGGTTGATGGGGTTGTCTTCCGCGAGGAGCACCCGAAGGCCCAGGGGGGACTCTTGTCGCCCCTGCGGTGCTTTGGCAGGTGCTGCCGCCTGCGCAACCGGCGGACTGTCGGCGGCCAGTGCCTCCACGAGGGCGTTGTAGAGCTGCGATTGGCGCACGGGCTTCGAAAGGGCGGCGGTGAATCCCAGTGCCATCGCTTGGTCCCGCGGAACCAACCCCGCCGAAGAGAGCAGGATGACCGGCAGCTCGGCCAGGCGCGCGTCGGATTTGATGAGCGACGTGGTGTCCTGTCCATCGAGGTCGGGCATCTGGAAGTCCATCAGGACCGCCGCGAACGTCTCTCCCCCGCTGCGCAGCGTGGTTAACGCTTCCAAGCCGGATACGACTTCGACCGGCCGGCAACCCCAGGCAAGCAGCTGCTCCCGGAGGATGAGGCGATTCGTCGCGTTATCGTCTACCACGAGGATGCGGCTGCCGGTGAGCGAATCTGAGTGCTGGCGCGACGGCGCTTTTACGGCCTGCCGCTCGAACGGGATTTCGACCCAGAACGAACTGCCGATGCCGGGCCGGCTCTGGACGCCCATGTGTCCACCCATGAGTTCGACAATCTGACTGCTGATGGTCAGACCGAGGCCGGTGCCCCCGTACTTTCGCGTTGAGGTGCCGTCCGCCTGCGTGAAACTCTCGAAGATCGCACGCTGGCGGTCGGCGGCGATGCCAATCCCGGTGTCTGTGACCGCCAGCAGCACGGTCACTTGCTCCGCAGATTCGGCGCTGACTGTGGCCCCGATGCCGATCTCGCCTTGCTCCGTGAACTTAAGGGCGTTCCCGACGAGGTTGACGAGCACCTGGCGGAGACGGCCCGCATCGCCGCGCACCGCCGAGGGGAACTCTGGCGGGATCATCGAGAGCGTGAATTCGAGCCCCTTCCGGTGCGCCGCCGGGGCAAGGAGGTCGCCAACCTCTTCAATCACGGTGCGAAGGTCGAAATCTTCGACCTCCATGCGCATCTTTCCCGCCTCCAGCTTCGAGAAGTCGAGGATGTCGTCGATCACCGTCAGGAGGGCGTCCGCGCTATCTCTGATGGTCTCGACGTACTCGCGCTGCTCGGGCGAGAGGTTGGTCTCCGCCAACAATGCGGCCATCCCGATGACGCCGTTCATCGGCGTGCGAATCTCGTGACTGGTGTTGGCGATAAACTCTGACTTCGCGCGCGTCGACAGCTCTGCCTTCTCGGCGAGTTCGAGGGCGGCGCTGTGTGCCTCTTCCAGCCGCGCGTTGAGCTCGCGAAGCTCCCTTTCGGCGCGTGTACGGTCCGTGATATCGAGTGCGACCGCGATCGCCCCGTTGGGCTCGCCGGCGTTGTCGCGGAGGGGGCCATACCGCGTCTCATAGTCGCGGCCGGCCCAGCTGCCGAGGGCTGAATGGGTTTCACCCGCGAGGCATCGCCGGAGGCTTTCACGGAGCTGGCTGAGGAGGGCCCGCGGAAGTCCCTCAATGTCGTCGTAAATGGACCGCCCAACGAATGATCCGTCAGAGATCGAGGGAGCCAATCCTCCCCCTTCGACCAGCATGACGGTCCCGTTTCGGTCGAACGCCGAAATGAGCACCGGTGAATTTGCGAAGATGGCTCGCAGGCGCTGATCTGCTTCCCGTAGTTCTGCGTTGAGGCGAAGGCCTTTTACGGCGGTCGCGGCCTGCGAGACCAGTGCTGTCAGGAACTCCACTTCGGTGGGGTCGAGTTCGTGACTCGTGGACGCCGAAAAGTCCACGGAGCCGAGCACCTTTTCCTGGAAGATGATCGGGAAGGTCGCAATGGAGAGGATATGGGCTCGCTGGAAGAACCGCTGAAGCTGTTCGTCGGCGGCGTTTCGCACTTCACCGGCGAAGACATCCGGGATGAGCACGGGCTGCCCGGTGGACACCAGGCGCTTGATCGCGCGGAGCGCCAGTTCATGTGCGGCCTCCGGCGAGCCGCCGTAGGCAGTTGCGGTTTCAGTGTCCGAATGCCGGGAGATGTTCTGGGCGCGTTCGATGACGTGCTCCAGCGAGGCATCGGCGAGGGTGATGTTTACCCACTCGAAGCCGGAGGCCTTCGCCAGGGCCGTGGCCAGAGCTTCCAGTACGTGTCCCATCTCCGCCGCCTGGCTGAAGGCCGCCGCGACATCGGCAAGGGCTCCAAGCTGTTGACGCTGGCGCGCGTGGTGCCCGGCGTCGAGCACGTTCGCGACGAGATAGGCGAAGATCGGCCTGACCGCCGTGATGATCGCGATGTCGCCTTTGCTCAGTCCATTTGGCCATGGCCCGCGCACGACCAATACCTCGGAGTTGCTTTCGCTGGCGGGCAGGATGGCAGCGATGTGCGTAACCGGCACGCCGGTGCCCACGGGCGCAAAAGCGTCCTGGACGAAGCCGCCGGATGCGGTGAACATGCCTGCCGTCATGAGGGGATGAGTGGCGAGCCCCTTCCAGACCATCCAGTAGCCGCGCTGCTTGATCTCATAAGCACCGGGCGCGGCGTCGCTCCCGAGCCGCACGAAGTGTGGGTCACCGGCCCGGAGGACGTAGGCCTCCTCTGCACCCAGCATCTGGCAGAGCAGATCGCAGGCGGCGACGACATGGCCGACGTCCAGGGACTTTGACGGAGTGGACGCAATGGCGGAAAGCGCAGAGATCTGGGCGAGAGGCATGGCGGTACTTCCGGGTGCGGCCGGGTATTGCAAGTGGCGGCACTCATGGGAGGTATCGGCAGCTACGGCAGCGTGCCGCAGACGTGAGTGGGCGCTCTTGAGGTGATTGCACGGCCGCGGCTGGTAGACTGGCCGCAGGTGGCGGGCTCGTTCGTGGCCGTTCGACGCTTGGAGGCAGCCCAGCGGGGCTCGCGCATGGAGTCGCGGTTGAGCGTGGACGACCGGCGATCCGCGACCAGGCATCGTGATGCACTCGTGCCCCCGTAGCTCAGCGGATAGAGCAGTGGTTTCCTAAACCATGTGCGCAGGTTCGATTCCCGCCGGGGGTACCACCGCATTCATACCTGAGCGCGGTCGATAATGCGTGCCTGGGGGCGTCCCCACCAACCGGGTGGTTCCGCTGACGCGCTTCGCTTACATCTGCGGGAGGCAGCGGTGGCCGAGACGGAGCAGACCGACTTAGAAGAGCACGCAACGGAGCTTGGGAACGTCGAAGTTGCTGAACACGACGTTTTGCTCAACATCACTGGCGATTCTGTTGGCCGGACTTGTCTGGTCGATGCCTGATGTCTTGCCCGCGCGAGTGAGCCAGCACGGTGCGATCATCCACCAGATCCAGCCACCGGCGTCCGCGAAGGGACCACCGGTGGCCCCGTCTTTCTCCGGGCGGGACTCTCTAGCCGGGCGCTCATCTCGCGACCTTCCTGAACACGGCAGAATCCGACCAATTGGCCGTTGGCAGTGTTGAGCCGCGAATCCGCATCTGCACATCAAGCCAGACGCCCGGCCTCAAAGCCTTCTGGCTATAATCATTCTGGTAGCTCTTGAGAGGTCAGCCCCAATGTCGCTTTTCGTGGTCCAGCACAAGCACGCCGCCGCCGCCTGCCCTGCGGGCAATGTCGAGATGGCACCGCAGCTTCTTCGTGTGTTGGCCAGCGGGCCGGCACAGGGCGTGAACATCCTCGCCGAAGCCGTGATCGACGGTGGCCACGAACTCAACATGATCGTCGAGGCCCAGTCGGCATCCACCGTAGACGCGTTCATGTCGCCGTTCGCCCAGATGGGTTCGGTTTCCGTCCGACCCGCGTCCCACTGCGAAACAGTGGTCGAACGTGGTGCCTGTTGACTGTTCTTCAATTCTTTCACCGAGGCGCGCTGGCACACGGCACCGCCGTCAAACGGTAGCAGAAAGGTATGTTCATCAATCATGGCCCTGGTTAGCGGTGCCAGGTCTTGAATGCTCGCCAAGCCAGTCTGCTGAGGGAGGGAGTGGGTTTGAGACGAAGAAGCTGGGATGAACAAGCGGATCTCGGCGAATCGAAGATGACCGCCGGTTGGGTGCGCGAATGCACCCGTTCGAGATACGGCCCATCGATGCGTCAACGGCGTAAAAGGCACGAGCAAGGGCGCAGTCGCACTCTCCGACGGCGAGACTCTCGAAGGCCGCTGCGGCTCCGAGCGACGTCAAGCGAGGCTGCGACAGCTGCCCGACGAACCCCGGAAGCCCAGATCGGCGTCCGCGCGAGGTCGATGGGTTCCTGCGGGTGCCCGGGCGCCCGGCTGTTTTCGCCATCCGCGGAGCCCTGGTAGGTGGGCAACCCGTCGGCGATATTGATGTAGCCAAAGTCGTGGTCGGGGCCAACGACTGCTTTTACATCGGCACCCCACCCTCCTTCAGCGCTCCCCGCGCCCGCAGGGCTATGAACTGGCTGTCCGTCAGGGGCAGCCCCATTGCCACCGCCTGCTCCCACTGGTTGTCCAACATCACCCGGTTGGCGTCCACCCAAGCCTGCCCGTGCCTTCGCACCAGTGCCCGTGTCGAGTATTCCTTGTCGAGAGCGTAGCTTGGCTCCGTCCCAGTCGTCGGTGTAGTTTCCGGGATTCTTGTATTCGCCGAAGGTTCCATATCGTTCTCCTATGGTGAATGGGTCGGGCTGGCCGCCATTGTTGAAGACGTTTTGAATGTCTCCTTCTGGTGACAGCATGAAGCCCGTCTTGCCGTCTTCCGAAAGAAATGCCCTTGAGTTTGCAAACTCTTCCGGAGCATGCTCAGAGAGGTTCTCTGGGCGCGTGTTCGGCGAGGTTGTTTCCGGCTTCCATGACCAGAAGCACGACGGTCAGCCCGCCTTCCTTGACAAGGGTCACAGCTCTCCGGCCGTGGCCATGCAGGCCATGCGTGGAGCTCTCCCTCCTCGCGGTTCAGCGCAAGGACGATGCGGTCTCCTGCGACCATGTGGCTTGTCAGGTACTCCGGTGTTTGCGTCTTGGCCATTGCTGCCTGGCGACACTATCGGAAGTCCCGGCCCCGCACCGCCCCCGTCTCTCGTCTC
>VFSW01016170.1_pt1 | contig 10201 bp, 25 predicted proteins | sample 5358111 | NCBI WGS metagenome assembly VFSW01 (sample SAMN11554181, study PRJNA540505) | mine drainage metagenome | isolation source: sediment from site ElyBrook_90M | place: USA: Ely Copper Mine, Vershire, VT | collected 2017
GAGGGAAAGGAGAGGGAGGGGGCAGAAGGGAGAGGGAATGGTGTTGCAGAGGAGCCGCTGTGAGATCACAGCTGATCTCGAAAAGCGTTAGGATTATCCTTGCCTCAGCTGTGCGCTTGAAACCCTTACAAAGGTGTCGCTGGCAAAGTACGCCAAGGTCTCTCCTTCAGCGTTCGGCCTCAACGGCAAGAAGCGCATCGCAGTGTTGCGGACCTCGGGCGCGATCCTGGGCCGCTCATCCGGCGCCACCTCGAGCGCCATCACGCCGGACGGCGTGGTCCCGCAGCTTAGGGCGCTGGCCAAGGACAAGAACGTGGCGGCCGTGGTGCTGAGGGTCGATTCTCCGGGAGGGGACGCGCTGGCCTCCGACCTCATGTGGTGAGGGAGCGGTGAACAGGGAGCCGACACTCTGTTCCGGCAGATTGAAGTTGGAATGCTCTCTGATGACCGCCGGCCATGTCCTCGTGCAGGAGGGAGATTCGTAAGCTGGGCGAGAAGAAGCCCGTCGTGGCCTCCATGGGCGACGTGGCCGCCTCGGGCGGTTACTACATGGGCATGGCCTGCAAGACCATCGTGGCCGAGCCGCTCACCATCACGGGGTCGATCGGCGTCGTCACCGGCAAGTTCAACCTCGAAGACCTCTACTCGAGGATCGGGTACAACAAGAAGGTGCTGAGCCGGGGGCAGTTCGCCGAGCTGCTCTCGGACAACAGGGGATTCACCGACGCGGAGCAGAAGCTCTTTGACGCGTCGGCGGAGCACGCGTATCGCTCCTTCAGGGACAAGGCCGCTCTGAGCCGCGGCATGGCGGTCGATGCGATGCAGGAGGTGGCGCAGGTGCGAGGGTGCTATCATGACATAACCAGGGAGTGCGCAGAAAGAGAGGGCGGTGGAACCTCACTCGATGGACGAATACTCCTCCCCTCCACCCCCAGGGCCGAGTCTGGACCGGTGCTGCCGCCTTGGAGCGAGGTCTCGTTGATGCTCTCGGTGGCCTCGACCGAGCGGTTGCGATCGCCAAGAGGATGGCTGAAATTCCAGATGAGGAGAAAGTGACCGTCAGGGAGATGGGGATAAAGAGCTCGTCGCCGTTGGCGCTGCTGGGTGAGCAACAGGGCAATCGGATCATTGAGTGGCTCCCTCAATGTGTGCCCCGCTAGCAGGAGTCGGTGCATCTGCCGGCGGAGGTCTGCAGGCAGCTATGACGACGCTGCTGGGACCCTCGTCAGCGGCAGCCTTCGCGGCATTGCTGGGAGCCAGCAGCTCGTCCATCTCGGACGTTGCTGCGCTGCTGGGGTCGGGCAGGATGAGCTTCCTGATGGCCGACGTGGACGTGCAGCAGCTCGGATCAGTCTCGGCTGTGGGTGCTCAGGATCTCTCGTCGAGCGGCTGCTTCTTGAGCGAGGGAATCGAGGAGGGCGGCGTACAATCGGTGGCGGTGGAGCTGCTGGACGGCTTGTTTGAATGAATGGTGGCTTCCTATATAGCTCGTGGTGTGCACATGCCGCGCTCTGATGCTCTTGCATGCATCAGAGCACAGAGAAAGACGATGTGCCGCCGCCTCCTACTCTCTCTCGTGCTCCTCTGCCTCGCCGCATGCGGTGAGGCTAAGAAGAAGATTCGTGGACTCAATCCGGCGCTGGCCGATCGCTACTCGGGCTCCGGCGGGATCTTCCAGTGCCTCGACGGCTCCAAGGCGATCCCGTTCGATCGCGTGAACGATGATTTTTGTGATTGCGCCGATGGCTCTGACGAGCCGGGCACCTCAGCCTGCGCGAACGGGAGGTTCTATTGCCTCAATCGAGGACACGAGCCTCAGTCCATCTCGGCTTCGTTCGTCGACGACGGCGTTTGCGGTGAGTTCAGGCGTGATCAGATGGCTTGGGGGAGATGTGATCAAGAGGTCGGAAGCATGATCAGGCTGATCCCCACAGACTGCTGCGACGGCACCGATGAGCGCCGCGGCTGCGTGAGCACTTGTCTGGACAAGGCCTCTGGCAAGCTGATCGAGCTGCAGACCAAGGTGGCCTCGTACGGAGACATGCTGGCCAAGAAGGCATCCTACGTGGAGCAGGCGGCGTTGAGGCGCAAGGAGTGGAACGCCCGAGCCGAGACGATCGACATCCAGCTGCAGAACAAGCGATCTGCCGTCGAGGCTGCCAAAGGTGAGGCGCATGCGTCGCCCATGCATTTATTCGTCATTATCGCCAACTTGCCCCCGCGCAGCTGAGCAAGCCAAGGTCCAGGAGGCCAACACCGCCCGCGTGCAAGCCGAGACTGCCGCCAGGGACGCTGAGATTGAGCGTCGGCGCGTCCTCAAGGAGGAGCAGGACGCCGCAGCAGCCGCGGCGGCGGCCGAGGCCGAGGCCGCCGGGCTGGTCGACGCCGACGGCGATGGCGTGCCCGATGTGCAGCAGCAAGCCCCGGCCACGCACGTGAGTGATGGCCGCGACGGGGAAGATCAGTGTTATACAGCTTTTATATTTTTATTTGGGCACAGGGGAATTTGCGCTGGTTGGTTGCGAGTAGCATGGCGGTGTCAGGGTTGGCATTTTGCATGCTTGCAATCCTGGCTGCAAGGTGCGAGCCTCTTTCGCACTCTGTGGCTTCTGACACACCACTGAAATGCCCGAACGGGAACTCTCGCATGTCAACAGGAGGAGACCGCGGAGGAGAGAGGTCGAAGAATCGCTTCACAGTGGACCCACGACCCCGATGCCGCAAACGCAGTTCCGGTGGGTATTGACGCTATCTCCCCCTCTCTCAAGAGTCTGTCTTTCTCTTCCTTCCTATGATCTTGATAGCCATTTGCGAATCTGACGACCCTTCTTGCCGCGCAGGAGGAGGGTGTAGCGAGCAGCGAGGAGGGTCACAGCGAGCACCCAGAGGGCGATGTGGGCGAGTACGACCATGCGGCAGACGAAGACGGCGAGGGCCACGTCGCCGACGAAGAGCCTCTGCCTCATGTCCAAGGTGAATTGAGGGTTGGGGATGGGATTTTTTTAGGTGGAGTAACCCGGCAGCTTGACCATCAGCGGACAGCGCGGGATCCGAAACACACGTGCGAAAAGCCTTGCGAAGAGCTGGAAGCGTGACTCTCGGTGGCATGCCCGCCTTGCAGCTCCGCTCGGCCGGCCGAGGCTGAGCGAGTGGCAGGAATTCATGTTGTTCGTGGAGCTTGTGCAGATGTATTTCAGAGGCTGGGTGGACTGGTTTCGTATGGTGATGAAAGAGGGGATAAAGAGGGACATTCAGGAGCGCAAAGCGAGGCAGATGCAAATGCGGGAAGAGATGATGGCAAAGAGGATAGAACACATGCGTGCGATGCAGCATGCGATGCTTGCCAAGGAGGCAGCAGCAGCTAAGCCCCGCCGCACGCAAAGCACCACCGGCAGCCGGCCCCCGCTCAGGCCCGCTGACGCAGTGGCACCTTTGCCTGAGGTCCCAGGTGCGCGTTGCAAGGGTGAATGACATCTCCGCTCACCCGACCCCCCCCCTTGATGCCTGCCCTTCTCAGAGACGAGCCCCGAGCTGCACGCCGCCAACAGCATGGTTTCAAACCTCGAGGCGGAGCTCACTGCGCTGGAGAAGGATAAGCACGACATGGAGACCTACCAGACCTTTTCCTTTGACTACGGCCCCGCCGACATCTTCTTCCACTACGCCGGCTGGTGAGACAGACGCCTCCTCAAACAGGAGCGAAAATGCGCTTGACGACAGCCTTTCAGTCAGCCGTAAAAGACAGATACTGACTGCCTCTTACCAATGCTCAATCATCCCCCCAGGTGCGTCGCCGAGAACGGCCCGAAGTGGAAGTACGAAGCCTGCTTCTTCGACAAGGCCTTCCAGTCAGAGACGCACGCTCAGACGCAAGGCAACAAGGTCAACCTGGGCTCTTGGAGGGGCTTCCGCGGCAACTACCATCTGGCTATCTTCGAGGGCGGAGACGCTTGCGAAGGCGTGAGTTCATGTTCTTCTCATTAGTTTGCGTCTTCCTTGAGCTTTGTACGGGGCCCGGGCTTCAAATCCCCGCAAACAAATGAACCATGTTCTCCACACGATCTTGCAGGGCATTCTGCGTAGCCTAAAGGTCAAGCTGGAGTGCGGAGCTGAGGACAGGCTCCACAGCAGCAGCGAGCCGTCAGTGTGTGTCTACGAGGCTACTCTCACGACGCCGGCGGTCTGCTCGGACGACGAGCTCAAGGCTCTTCAGGCCGAGGTCGACCACCTCAAGGCACTGAGGGCCGAGGTGCAGGCCGAGATTGACGCTGATGCCGCTGCCGCCCTGAAGGACGAGTTGTAGCGTTGATGCTGCGTAACAGTCTGCGTCATGTCGATTAGGCAAGCTATTATAAACAAGAATCCTGTTGCAAGACCCCCCCCCTGTGTGTGAATGAACAAAATGACGCCTATTCAAATCTGGAACTTCTGCTTGAGCACGTCCATAACCGCCCCGAGGTTGTCCTTGACAGCCACGGGAGGGTTGGCATATTGGCACGAGAAGCCGGCTATGTCCTTGGAATGGTAGGCGATCTTTGACTGCGTGAACTTGAGCCCGTGCGCCGTGCTCACGACAACGGTCCGGTCGTTGGGGCCTATCACGTTGCGTTCCCGCAGCTTGATCAGCGCCGCCAGCGCGACGCCTGTGTGCGGGCAGTTGAACATGCCGGTCCGATCAGCGCGCGCGGACGCGTCCATGAGCTCCTCCTCGGTCGCCTCCTCGACGATGCCATCGGCGTCTTGCAGAGCGAGAATTGCGCGGTCGATCGAAACGGGGTCCCCGATCTGTATCGCCGAGGCAAACGTTGTCAAGGCTTTTTTCGGCGAGTAGGACGAGGAAATGCTCTTGGTGATGCCCTTGGCGGCCTTGAAGGCCTCGTACAACGGGTTGGCATTGGCTGCTTGTGCAACGACGAGCCGCGGCAACTTGTCGACGAGGCCTAGCTCCTTGCACATTTTGAAGCCCTGAGAGTGACACGTGGAAATCACTCCTTCGTGATTGCGCACGAGCGTCAAACGCCCGAGGTGCCCCGACACCTTTCTGACGCACCTTGTAAAACGCGTAGATGTTCCCGAGGTTCCCGCCGGGGATGATGACCCAATCGGGGACCTGCCAGTTGAACTGCTGCAGGATCTCGATCGCAGCCGTCTTCTGCCCCTCGAGCCGCAAGCTGTTCATGCTGTTGGCGAGGTAGATGGGCGTCTCGGCTGTCACCTTTTGGATCAGCTTCATGCACCCGTCAAAGTCCGTGTCGATGCTGAGCACCAGCGCGCCGTTGGCGATGGGCTGGACCAGCTGCGCCAGTGAGATTTTGTCGGCTGGCAGGAAGACGATCGAGGGGATGCCCGCCGCTGCGCAGTAGGCCGACAGCGCCGCCGACGTGTCTCCCGTCGATGCACAGCCCACGGCCGAGATGGAGCCCGGCTTGAGCTTCCTGATCCGGTTGACTTGCGAGACGAGCACCGTCATGCCGAGGTCCTTGAAGCTGCCCGTGTGGCTGTTGCCGCACTGCTTGACCCACAGATCCGACATGCCCAGCGACTCCCGGCCGAACCGCTCCGCCCAGAACAGGTTGCTGTTGCCCTCGAACATGCTGACGACGTCGTCTTTATCCAACCCTGCGCGAAAAACGAAGCGGCGGCGTCATCGCAACATCGCGCATGCAGCATGAGCGCGATCGCATCGCACCCGGCAGCACCCATTCCATCTTGCTCCAGACGCCAGAGCCGTAGGGCCATGCCGTCGTGCCGATGCGGGAGTCGAACACCTTTTTCCAGTAATCGGGCCCATACTGCGCGAGCGCGTTCATGTCGTGGTGCACGTCCAGCAGCCCCCCGTCCTTCGATCGGTACACCACTTCATCCAGCGTGTAATTCTCCCCAGAGAGCTTCCGGCTCTGGACGTCCTTGAACGGCACGAAGCTGGCGTTGAAGTTGGCGTCGTGCGTGTCGAGCGGCGTCGCACGGTTTGAAGAGGCTGCATGCATGGGGGCGTCAACTGCAGCAGCGGCGCGACGCGAGGCATGCGAGTCGACGACTCACTGCTCGACTTCTCCACTGTTGCGCTCGCCACTACCCTGGGGGCGGAGCAACGGGATCGGCGCAGCAACAGCGATCCGGGCGCGTTGTTGGTGGGTAGCCGCATCGTGAGAATTAACTGCGCCGGAACGGTTTTGGGGCCTGCAAATTGTAACCAGAATTCTGCCATGTAAGGTTCTTTCATTCATTCCATGCACGGAGGCAGATACGCCAGATTCTACAAGCCTAGCTTCTCCACCGACCCCTGGGCCACCTTGCCTCGGAATCCTCCTCACAACCCCCAACGGCGCCCGCCTCCCGACAAGCTCTTCATGCCGACGTGCCCCGACCTGCATGCAAGATTGAAGAAGCAGATCGAGTATTACTTCAGCGAAGAAAACCTTCGTCAGGACAAGTATCTCAAGAGGCAGTTCCAGGTTCGTAGACCGAGATGCAAGATGAGAGAATCAGTGAGGAGGGAGTTTACGCCCTGCTGCAGGAGGGAGGCGGTTGGGTGAGGCTCGACTTGATAGCGGGCTTTAATAGACTCCGCCAGCTCAGCCCCTCAGAGGACGTCGAGGCGATTCGGATTGCGCTGGCGGATTCCGAGGTGGTGGAGATATCTCAAAATGGAGAGAGATTGAGAGTAAAACATCCGAGCCAGGTGCCAGGCATTACGACATGATTTTTTAGGGACTGACATTATTCCTCTTGTCGAAAAGATTCCTCACAACGTGAGAGAATGCACAAAATAATAACCTGCTAGTACAGAGTCCGAGAGACAGCCTGATGATTACTCATATGAACAGCCTAATCCGCAAATTCCTTCATGAATGCCTTGTGGAAAGCCTGGAACTTGTTGACAAAGGTCTGCATCTGCTCCTCGCGCGGCAGGATGGTTGTCCGCAGGTGAAAGGTGCCCTTCTCCTGTCCGAAACCAGAGCCAGGCACCGTGCTGATCCCTGTCGCCTCGAGCAGCCTCAAGCAGTACATGACGTCCGGAGCCTTGCCGATCTTCTTGGCCGCATCGATAGCCTTTTGTGGCAGATGGATCTGAGGGCAGGCGGAAGAATATGGATTTCAAACCGCACGGCAAGTGAAATGGCTCTCAGCACAATGAGACGACTGCTCTCATCTCGAGAAACAAAACAGCCACCCACTCTCACCCTCGGGAAGCTGTACATTGCCCCCTCGGTGAAGTTGCACGTGACACCGTCAAGGGCGTTGAAGCCGTCCGTCACCATGTGCGCGCGCCGCCTTAGGCTGGCCAATTCCGCGGCCCGCTCCTTCTGGTAGAGCTCGTAGGACTCGTCCCCGGGCTTGGGAGGGTTGACCATGATGGACAGCGAGATCTGACGGAAGGCATCGAGTGGTTGCCAAGGTGAAAAAGGATGGAGGAAAAAGCTCCAGATTCCTGGCACTGGAGATTTTGCTGAGCCATCAATCAAGTTTCCCAAACGCCCACCTGTCCCATCGTGTTGGGGCTGAGGTTGATGGACGCGCACTTGTAGATCTCCTCAACCGCGCCCTTGTGGATGTTGGTCATCTCGACGCACCCGCCGCGCAGGCCGCACTCACCGCCTGACCCCTAAATGGCAAAATCGGTCTGATCAGCAAATGCTGAATCGCTCCGAATTGCTTTTAAGCTCCCTTCACCTTGGAGACAGTGTGGAAGGAGAGCAGCTCGAGCTTCGAGGCCCACGGCTCGCCCATGTTTTTCATGACCTTCCTGGCGCTGATGAACGGCCGCTCGTCTTGGTAGACGTTTTCCTGCGCACCAGCAGGTCATCATGGTGCCAGGCCAAGCGCAGCCGATACGGCAGGAGGCATCGGCAATAATCATACCTGGTACACCTCGTCAGCCATGAGGACAATGTGCTCCGAAACGGCGAACTTGATCATGTCTCTCAAGTTCTCCTCACTCAAGCACTGGCCTGCCATGATCGATAGGTTGCTTTGGTGACATGTCGTGCAATTGATTCACCCTCATGACCGGCTTTGCGGAAGCACCCTCTCACCGGTCGGGTTGCCGGGGTTGATGAACACGAGGCCTCGCACGTGAGTCCCATTGGCACGGGCATTCTTGACCGCAGCCTTGAGCGAGTCTATGCTGAGGGCCCAATTCTTGCTCTCGTCCAACTCGTAAGGGATGAGTGTCCCACCTAGTGGGGGAATAATTGCCTTTCTGAACATACAGAGCAGTCAGAAAGGGGTCACGCACCATATAGCTGGATGGACGCCGAGTAGAGCGGGTACTGGGGGATGGGCACGAGGATTCCGTCGTGCTCATTGCGGATGATGGTGTTGAGCGCCATGCGCACAGCCACGCTTGCGCCGTCGGTCAAGAAGATGTTCTACGGCAACAGGAATCGTTACGCAGCCCAACGCCCATGCATGCTCACTGACTCACGTCGGGGTTGCTGGGCAGCCCGTCGCGCTTCTCAAAGAACTGCGCGACCTCCTCCCTCACGAGCGGGTTGCCTCTCGAGTCTGTATAGGCCCCGACGCCGCCCTTGAAGGCGGCAAGCAGCTTTTTGGCACGGGCGATGGCGTCCTTGGGAAAAATCGTGTCGATGTCGGGCCGGTCCATCAGGAACGGCGCGGCGCACAGCGCGGCGACCTAGTGCGCGAGGTGTCAGCGCGAGTCAATTGCGCGTGAGTGGACTTTTCCGCCCACCTGCCGCGGGAACGTCATCGGCTTGGCTCCAAGCGCGTGAGGATTGCCGACTGCGCGAGAAAGGCGATAAGGATATATCCTGACCACGCATGTGCCGATCGGTATTGCACGCGCTCACCATTGGTGAAGATGATCTCCTTGCCCGCCTTGCGCAGCTCCTCGGCCCTCAGGTAGAGCTCACCGCGGACCGCATACTGCGTCTTGAGGACGTGATTGTTCAGCAATTCCGGGTGGAGGACCTTGCCCTCGATGCTGTTCTTGGTCTGGCCGTGCTTCAGGCGCGAGAAGGCGGTGAGCGCAGCCGGCTGATGCGTGGAGGCCTCGGCAGCCAAGAGACTGCTCGACTGTTGCTGGGCGAGCAGCCCCGCGAGCGAGCGAGCGATTCCCTTTCGCGACATCTACAAGATTTCGCGCACAAACTTCTCCTAGACCCTGATGAGGTCTCTCTAAGCCTCTCTAAGCCACGCCTTCGGGCGTTCTCTTCTTCTTCTTCTTAGAAGGTAGCAGCCGACGGACAACCAAGCTCTGATCCTCTAAGGAGATGCTCGTGACGTCTGCTGCACCCTCCCGTGCGGCAGGCGCAAGGAAGAGGCCTAGTGTTCAGTTCCGACAGATGCGTCGTATCCTGTCGCCAATCCCGCCAGCGAAGACACTGCGTATCCTGCTGGATCCCCGGCGGCGGCGACACTGGCAAGCCGCTGACTGTAGATTCCGCTCAGAGCGATGCTGACGGCGTGACTGAGGCTCAGAGACTCTTGCAGGCGGCCGATGGGGATGCAGCAAGCCAAGTCACATTCGTCGACCTCCTCGTCCGACATTCCAAGCTCTTCCCGCCCAAACACAAGAGCCACTCGTGTGGGTCGTTTACTACTGACCGGTTCATGAATGAGCTTCTGAGGTAGGAAAAAGAGAAATTGCGCAATGCGGCAAGATACCAAGACTGTGCGTGTCATCGATCGCCTCACCAGCAGCGTTGGGTGCTGCATCAGCGCCGGCAGGTCAATCGAAGGCACACTTCTCCCCTCTGGGACCCATCTTGTGAAAGCAACGGACAGGTCGCAGTCAGCCGTCGCCTCACGAACAGTCGCATGGCTCTCTGACTGGTACAAGAGGTACTGCGCTCCCTTGCTCGCGCTCTTTGAATGTCTGCAAACGGCATCATGCAGCGAAATGATTGGAAAATTGCCTGAATGAATCAATTGCACTTCTGACCTTGTAACATAATCACATCTTGGTTTTACAACTCGTATGGTGGCCACTTCGAAGCAAGAAGCCGAACGGCTGACCGTGCCCAAACTGACGGGCCGCCGTGGGCTCACGAGCACGACTACCACATTCTCCAACAGAGCCGGCGGTTGCAATATGGGATTCCAAAACTGTTGCTTTCGGCTCCCTGTCGCAGCCCTGCAGGGATGTCCGAGTGAGAAACGCGATGGCGCATGGCCGCATGGTGTTGTTGTTGTTGTTGTTACATCACATGGGAACTAGGAGAAGGTTTCAACACCC
>VFSW01016171.1_pt1 | contig 10200 bp, 7 predicted proteins | sample 5358111 | NCBI WGS metagenome assembly VFSW01 (sample SAMN11554181, study PRJNA540505) | mine drainage metagenome | isolation source: sediment from site ElyBrook_90M | place: USA: Ely Copper Mine, Vershire, VT | collected 2017
ATATCTTCGCGGCGTCCGGCGAAGAGCGCCAGTGCCTCTTCGGCAACGCGGTTAAGGTCGCATGGGCGGGGCTGTGGCGCGGGGAACTGGGCCAGCGCGGAAAACTGGTCGACAAGGGTGCGGAGGGTGGCGACGCTGGACAGGATCACTTCGCTGCACTTGCGGATGACTGAGGTCGAGTCCGCCTGGCCGCGGTCGAGATGGCGGCCGATGCGCTCCGCCGAAAGCGCGATGGGTGTGAGGGGATTTTTAATTTCGTGGGCGACGCGCTGGGCCACTTCCTTCCAGGCCAGTTGCCGCTGGGCGCGGAGCAGCTCGGAGGTATCTTCGACGCCGAGGACGGCGCCCGGTCGGCCGTGGGCCAGGTCAAGGCGCGCGCTGGTGGCGGCGAGATGCATGGTACGGCCGCGGGCGTGGAAATCGATCTCAGTGGAGGCCGCACCCATGCGACGGCCGCGGCGGATGAGGGCGGCAAACTCTTCGGCGCACTCGGGCGGCAGCAGGGACTCGATGGGTTCGCCGCGCAGGTCGGAGTCCGCGCGCTGGCCCATGAGCACGGCAAAGGCGCGGTTGGCCTGGACGACCACCCCGGCTGCATTGAGTGTGACCACGCCGCTCGGGATCGTTTCAACGATGGTTTCGAGCTCTCGGCGACGCTCGTCGAGGGCTTGGTTGGCGGCGGTGAACTGGGCGGAGGAGCTCTCGGCGCGCTGGCGGCTGGTCTCCAGGTCGGCGGCCATGTGATTGAAGCTGCGCACCAACTCGGCCATTTCGCCGGTGGTGATGAGCTCGACGCGCTCCTGGTATTTGCCGGCGGCGATCCCGTTCATGGCGTCGGCCAGAGCAGCCACCGGGCGGGTGATCTGTTTGGAGAGGAACACGGCCAGCCACACGCTGCTGAAGAAGACGAACACGGTGACGACGAGGAGCAGAAGGACGAAGTTGGAGCGGATGCGATGACGGGAGCGGAAGAGGCTCCAGTACTCCGCCGAGCCGCGACGGATGCGGGCAGTGGTCTGGCTGAGACCCTGCGGCATAGGTAACACGGCCACTACGGCATTGCCGGCGGCGGTGACGGACATGCCAAGAGCATATTGCTCGTCGCCGATGATGAGGACGGGTTGATCCGTACGCTGTGCGGCGGCGAAGACGTTGGGGTAGAGAGTGCCCTTGAGCGGGATAGGCGCAATGCTCTGGCCGTCATCCGTTTGATCGGGGAAGGACGGGATAAGGCTGATCGGCGTGTTGTTGGGCGGGGCCTGAAAGGTGGCGAGCACGCGCCGCTGCCTGTCGTAAACGACAACCCAGCCGCCGTCGAGGGCGATGCGATGCGAGCCGAGAACATTCTGCAGGGTGGCGAGGTCCCGGTCGGGAGCGCCGTTGGCGGCGATGGATTCTGCTTCACCGCGAGCGTTGCTGGCGACATACTGGGCGAGCTCCCTGACGACGCGGGTGGAATCCAGCCGCAGCTCGGAGATATTCGGAGAGAACCAGCGGTCGATGCTGTTGTTCATGAGGAAGAAGCTGAACAGAAACATGAATACCGCGGGGGTAAGCGCAATGATAGCTGCACCAAGGACCATGCGCGTGCGCAGGCGGGCGCCGAGTGCGCTGGAGCCCTGGTCGGCGTAGAGCTTGAGCAGGTTCCTCAGCAGCAGCATCAGCAGGGCGATGAGCAGGAGGAACAGCACCACGGTGAGGCCGGTAAATGCCAGGGTCTCGCCGGAAGTGTCGGGATTGAGGAAGGTGACTTTGGAGGTGTTGAAGGCCTGGAGACCGCCGAGCAGCGCTAAAACGGCGAGCACCCCGACTGCGAGGAACACGACCCAGCGCAGCCGGGAATTGGGCATCCAGGGCATGGGTGGATTATAGTCCGGGGCTTAGCCGCGCCGTGCTAGGCCAGGATGCCTGCCGGCGCTGTGAACTCACGTTTCTGGCTCTGCGCCACTCCCTTGTGTGTCAGCGTTCCCAGCCAGGTGTTGAGGCCATCCGCGAAGCCAGGATCGCTCCGGAGAGCCTCGCGCGCACCCAGGTTGGCGAGCCGCATGAGGTAGGGGAATGTCGCGTTGGTCAGCGCCAGCGTGGAAGTGGGCGGCACCGCGCCCGGCATGTTGGTGACGCAGTAGTGCACCACTCCGTCTACCACGTAGCTGGGATCGGAGTGGGAAGTGGGACGAGCGGTTTCCACGCAGCCGCCCTGGTCAATGGCCACGTCTACGATGACCGCGCCCTTCTTCATACGGCTCACCATTTGGCGGGTGACTATCCTGGGAGCTGTCGCGCCGGGGACGAGCACGCCACCGATGACCAGGTCGGCCTCGCGGGTGGCGCTGGCCACGTTGTAGCTATTCGAGGCCAATGTGTAAACGCGGCCGTTGAAGATGTCGTCAATCTCGCGCAGGCGGTTCAGGTTCAGGTCGATGAGCGTGACTTTGGCGCCGAAGCCGAGCGCGATCCGGGCAGCGTTGGTGCCCACCACGCCGCCGCCGATGACGGTCACGTGCGCGGGAGGAACGCCGGGAACGCCCCCGAGCAGGATGCCGCGGCCGCCTTTTTCCTTCTCCAGATACGACGCCCCGACCTGGACGCTCATGCGGCCCGCCACCTCGCTCATCGGCGTGAGCAGAGGCAGGGTGCCCTGGCGGTCGCGCACCGTCTCATAGGCGATGCCAATGACTTTGGATTGCAGGAGCTTGTTGGTGAGATCGGGAATGGGCGCCAGATGCAGGTATGTGAAGAGGACGAGGCCCTCGCGGAAGTAAGGATATTCCTTCTCGATAGGCTCCTTGACTTTGACCACCATGTCGGATTTACCCCAGACATAGCCGGCCTCGCCGACGATCTCCGCGCCTGCGTCCTGGTAGTCGGAGTCCGGAAAGTCGGAGAGAGCCCCGGCGTTGGTCTCCACCAGCACTTTGTGACCGGACTCGGTGAGCGCCTTGACGGCGGCAGGCGTGACGCCGACGCGCGCTTCTTGATCCTTTATTTCTTTGGGCACGCCAACGATCATTCTGTCGCTGCTCCTCAGGTGGGAGTGGGGCGGCGCGCGCGCAGGACATTTGGATGCGGTAAGGAGGGCGTCCAGCGTGCGCGCCAGTTGGGGCTAGCAAGGATGGTACGGCGCGCTGGGCTTCCGATGCGTGCAAAGTTCGTGGTATAACGGCGTGCATGGGAACGAAACGTGAACAATCCGGAGAGTTTTCGCACGAAACATCCATCACGACACCAGTGGGCGAAATGGATCTACTGGACATGGCCATCCTCCGCTACCTGGAACTCAGCGGCCGCGCGACCAACTACGAGGTGGGCGAAGCAGTGGGGCTGTCGGCGTCGGCGGCCTCGCGGCGGATCCAGGCGCTCGAGGAGATGGGCGCCATCCGCGGCTACCGCGCGCTGATTGACGACCGCCTGCTGGGCCGGCAGATGACGGTGTTCGTTCGCGTGACTCTGGAGAAGCAGTCGGCGCCTGTGCTGGCGGGGTTCGAGGCGGCAGTGCGGCACACGCGCGGCATCGTGAGCTGCCATTTGATGGCCGGCCAGTATGACTACATGCTGGTGGCGCGCGTGGCGGACATCGACGACTACGGCCGCCTGCATCAGAACGAGCTTTCGCGGTTGCCGGGCGTCACCCGCCTTGAAACCAGCTTCGCCCTCCGCGACGTGCTCGGCGACGTGCAGGCGTAGCGTCAACTCAAATGTGACTCAAATGTGGGCGCCCGAAAGGACCTTTCAGGCTCCATTGCGTCACGAGATTTCTTGCCGGCAACAGAGAATTCGGGACACTCTCCCGGTTAATTTCAGGAGCAGTGGCAATTGACAGAAGTGTATAAGTAGCGGAAGGAAGAACAAATCTCCTCGAGAATAGGGAGACAGATTGCATGAGAGGACTTGCTTGTTTTGCTCTCGTTTCCGTCCTTGCTGTCCCGTCTTTGGGGCAGGCGGGCTCGGCATCCAGCGACGTGCCTTCCGCCGCTCGAGCGAGGGCGGAGATATTTGGCGGGTTTTCGCTGGCCGCCGGCGGCGCACAGCAGGCGGGCCGCGTAACCGGCACGGATTATGGATTCAATGGAGGCGCGGATTTTCGCTTGTTCCCGCACATCTTCCTGGTGGCCGACGTGAGCCAGTACAGTGATCCAACCGATGGCATCGACAAGTCCTCGGACACGGCGTTCCTCTTCGGGCCGCGATTTCTGGTCCCCTTCAGCCACAACTCGCGGGTTTCAGTCTTTGGTGAGATACTGGCGGGCGGCGACCTGTTCCATAACAGCGGCCAGTCCTACACCTTCACCTACAACAATGCGACGGCTTTCGCCCAGGCTGTGCAAGGGGGTCTGGATTTTGCTTGGAACAGGCGTGTGAGCACGCGATTTTAAGGCGGGTATCTGCACAGCCTGCTGGTCAACAGCACATATTGCGGCCCCCCACTCCGGCCAACACCTCCGACAATCGCGGACGCTTTACCGTCGATTTTGTATATCGGTTTTAAGCAGGCAAGCGCCTTCCGGGCTTCGCGCACTCCCCAATACCATATCCAATGCTGGTATAGACTATGGTAAGGAGTATAGTATGCCCGCGGCAGCAAGAAAGATCACCGTAGAAGTTCCCGCCGATCTCCTGACCAAGGCGCAAAAGGCAAGCGGAACTGGAATTACGCAAACCATTCGCGCGGGCCTCGAACTGATCGCGGCTGGCAGGGCCTACGAACGGCTCCTGCGACTCCAGGGCAAGGTTCAATTCTCTCGAACGTCGGAAGAGTTGAAAGCAGACCGATGATCGCCGCCGATTCGAGCGCGTGGATTTCGTTCTTCGAGGGCGACGAGGGAGAGGACGTTCGAGCGCTCGCCAAAGCGCTGCAAGCGCGGCAGGTTGTAATGCCGCCTCCGGTGCTTACAGAACTGTTGAGCGATCCGGAAATCTCCCCATCCGTTGCGCAAACCCTCTTGGAGCTTCCCATGGTTCCGTTCAAGGATGGATTTTGGTATCGGGCGGGAAAACTTCGCTCCAGGGTGCTTGCGCGCAGGAGAAAGGCTCGGCTGGGCGACGCATTGATTGCGCAATGCTGCATCGATGCCGATATTCCCCTGATCACGCGCGATGCGGACTTCAAGGCATTTTCCCAGACGTTGAAGTTGAATCTCTTCTAAGCCGGCCCATGATGTCGATCACCGGCGAAATTTGGGTGCCACATCCTAACCGGGCTTTTTGCGGTTAGGGTGGGATGCAACACCGTCCGCGCCACCACTGAGGTGTCATCCTGAGGAGCGCAGCGACGAAGGATCCGCGGTTGCATTTCGACCGCTGCGAGTGAACCAAATCTGAGCCTTGCGACCCTTGGCGACAACTCGCTCGAAACAAACGCGTCTGTCGCAAATGGGTGTAAAGTGTCGGGTATGTTTCGACAACTTACTTTTGGGCTTCGACTCGCTTCTACGCAAGGAGTGGCGAAGGAAACGTATCGCCGAGAGCCGTGCAAAACGCCTGAAATCGCCGCAACTTGTTTACGCGTCCATGGCAGACTGACTGCGGGCAATGGCACGCCATCCACAAGGCTCTGGCCCTTCGGAACTCACCATCTTTATGGCATCTACAGTAATCGATACGGATTCAGTCACGATAGCGCGACTCTTGATAACGAGGCTCCCGAACTCCATTTCACCTTTCCTAAAGGTCTGCCCTTTAGAGCCTCTCAAACAGGGTCACATGCAAGCTGCCTGCATCGCGGGTGCATCCGACATCGTTCTGCCGAAGCAGTAGCTCGTGTGCGGATTCTGACTACGGCAGAATGACCTGTCATGTGGAAGTCATCCAAGGCACCCCCTTGAGAAGGCAGGCCCTCAGCCCAACCCACTCACAATCCATCACCCCAACCCCAGTTCCTTATACCAATCCCCACCCTCCGTGCTTTACCCTAGGACGCACCCGCAAGTTCTTCCCTAATTGAGCAAGGAGCTTCCATGTCCTCCCGTTCGGCCGTTCGCCTCTGCTGCCTCGCCGCCTGCCTCGCGTTCTTCCTGCCACGGCCAGCCACCGCGCAGATCCCCACTCCGGTCTCCGTCCTCGGCCACACCCCGGGCGACGACTTCTACCTGGCCGATTACGAGGACACCGTCAAGTACTTTCATGCGCTGGCGGCGGCTGCGCCGGACCGGATGAAGATGTTTACGGTGGGCAAGACAACCGAGGGCCGCGACGTCGAGATTGCGGTGATCTCCTCGGCGGCCAACATCGCAAAACTGGACGAGACCAAACAGATCACCGGGCGGTTGGCACACGCGACGGACCTGAACGACGCAACGGCGCGGGAGCTGGCGCGCACGTCAAAAGTGGTAGTGCACATTGACGGCGGCCTGCACGCAAGCGAGGTGGCCGGACCGCAGCACACCATGATCCTGGCGTATAAGCTGCTCTCGGCCAAGGACGATCCGGAGATTCAGGCCATTCTGGATAACGTGGTGCTGGTGCTGTGGCCCACGCTGAATCCCGACGGGCAGGACAAGGTGGTGCACTGGTACCGCAAGAACCTGGGCACCAAGTACGAAGTGAGCCCGCTGCCGGAGCTCTACCAGCAGTACGTGGGCCACGACAACAACCGCGACGGCTACATGCTGAACATGAAGGAAGAGCAGGTCGTGACGCGGGCGCAGCTTGAATACAGTCCGGTCATCTTCTACTGCCAGCACCAGACCGCCCCGTTTCCCGCGCGCATCTGGATTCCGCCGTTCTCCGATCCCATCTCAACCAATATCAGCCCTTACGTGCGCAGCTGGCTGAACGTGATCGGGACCAACATGACGGCATACTTGAATGCGCACAACATGCCGGGCGCGATCTCGGAGTCGCGCTTCGACAACTGGTACGCGGGCTTCATGGACTGGGCGCACGTCTTCCGCAACGAGATATCGTTCTTTACGGAGACGGCGCTGTACGAATACGCCACGCCGCACTTCTACACCGTGAACGACTTCCCCAAGGAGTACCGCGATCTGCGCGCGCTGAGCATGTACTCGACGCCCTGGGAGGGCGGGTGGTGGCATCTGAAGGACGCGGTGGACTACATGGTAGGCGGATCGATGTCGGTGCTGGATCTGGCGGCGAAGAATCGTGAGACGCTCTTGTACAACCGCTACCAGGCGGCGCGGGACAACATCGCGCACTACCGCAAGGAGCCTCCGTTCGCCTACGTGATTTCGGACAAGCAGACGGATACCCCCGAAGCCGCGAAGCTGGCGCAACTGATGATCGACAACGGTCTGGACGTGTACGCGTCAAAGGACGGATTCAAGGCGGATGGCGTGAGCTACCCAGCGGGCTCGTGGGTGATTCCGATGGACCAGCCGTTCTCGGCGATGGCCAAGGAACTGTTCGAGCGCCAGCGGTATCCGGACGCGATTGAGGCGGGCACGTCGAAGGCGGTCGACCTGCCCTACGACGTGACCGGCTGGACCCTGCCGCTGCAGATGGGCGTGAATGTGGACGCGGTGACGGACCCGCTGGGAACGGACGCGCGCGCAATGCTGACGAAGCTCGACAAGGTGAATCTGCCTGCGGCATCAGTGGAAGGCGCGGGCACGGTGTTTGCGCTGAGCCACCAGACGAATGCCTCCTTTGAAGCGGTGAACGCGGCGCTGCGCGAGGGCGCGACGGTGCAACTGGCCGAGGAGCCGGTGAAGACCGCGAACGGGATGGAGAGGGGCGCGTTCCTCATTGGAGGAATCGGCCGCGAAAAGGTGGACGAGCTGGTAAAGAAGTACGCGGTCTCCGCCACAGCGGTGAGCGCGCCGGCGCACACGCTGCCCATCAAAAGAGCGCGCGTGGGGCTCTATCGGCCATGGGCGCCGTCGATCGACGAGGGCTGGACGCGCTGGATCCTGGAGAACTACGGCTTCGAGCCGGCCAGCCTCTACAACGCGGACATCCGCTCCGCCGGCCTGCGCGACCGCTACGACGTGATCGTGCTGCCCGACATGTCGTCGCGGCAGATGATGGACGGGTACGGGATCGGGATCGTGCCCGGCCAGTACGCGGGCGGCATCGGGCAGGACGGGCTGGACAACCTGCGTGAGTTTACCCGCGAGGGAGGCACGCTGGTGGCGCTGAACCACACGGCCAGCGCGCTCATCCCACTGCTGAGCCTGCCGGTCCAGAACATCCTCGAAGGCGTGAAGAGCGACAAGTTCTTCTGCTCCGGTGCGCTCCTGCGCGTGAACAAGGAACACGGGGAGCTGCCCGCGAACTATGGCGTGGCTGACTCGCCGGTGGTGATGTTCCAGAGCGGGCCGGCGTTCCAGCCGCTGGCTGGATTCCGCGGGGCGGTGCTGGCGCGCTACTCGACGCAGACCAACCCGCTGGAGAGCGGCCTGCTGCTGCACCCTGAAGCGATCGAGGGCAAGGCCGCGGCGGTGGAACTTGCTTACGGACGCGGACACATCGTGATGTACGGATTCAAGCCGCAGTTCCGCGGGCAGTCGCACGCAACCTACAAGTATCTCTTCAACGAGCTTTACTCGTTTGAGCATCCCGACCTGCCCGCGGAGCAGGTGGCGGCGCAGAAGGGAAACGAGGCAAAGACAGCCGCGAAGAAGCCTGCGGCGGATGATGACGAGGACGATGATTATCCGCAGGAGCGATAACCGATGAGACGGCTCGCTGCCCGCAACGCGTTTCATCCCCAGCGATGGCTTCTTTCCACGCGGTCGGGGCGATTTCGTATCACAATACGATAAAACTCACAATGTAGTACGTTTTTGCACCTTGCTCGACCGATTAACCCTTCTATTTTCTTCGTCGTTAGATGGAATATACCGCAATATGAACCATAGGTAGGGGGGGGAGGGGTGTGTCACCCTTTCCTAAAGCCCGAAGGCCGAATACACGGGTGTGGATTCGGCCCCGGAGCCTTTTATCGCACTTGCCGCAAAGCTCAGGCGGTGACCGCTGTCACGCACCTTACCCTCCTGGCGCGTCTTTCACGCCATCGTCTCCCGCGCTTCGCGCCATAAGTCGATGCCGGCATCGACGGCGTGCTTGTCAATCTCTTTCAGCTCGGCCTCGGTGAAGGCAAGATTGTGGAGCGAGTCGAGCGAGTTGTCGAGTTGTTCCACGTTGCGAGAGCCGATGAGCGCAGTGGTCACCCGCCGGTCGCGCAGGACCCAGGCGATGGCCATCTGGGCAAGGGACTGGCCTCGGGCCCGGGCAATCTCGCCGAGGGCGCGAACGCGGGCTACGTTCTCAGGTTTCAGAAAATCCTTGAGCAACGATGAGTTCTCGAAAGTGGCTCGCGAACTCTGCGGAATACCGTTCAGGTACTTGTTGGTCAGCAGGCCCTGCGCGAGGGGCGAGAACCCGATGCAGCCTACGCCGAGCTCGTCGAGGGCATCGAGCCGCCCGTTTTCGATCCACCGGTTGAGCATGGAGTAGCTGGGCTGGTGAATGAGCAGTGGGACGCCGAGGGATTTCAGGATCCCGGCGGCCGCGCGCGTGCGTTCGGGGCTGTAGGAAGAGATGCCGACGTAGAGCGCCTTACCTTGTTGGACGGCGGTGGCCAGAGCGCCCATGGTCTCTTCGAGCGGCGCATTGGCCCAGGGCCGGTGCGCGTAAAAGATATCCACGTAGTCGAGGCCCATGCGGCGGAGGCTGTCGTCGAGCGAGGCGAGGAGGTACTTGCGGGAGGCGCCGATGCCGTAGGGACCGGGCCACATATCCCAGCCGGCCTTGGTGGAGATGACGAGTTGGTTGCGCAGACCGTTGAAGTCCTTGCGCAGAATGAGGCCGAAGTTTTCTTCGGCGGAGCCGTAGGGAGGCCCGTAGTTGTTGGCAAGGTCGAAGTGGGTAACGCCGCGGTCGAAGGCGCGGCGAAGCATGGCGCGGCCGGTCTCAAAGACATCGGCGCCGCCGAAGTTCTGCCACAGTCCGAGCGAGATGGGCGGCAGGACGAGGCCGGAGCGGCCGCAGCGGCGGAAGCCGGCCTGGTCGTAGCGGGTGGGATTGGGGACGTATGCGGATTCCATGGCGCCTCTTCCTGTTGCGTGCGTTTGCTCCGGCTGTTCACGCGCGGCTTTTGCGTGAGCAGGGGAGATGATCAAGATGATATCCGCCGTGGCGAAGACCGGCGGATGAGGCCGGTTTTTGGAAACCTCGCGGGCCGGCTCGAATAGAATTCCCGATGTGAGAACTTCCTTTGAGATTGGTCCGGTGCAGGTG
>VFSW01016172.1_pt1 | contig 10199 bp, 8 predicted proteins | sample 5358111 | NCBI WGS metagenome assembly VFSW01 (sample SAMN11554181, study PRJNA540505) | mine drainage metagenome | isolation source: sediment from site ElyBrook_90M | place: USA: Ely Copper Mine, Vershire, VT | collected 2017
CGGCGGCGGATCGTGCCACCGACACAATGCTGATCACGCGGGCCGGTTCCGAGCGTGTGATCCGTGCGGCGTTTCAACTCGCGCTGCGAAGGCGCAAACGGGTCGCACTGGTCGACAAAGCGAACGTCCTGCCCTCGATGGCGTTCTTCCGGCAGGTCTTCGACGAGGTGGCCCGTGAGTTCCCCGGCGTAGAGGCCGATAGTGTCTACGTGGACGCGGCCGCACTGTATTTCGTTCAACGGCCGGAGATGTTCGATGTCATCGTCACTGAGAACATGTTCGGCGACATCCTCTCCGACCTGGCGGCGGCTCTGGTGGGCGGCATGGGCATGGCGCCCTCCGCCGATATCGGCGAGCGCTACGCCGTCTTTCAACCCTCCCACGGCTCCGCGCCCGACATCGCCGGCCGGGGAATCGCCAACCCGGTGGCCACCATCCTCTCGGCCGCCATGCTGCTAGACTGGCTCGACACGCCCGCCACGCGGCGCGCGGCCGGCATGGTTTACGAAGCCGTGCGCTCCGTATTCTCCGACCGGAAGGCCCGCACACGCGATATGGGCGGCGTGTTCTCCACCTCGCAGATGGGCGATGCGATTATAGGGGCGCTGCCCCGGCTCGCCGATCCCAAGATCACTCGATGACCCACCACGGCTATCGCATATTCGACACCCACACGCACGTCGGCAAGGCCCGCCACACCGGACGCGCCTACTCAGCCGATGAACTGCTGCGCGAAATGGATCGATTTGGCATCGAGCGCTCGCTCGCGATCCCATACCCGGTCGTCGATGACTGGCGGGCGGAGCATGATGAGATTGGCAGGGCGGTCCGCGCGCACCCGGACCGCCTGTGCGGCTCGGCGTGTCTGAACCCGTTCGTGGCAGAGCCCGTGTTTCGGGAGGAAGTCGGGCGCTGCCGCGAAGAGTACGGCTTCTGCGCTTTGAAGTTGCAGCCGCAATACCACGGATTAAATCCTTTCCCGGTGCGGAGCAACTTCTTCTTTGAGACAGCGCTCGAGAACAAAATGGCGGTCATTTGCCACACTGGCTCCGGACTGCCGTTCTCCTTGCCATCTCTTCTAATGAGGCCCGCGCGGAGGTTCCCCGATCTCCGCATTGTTGTGGCCCACTGCGGGGGCGGCATCTTTGTGCACGAAGCGATACTGGCCGCCGTCTTCTGCCCTAACGTTTTTCTGGAGCTTTCCAGTCTCACGGCGCAGCATGTACTGGAAGTCCTCGCCGAAGTGCCGAGCGACCGGCTGATGATCGGATCGGACTTGCCGGAGAACCTATCCGACGAGATGGGCAAGATTCTCTCGCTCGAAATCCCGGACCAGGACAAGCAAAACATTCTGAGCGGCACGGCTTGCCGCTTGTTTTTAGGAGAGAGCGATTGAAACTGCCCACCGACGCCCCCCGTGCGATCTCCGCGCCGTCCGGCGGCGCCCGCCGCTATGCCGTCGTGGTTGCCCTATTTGTCCTATCCATGATCACGTATATCGACCGGGTGTGCATCTCCAGCGCAAAGGGACCGATCTCGGCGGCGATGGGACTGTCGGACAGCGCGATGGGACTGGTCTTCAGCGCCTTTGCTCTGGGCTACGCGTTGGCCCAGATCCCGTCGGGGTGGCTTGCCGATCATGCGGGGCCGCGCCTGGCTCTGGCGTGCGTGGTCGGTGCCTGGAGTGCGCTGACCGCGCTCACCGGCGTGGCATGGAGTCTGGCGTCGCTCGTCGCCATCCGATTTCTCTTCGGCATCAGTGAAGCGGGTGCGTTTCCAGGCAGCGCCAGGGCGATTGTGAATTGGCTTCCGCCGCGCGAACGGGGCCGCGCGATCGGGGTCCTGTTCTCGGGCTCGCGGTTGGGCGCGGCGCTGGCGTTTCCTCTGCTCGCATGGATGCTGGCGCGCTGGTCCTGGCGGCCGTCGTTTCTGATTCTCGGATGCGTGGGCGTCGTGTGGGCGCTGTTCTGGCTGGTGTGGTTCCACGATCACCCGGCGGGCCGCGAGGCTGGGGACAACGCGGGCACCGGCTCGGCGGCCCCGCTCGGCAGCCTCTTTCGCTCCCGCGGCTTGGCTCTGGCGATGGCGCAGTACTTCGCCAGCAACTTCACTTTCTTTCTATGCTTGTCCTGGATGTTGCCTTACCTGAAACAGCAATACCAACTGAGCGACTCCAGGGCGGCGGCGTATGCCATGATTCCGCTGTTGCTGGGGGCGACGTCGCAATGGCTGACCGGTTGGCTGGTGGACGCACTCTATCGCTCCGCCTGGCGCGCCTGGTCCCGGCGTCTCCCAGCGATGCTGGGTTTCGCTTCCTCGGCGGTGGCGCTGGTCGCCCTGACGCGGGCTGATTCCGCCGAAGCGGCGATCGTTTGCTTCACCGTGGCCGCATTTGGCGCGGACATGACCATCAGTCCCAGTTGGGTCTTCTGCGCCGATATCGCGGGCGCCAAGGCAGGCAGCATTTCGGGCGCGATGAATATGCTGGGCAACCTGGGCGCATTCGTCAGCGCCAACGCATTCCCATTTCTCCACGGCTTGACCGGCAGCGCCTCGACCTACTTTCTAGTTGCGGCCGTGATCAACGTCGGGGCGCTGTTCTGCTGGTTCCACATGACGTCCCTAGAGCCGGAGGACACACGAACATGAAATCCACCCTGCCCCTAAAAGGCGTCGCGATGGGCGCCGGTTACTTCTCGCGGTTTCAATACGAGGCCTGGACGAGGATCCCCGAAGCCAGTATCCAGGCCATCTACAACCGCACGGAATCGAAGGCTCGCGAGATGATGGACGCCTACGGCGTGCCGCGATACTACGCGGACTGGAGAGAAATGGTGGACCGCGAACGCCCGGACTTTGCCGATATCATCACTCCACCGGAAACGCATGCAGAGATGTGCGCGTTCCTCGCCGAACGCGGCGTGCACATCATCTGCCAGAAGCCGCTGGCACCCACCCTCGCGGAGAGCCGGAGAATTGTGGAGTCGGCGAAGGCCGCCGGGGTCCGCTTCATGGTACATGAGAACTGGCGATGGCAGCCGTGGTATCGCAAGATCAAGTCGATGCAGCAGGCCGGAGACATCGGCGAGTTCACGCACATCTACTTCCGCATGCGCATGGGTGATGGCTGGGGTGAGGGTGCCTATCTCGACCGCCAGCCCTTCTTCCGCGACTACCCGCGGCTGCTGGTCTATGAGACTGGCGTACATTTCGTGGACACCTTCCGCTACCTGCTGGGCGAAGTCGTCGAGGTGTACGCAAACCTACGCCGGCTCAACCCGGTGATCAAGGGGGAGGATGCCGGGCAGGTGTTCTTCCGCTTCGCCAATGGGGCTACCGCCATCTGGGACTCCAACCGCTACAACGAAGTGGAATCGGCGTCGCCGCGCTTCACGTTCGGCGAACTGCGCATTGATGCGACCGAGGGGCACCTCACACTGGACACCGGCTCGAATCTTCGCGTCAAGCGACTGAGCGAACCCGGCCGCGATGTCGAGTACGCCCGAGCCAATGTGAACTTTGCGGGAGACTGCGTCTACGCCACCGAGCGGCACTTTGTCGATTGCTTCCTATCAGGCGCCGAGTTCGAGTCAAATGGCGAGGACTATCTCAAGACGTTGCAGGTGGTGGATGCCATTTACGAATCCGCGGCAAGCCGGAGCGCCGTGCGCCTTCCGGCGGCGGAGGTTACCGCGTGAGCGAGCGGGCCGAGTTGGTTGCGATCGCGCGGTCGCTCTATTCCCGCGGCTACGCGTATGGCACCGCGGGCAACATCAGTGCGCGCATCGGGGACCGAATCGTCGTGAGTCCCACCAATAGCTCCTTTGGCGATCTCTCGGAGGATGCCTTGGCTGAGGTGTCCTTGGACGGCGCCTCGCTGGTCGGCCCGCGGCCTAGCAAGGAGACCCCCTTCCACCTTGCTGCGTACCGCGCGCGCCCCGACGCATGTGCCGTGGTGCATCTGCATTCCTGCCACGCCACCGCGCTGTCCTGTCTCGACGACCTCGATACCAGCGACGCGATGCCGGTCTATACGCCCTATTACGCAATGCGTCTTGCGTGCCTGCCTGTCGTGGACTACTTTCCGCCGGGAGACGCCGCGCTGGGGCCAGCCGTCGAAGAAGCCGCCGCCAGGAGCCCCGCCGTGTTATTGCGCAATCACGGCTCCATCGCCATTGGACGCTCGCTCAAAGAAGCGGCGGCTTTGGCCGAGGAGATTGAAGAACAGGCGAAGCTCTGCTTCCTGCTCGGTTCGCGTGGGCGCGCGCTCACCAAATCGCAGATTGCCGAATTGCGGCGGCGGTTTCTATGAGCCGGCCCCTGTTTTGCGCCGTTGCAGACGATGACACCGGCGCCACCGATCTTGCCGGAATGCTCTCGGAAGAAGGGCTGCGAACCGTGCTGGTGGTCGACGGCGATCCGGAGCGTTGGAGCGCGGGCTATGATGCAGTGATCCTCGGAACTGGCTCGCGTGCGCTTCCGGCCAAGGAAGCCTACTCGCGCACTCGAGAAGCAACCAGGAAACTCCGCGCGCTGGCCCCGCGGGTCCTCGAGATCAAATACTGCAGCACCTTCGACTCCACCACCGAAGGCAACATCGGGCCGTCCCTCGATGCGGCGATGGATGAACTCGGCGAGCCGTTCACCATTGCGCTCGCGGCACTGCCCGTCAATGGCCGCACTACCTACATGGGCCACCATTTCGTGCACGGGCAGTTGTTGTCGGAATCGCCCATGCGCAACCACCCATTGACGCCCATGCTCAACCCGGATCTGGTAAGCCACCTGCAATGTCAAACCAGCCGCCGCGTAGGACTGGCGGCGTACCCGGTCACGCGCGCGAAACTCGACTTCCTGCGCGGCGAAGGCGTCGAGATCGCGATCCTGGACTGCATCAGCGACACCGATCTCGAGGACGTCTGCGAAGCCATCGCGCATCTGCCGTTGATCAGCGGCAGTTCGGCCCCGGCCATGAAGCTCCCGGCCATCTGGCGGCGCGAAGGGTGGTGGATCCCCGCCGGGCTCGAGCTGCGCCGCTCGCACTCCAGCGGCTGTGGTTTCCTGGTGGTGGCCGGCAGTTGCTCCGAGGCGACGCGCCGGCAGAATGAATGGTTCGAAGACCACGGGGCCAGTAGCGTGGTTCTGGACCCGATCGCGCTGGCCTCGGGCGCGCTGTTGCAGTCCATCCCTTCCGGCTGCGATTGCCTGATCCGCACTGCTTCATCAGCCGCCGACATCGAGCGGGTAGGGAAGTGGGCGCGCGAGCAAGGTCTCAGTTCCGGCGAGGCCGGCCTGAGAATCGCCTACGCCCTTGCACAACTCGTCTTGCGGGTTGTGGAGCAGTGTCCACCCGCGGGACTCATCGTCGCCGGCGGAGAGACTTCGAGTGCTATCTGCCGCACGCTGGGATTAGGCGCGCTGGAGGTCGGGCGCAACATCGAGCCGGGGGTGCCTCTTTGCCTTCCTCTCAGCGGTCTCAGCGCACCGGTGGTACTCAAGAGCGGCAATTTCGGCAGCGCCAGTTTCTACGGCAGCGCCATCAATGCGATCCAGAAGCTGGGGGCAGCTTGATGGGACGCGATTCTCGCAAAGGAGCTGAACGCCATCGAAGCCCCCGCGGATTCCCCCGCGGCGACGACGGAAGCGCCGTCCCCTATTTCATGAGTTTTTGGTATCGCAGCCAGTCGCCGAAACGCTCAATCCAACCGTCAGTGGGAAGGTCGTGTTTCGGCATCCCGAAGCCGTGGCCGCCGGCGGCGTAGGTATGCAATTCCGCGGGCTTGTTGGCGGCCTTCCAGGCAAGATAGAGCGAGGGGCTGGCGGCAGACACGGGGTCGTTGTAAGCATGCAGGAAGAATATCGGTGGAGCGTCGTCGGGCACCTTCAGATCGGCGGCGGTGATGCAGCAGCCGTAAATGGAAGCGACGAAATCCGGCCGGGTCGCGGCGCTGTGTTCCAGCGCGGCCTGCACCACCACATAACCGCCGGCCGAAAAGCCCATCAAGCCAACCTTGGCCGGGTCGATACGCCACTCCGCGGCGTGCTCACGAACGACTTTGACTGCCTGCAAACCGTCCGCGGCCGCCATGCTCCGAATCGCGGCTTGAGCGCCAGGCGCGCCACGGCCCGCTCCGTCGGTTCCGCTGTCGGTCAGCCGGTATTTCAGCACGAACGCCGCGACGCCGTGCTGCTGTAGCCAATCGGCGACCATCGTGCCCTCGGCATCCCAGGACAGCATCCGAAATGCGCCGCCTGGGGCGACGATTACGGAAGTCCCGCTGCCGCTCCCTGCGGCGGGCAAATACACCGTGATACTCGGTTTTGTGACGTTGCGCACGCCCCTGGCGCCGGAGTTGCCCATGGGGTACTCCACTTCCGTTTTGGTCCAGTTCTCCGATCCCGGCGCGCCGTTCGGCCACAGCGTCACCACGGTCTTCTGCGCCTGCACCGGGCCGGCTGCGAGCAGCAGTCCAACAACAGTTGCTGCCGTGGCGAGCCTGATACTCATCCTGTTCTGCATGTTGATGTCCTCGTCTATCGAGACACAGTATCTCAGATCCGGGCCCGGTCCCGGATCCCTTTGTTGTTGTAGACTCAAGCCGTGATGGGGACGAATTGCCCCAGAGGGACTGTCGGGTGTCTTGCCGTACTGCTCTGCTCAGGCGCATCCTGGACTGCTGCTCAGGCCCAGGAAAAGCTTACGCCGATCAAGGCCGAGATCCGAAACGAAAACGGCCGGTTCCAACTCTACCGCGGCGGGCGCCCCTATCTCATCAAAGGGGCCGTCTGGGTCGGAGATCAGGACGGGAAGTTCCCGCTCAAGGATCTGGCGGACCGCGGCGCCAATTCCATCCGCGCGGGCGCCAACCGGCGAACGCTGGAGGAGGCCCACCGCCTCGGTCTGAGCGTTCTCGTGAACCTGCCGATGCGGATGGAGTCGGTGCACAAGTTCGACTACAGCGACGAGAAGGCCGTCCGCGACCAGTTCGAAAAGATGAAAGAGCGCGTCCTTCAGGTGAAAGATTACCCTGCCGTACTGATGTACGCCATCGGCAACGAGCTCTCCGTCGGATACAAGAACCGGCAGGTGTGGAACGCCGTCAACGACGTGGCCCGCATGATTCACGAAGTGGACCCGAACCACCCGGCCATGACCGTCATCGGCGATGGATCGATCAACTCCGGGGACATCCAAGAGATCATGAAGCGCGCGCCGGATCTGGATTTGCTCGGCGTCAATTACTACAAGGGCGTCGAGGCGGTGCCGGCGAAGATCCGCCAGAACCAATGGAACAAGCCGTATGTGCTCACCGAGTGGGGGCCCTCTGGCGACTGGCAGGTCCCGCGAACCGAGTGGAAGGCGTCCATCGAAGAGACCAGCACGGAGAAGGCCCAGCGCTACATGGAGCGGTACCAGAGCACGGTGGTCAAGGACAGCGAACGCTGCCTGGGCTCCTACGCTTTCATCTGGGCCTGGCGGCAGGAACGCACGCACACCTGGTACGGAATGTTCCTCGAATCGGGCGAGCGAACGGAAGCCGTGAACACGATGCAGTATCTGTGGACCGGACGATGGCCCGCGAATCGTGCCCCCCGGGTGGAGGATCTCCGCATCGACGGCCAGGCCGCCCCGGACAATGTGTATCTGAAGCCCGGCAGCACACACAAAGCTGCGCTGAAGGTCGAAGATCCCGAGAGCGATCCTCTGACGTTTCGCTGGGAGGTCATGCTGGAAGTGGAGCGTGGAGGGTACGCCGGAATGGGCGAAGTCCGATCCAAGCCCATGACTGAATTTGTCCGGAAGGCCGCCGGCCGCGGACTTACATTTGCCGCTCCCGAGAAGGAGGGCGCCTACCGTGTCTTCGTGTTCGTGCTCGACGGTCAGGGTAACGGCGCCACCGCGAACATTCCATTCTTCGTCAGACCCTAGGCCGGCCCACCGCCGAGGGCTGGCTGAGCAACGCCTGCTTCCCCGCTTCCAACACCCTCACAATCGCGTCCACATCGTACACACACCCGCCCCAGGGGCCGCCGCTCACCTCCTGCAACGCCGCCCACAGGCGCGTGTCGTCCGGCAGCCGCGCATCCGGCGCCAAGTCCGGGTGCGGTGGCCGGGAGGCCAGCAGTCGCGCGCCCTCTTCGACGCCGAATCGCCTGCCTCCACTGCCGACGATGTCGACCGAACCTTCCAGCCGGTTCCTGTCCACGATAATCTCGATGGTGTCTCCGTCGCGCACTTTGCCGAGCGGACCGCCCGCCAGCGCTTCGGGCGAAACGTGGCCGATGCACGCGCCCGTCGATACGCCGCTGAACCTGGAATCGGTTATCAACGCCACGTGCTTTCCGTAATCCAGGTACTTGAGCGCCGCCGTGAGCTGGTGCGCTTCTTCCATGCCCGCGCCCAGCGGGCCGCGTCCCGCCAGCACGATCACATCGCCCGCGCGGATACAATCCTCGCCGGTGCTTTTAATTGCCGCGATGACGGCCGCCTCCGTGAAGAAGACGCGCGCCGAGCCTACTTTCCGAAACACGCCGTCCGCGTCCACCACGCTCGGGTCGATCGCCGTGCTCTTGATCACCGAACCTTCCGGCGCCAAATTGCCCGTCGGAAAACAAACCGTTGAGGTGATCCCACGCTGGTGCGCCGTATCCGGATCCATGATGACGTCGTCAGGATCGACGCCGTCGCGCTCCTGGAGCAGCGCGCGCAGCCTGGCGCGGCGCTCGGACTTCTCCCACCAGTCGAGCATCGCGCCCAGGGTCTGGCCCGACGCCGTTAGCGCTTCAGTTTCGAGCAGTCCGGCCCGCCTGAGGTGCAGCATGACCTCGGGCACGCCGCCCGCCAGAAACACCTGCAGCGTGGGGTGGTTGCGCGGTCCGTTGGGCAGCACATCCACCAGGCGAGGAACTTGCGTGTTCACGCGCGCCCAATCTTCGCGCCCCGGCCGCCGCAGTCCAGCCGCGTGAGCCACGGCCGCCATGTGCAGGATCAGGTTCGTGGATCCTCCGAAGGCCGCGTGCGTCACCAGCGCGTTGTGGATGGAGGCCTCCGTGAGGATGTCTCTCATCCTCAGGCCGCGTGCTTCCAGAGCCATCACGGCACGCGCCGACCGGCGCGCCATGTCCATCCATATCGGCTGTCCCGAAGGCGCCAGGGCCGCGTGCGTCAGCGCCATGCCGAGCGCCTCCGCTACCACCTGCGAGGTCGCCGCGGTCCCTAGGAACTGGCACCCGCCGCCGGGCGAGGCGCAGGAGTGGCAACCCGCCGAGGCCGCTTCTTCGAGCGTGATCTGTCCGTGCAGGTACTGCGGCCCGATGGATTGAACCGAAGACGCATTCCAGCCGTCTTCCGCCGGCAGCATCACGCCTCCCGGAACCAGCACCGAGGGCAATTCGTGCATTGCCGCCAGGGCCATCATCATGGCCGGGATGCCTTTGTCACAGGCCGCCACGCCGAGCACGCCGCTACGCCTCGGCAGCGACCGGATCTGGCGCCGGAAGATAGTGGCGGCGTCGTTGCGAAAGGGCAAGCTGTCGAACATGCCCGCCGTGCCCTGCGTGCGGCCGTCACAAGGATCGCTGCACGAGGTGGCGAACGGGATCGCCCCCAGTTTCTTCAGCTCCTCAGCCGCCGCCTCGACCAGCAGTCCGACCTCCCAGTGCCCCGTGTGCAAACCGAGCGCCACGGGCGTCCCGTCCGGAGCGCGCACACCGCCGTGCGTGCTGAGAATCAGAATCTCTTTGCTACCGAGCTTGGACGGGTCCCAACCCATCGCGGCGTCCATAGTCCAGCCGAACAGGTCGCCGGAGGAGTATTCCCGCGTGATCTCGCGGGTCAGAGGAAGCGCGCCGGGGGGTCCCGGAGCTTTGGGGGGGAGGTCGTAGATCGATTCGTCGCGCGAATCCAGAATCACATCGAGTGCAATGTCGGACATATCAAGATGATCTCACTAGTGCGATGACCGCACGAAGGCGTTCGATGGTGGGGCAGCTTGTCAAGCTGCGCGCCGGTTGGCAACCGGCGCAGGCGGGTTACCAACCCGCCGCAGGCTTCCAGCCTGCCCCACATGAAAGGGAACATTAGGGCGCCGGCCCATCCGCCTCGATCGCTCTGCGGCTCCGCAGCCAGCGGGCCGCCAGCCAGCACAGCAGCGCCCACACCGCGCCGGCAGTCCAGCCGGCCAGGACATCGGTGGGCC
>VFSW01016173.1_pt1 | contig 10199 bp, 16 predicted proteins | sample 5358111 | NCBI WGS metagenome assembly VFSW01 (sample SAMN11554181, study PRJNA540505) | mine drainage metagenome | isolation source: sediment from site ElyBrook_90M | place: USA: Ely Copper Mine, Vershire, VT | collected 2017
GTCTGACCACGTACGACACGCCGCAACGGTACACTTGGCAACATCGAGTGCGCTGGGCCAAGCCGTGCTACGGCCACGGGATCGAAAATTGTCCCGAGTGCTGGGACGCGGTAGACCGGTACGGCTGGCAGTGTGAGGACCATTGGCGCGGGGAGTGTGATGAGTGCTGGCGGATGCAGATTGCCCGCGCGATCTATCTGTACATGGAGCGATACGCGCGGATGGCCGACGGGTACGGGCTCAAGCCGTCCCGCACGATTGGCAGCATGGCACATCGCATCTGGCGACACCTGGACAGTCCGAAACCGATACGACTACAGACGCGTGAGCAGGACGAGTTTGCCCGTGCCGGCTATCGCGCCGGCCGGACCGAGTGCTTCAAGCTGGGCTATTGCGGGCCGGTCAGCTACGGTGACGTGTCACAGATGTACGCGTCCATCTTGCGCGATATTGAGCTACCCGTGCCAGAGTCCACACGGCTGTTTGAGCCGGCCAGTGAGGCTCAGTACACGCTCGATCAACCCGGCGTCAGTGATTGCACGGTGCGTACCGGAGACCGGTATTTGCCCGTGCTGGGCATCCAGCGGGAGGAGGGGTACGTTTTCCCCGTGGGGAAGTTTCGCGGCCATTTCACTCACACTGAGCTGCATCTTGCACTCTCGCGCGGCTATGAGATAGTGCGAGTGCATCGCACTCTGTGTGGTGACACCGTGTGCCGGCCGTTCGAATCGTTCGCGCGGGGCATGATGGACTGGCGGGAGGATTTGCGCGCGCAGAAAGACCCCCTCGAGCACGTGGTCAAGCTGATGCTCAACGCGCTCTATGGCATGATCGGTATGCGCGCGTGGCAGGAAACGGAGTACGTCATGCCGCTTCCGCCGGAGACGACCATTGCAGATTGGCCATACCATGACGTCAAGGTGCTCCAAAGTCACGTGCTCATGCGTCGATGCGATCTGCGCTATCGACGCGGCCAATATGCCAATCCATTGTGGGCGGCACTGATTACAGCCGCCGCGCGTGTCAAGCTCTATCTGCTCATGGAGCAGTGTGGGTCTGACCTGGTGTACTGCGACACTGACTCGATTATCACGATGGGTGAGTTGCCGGAGGATATCAAAGAGCCCGGCCGGCTGCGATATCAGGGCTGGTACGAGGAGTCAGTTATTCTCGCCCCGAAACTGTACCGCCTGCAAGGCGGCGCTCACGGGCAGCGCATGGCTCACGCTGGCATCCCGGCGTGGCAGCTGGAGAGTCTGATCGAGGAGGGAAAAGCGCGGACCGGCGGCATGGTCGGCATCATGGAGTCATATCATACCGGGATTGAAGCCGGCCGCTGGGTGACGTACCAGACGGAGCGCGAGTACTCCGTCGGCAAACGCCAACCGCTGACGCCGGCGGCACTGGATGAGCCCGACGGTTGGTCGGACACACGGCCACTCGTACTCCAAGAAACGCTACGTCAATAGTACTAATGGGTGATAAATGGATATGTGGGAACTCGATATGCTGAGAGCGAAAGTGAGGTGTGAAATGTATGATCTCGGCTACGAACGCGCAGTTGACTGGGCTCACGATTTGCGAGCCGCTGCCCGGCACGCACGCATCCGCGCGAAGTACGCGGTCGCGGAACAGCCCGGCGGCTGGCAAGCTTACGCGGTCCGCGTGAAGTGGCGCGGCCTGCTCCACACGGAGGCGGACTGTGAGCGAGAGCTAGCCCACCTGCTCAGTCCGGACCAGCGGTCCGGGTTCCGTTTCTGATTGTGCATCCGCCTTGCCCAGGCCCGGCGCGGTGGGGACCGTGCCGTGCTTGTCTCGATACCAGCCGGCCCAAATGTAATATGCATCAGTCTGTGACAGACCGCTTTCTTCGAGCAGGTTGACCAGTTCCGCGTCCCCGAGTCCGCCGGCGGGCTCAAGATAGAGCGCCTTGAGCGAGTCTCGAAAGGCCGTTTCCCACGCGGCGGACTTTTTAAGCTCTGTAGGCGTCTGTAAGACCGGTCTAGATGCTTGGTAATGCCAAAGGGTCAATTCCTCTTTAACGTCGCTCTCAGACGATCCTAGCGCCAATAACCGTTCTGAGGCGGTCTGATTGTCCAGCACGCCATCGAGATACGCCTGTTTCACCGTGGCCAGAGTTGTCGGGAACCCCCACGGCCCGGCCGACGCCTTGGGGTTCCACGCCTGAAAGGCCGCGTCCTTGACGTCCATTCCCAGATTGACAAGCTTAGAATACGCTTGTTCAGGGGTTAGGACACCGCTGTTGGTGTATTGGAGGATTTTCGCGCTGCTCAGGCCCGGCTTGCCGGCCAACGGCGGTATCTCATAGATTGAGCGCAGCCGGACTGCATCCTCATGTGAGTAGCCGTGCGCTTGGGCCTGTCGGACAAATTCGCCGCCGCTCATATGGCCGGTTTTGAGCTGCTTGCCCAACTCGGCTATTGAGACTGTCGTGCGGCCGTAGCGGATCGCGAAGTCAGCTGAGGCGACCGCCATGTCAATCACGTTGCGGATTTGATCCGGTACATGACCGTCGATATCTGACCATGGGATGCTGATGGACGGTACTTGTTGCGGATGCATCAGTAATTGGGCCAGCATCGACCTGAACGCGCCGGGCCCGATAACGCCGCGCAGATAGTCACCGCGAATCGTAGCGCGATACTGGGCTAGCTCTTGGCTCTCAGCATGGTCAATCCAGAGTGTCATGAGCTTGGATACGTCACCGTCGCTGAACCCGACATGTCCAAGGTACGTCTCGATCTCACTGCGCGTCATTTGACCGATGGACCACAACGCCTGCAGGTCGGCCGGCGTCAGTTGTTGCGAATCCATCTGCAGGATAAGCTGCTTGAGGTCGTCCGGGTAGCCCTGCAAATCCAACCCCGCCCAGAACTGTTCCGGCGTGATGTGATGTTGACGTGCCAGCATTCGCAGCACGGGCATGTCGAGGCGGTTGGGATGCACCTGGACGTTGGCGAATTCCTCAAGCTGTCGCGTGGTGAGAACCTGCATGAGCTGTCCGAGAGTCTCGCCCATCGCCCAGTTCAGTCCCAGCTGTTCGCCAATCCGGCCAATGGACGCGTCAATGCCGGACTCCCATCGTTCTGCCAGAATCAGTTTCATAACGCCACTGATGCCGGCGAAAACCATGTTGGTGACGATGATAAAGGCGGCCAGCTTGCCCAGCGCGTCCAGTCCGCGTTGCGCGTCTACTGTCAGTGACGATTGCTTATGCTCCCAATTGGCGAGCTCCTTAGCCGTGGGAAAGCGTAATTTCTCATTAGCTTTCGACAAGTCCAGCCCTAGCGCGGCCGTCATAAGTGTCCACACAAACGGCTTGCCCGCTTCAGAATCGGCATTCTGCAGCCATCCGCCAACGTCGGACGGATGGTCGATGATGTAGCGGGCGCCCTTGATACCTTCCCCGAACACGTTCTCCATAAGCTTGACGACGGCCGTCATGCTAACGTCATGGCCTACCACATGCAGCACGCGTGTCATATCGGTTACGACGGTACCGATAAGGCCGGTTACCTCGCCAACGATGCTGAGTAGATTACTGTCGTTGCGGATCATGTCTGATCCACCTTGATCTCGCCGCCGCATTTCTCGCAGCGGAACGTGTCAAAGCGTACTCGCCGTTGGTGCGTATCCAACTGACAGTGCGGACACGGGTAGTAGCGCTGTAACAGCTTGTTGGAGAGTGGCTTGTGAAATGGGTGGAAGCGTTTCATATCCCGTCTTTTAAAACCATGTCAGCCACAAGCGCATCTGTCAATGGGTTGCCGATGGACGGTAGATTGATCCCGTTGCACGGGCATTCGCCGTTTCGCATCAGTCGCCACGCTTCTGCCAGTGTCGCCGTGACTGCGCCGGCGGCTACCAGCGGTTTGACCCACTCCCACACGCGCGCCGCGTCACGCAATGCGGCCTGCTCAGCCGCGCTCAACCCCGGCGCCACTCCATGCGCATGTGGCAGTGCGGCTACCTCGCGGGTCAGCTGGCCCAGTCGACTGTCGATGCCACTGATTCGTCGTTCATCCCGATGTATCAATCCGATTGGTAGCGCGGCCGCGCCGCTCAGCGCGTGCACCTGATGCTGCAATGCCGTGATGTTGTCGCGGACCGCGCCTAGCTCGAGGTGCAGTGTCTCTACCTCGTGCGCCACGCCGGCGGGTACCCGGCCGTGTAGCTCATTGAGTCGTGTCCACACATTCTGTAGCTCATGATTGATGTATTTCACGTCAGACTGCTGAGCCGCCACGGTCGCCGCTAGGCCAGTCTTAGAGTGATAGAGCGTATGATTGATACCGCTGATCTGAGACTCATGGCCGGTCAGACGATGGATGAGCGGCGCGATAGCTTCAGCCAGATGCTGATTAATCCAGCCCAGTGGCGTCAAGCCGGCGAACCACGCAAACAGCTTGTAGGTCTCTAGCATGAGGTCCCAAATTTCACGGCCGTTCCACGCCAGAGTATCCTCGATATCGTGCATCCACGATTCCACCACGCGCAGCGGACCGTCGAAAACCGCTCCAATATCGATGGTCTGACCGAGTGCGCTCCACTTGGGCGAGTGATCCCGCGCGAAGGTCAGTGCGATGTAGAGCGCGGTAGCCGCCAACAGCACGATGAGCAGAATCAGATAGACGGCGATGTCTGCTACGGCGGCAATCACTTGGGCGGTTCCGGTCGCTTGGCCGGCACGCCGGCGACACGTGCCAAGTGCTCAGCGATAGCGTGAAACTCGGAGTGCCAATCGACCGGCTTGCCGTCAACGACCTCGCGCGACAGCCGTATCAGCGCGGCCGTGATCTCTCCTGATGAGCGTGGCGGCCGGGTACGGGACATTACTGCCCTAGCGGCACGGCCCGTCCGTACTCATCGATCGTCACGTCCGGCCCTTCGATGGTCAGCACGGCGGCAATCCGCGCCGCCCAGTCGCCCACCTGCTCATCAATCTTGGCCGGATCGAAGTCACTGTTGGGCACCAAGATGTACTGATCCCCGCCGCCGGCCACGGAGAAATCAATCCTCTGACCTTCGACCGGCGGGCCCCCATCCGCGTGGATTATGGTAGGAGAAACGCGTTTGACACGATACAGTTTCTGGGTGGGATTAGTAGCCATCGCTTCCTTTCGTTTACTTCGGGCCATTGCTGTTGACTATATGCGCTATCTCAGTCGTATTAACGGCGGTCTGAGCCGCGCCGGCGGCCACGTCACGATTAACTTGGAGCAACGCTTGGGTGTGTGACTCGATGGTGCCGTTGACCGCATTGACCTTGCCCATTGCCTCTCTGATCCGACCATATTGCTGGATGCCCAGGATGGCCACGCCGGCAATAACGGGCAGTATGACTGACAGTGCGGCCGCGAAGGCGACTACCAGCGTGGTCAGCTGAGTGGGAGTGAGCGATGCTGTCATGATAATATCCTATGCCGTGAGTATTGCCGCGTTGAGCTTGACCGTTCCGGTCGCGCCGCCGGTTGTCGAATTAATGGTCATGGCGGTATTGGTCGTGCCGATGAGTCCGCCGGCTGGTAGTGAAGCCTCGTAAAATCCATCCGCCGTGATGTCGGCTTGCCAGATAACGGTAGCTCCATCGTCAACCGTCACCGTCACCACACCACTCAGCGTACCAGAAGCGGAGAATGACAGGTGGGTGATGCGATGCTGTTGTCCGGCCACGGCGGCCACGGTGATGAGTCCGGCACCATTGGTGACTGTCGCGCTGTACGGTATCGAGGACGGCTGCATCGTCTGCGCAACACCCAGCCCGGCCCCGGCACTGCTGATGGAGTAGTGACGGTCCCAGGTGATGCCATTGAACACCGACCAATAGGGCGGAGTAGGATAAAACCACTGGGTTTTCGCATTGGTGGACGCGTCGACGGGATTAATCGTATTGCCGGACCCCGCGTCAGGGGACACTACCAGCTTGTGATTGGCGTCTACGACAACCGGGTTGCCGGTCGCGTCGTACAGAATCACGCGTACGGAGCCATCTGCAACCGGCGACGTGATTGCGCTGCTACTCGCTACCGCGGCGGCTGGGCCGGAAGCATACACCATTGACATGGTAGCGCTATAGCTCCGATTGCCAAAGCGTGTACAGCGACAGTGCGCGTGCGTCCGTCATAGCACAACCGGCATTGTCCGCACCGCCAATCGCCATGTCCTGAAACGTGAGCCCGTCCGCTTCGGCAATGGTAATCCCTTCGGTTAAGTACCCGGTCGATAGCAGTGAGTAACCGGACGCGGACTGGGTACCCTGATTGACCCCATTGCACCACAGTGTCGCGCTTACGCTGGATGCGTTGCCCTGGACATTCATGATGTTGTGCCACTTTGTGTTTAGGGCCGGTCCGCTACAGTTTGCCCAGTTGAAAGTGGGATCCCCGCCAGAACCGTTATTGTGCACGATCAAGCCAACGTTGCCCGTGGCGATCCAGTCGACGTTAAACGTCACATCGCCGAAGGCGCAGGTGAGGTAAAAGCATCGATTATTGACGACAGGCGTTTTCACTCGCTCAAAAACGTAATGAAACCACGTGCCGTTGGTTGGTTCCCACCAGGGCGCATCGACGTACTCGGAGTACGCGATAGACGCGCCTTGCCCTGATGATCCGCCACTCGGATTGTTCAACGCCGTCCGGTAGTCAATGAGTAAGCCCGGCACCTTGACCACTGATGCGCCATACGTCAGTGCGTGTGGCGGCGGAAAGGGAAATTGACTCCACGATGAGCCGCCGCAACCGATATTGGTGGGTGAAGCAGTGTCAGCCGCACTGCCACTGCCGGCTACATCGTTCAGCTGCCAGTAACCCCACGGGTTCAGCGCCATGAGCGCCGGCGGGTATTTCGGCTTGGCCAATGCACCCAGCGTGGTCGCTTCGACCATGCGGTCAGTCGCGGAAGCAAGATCGACATGTGCCATGACCATGACGCTAGCTGAACGTCCAGAGTCGATACGGCTGAGTCGTCCCCGACGTAGTGGAGATGAGCGCACCCACAAATTCGCCCTGTATCGTCGTCACGAATCCCGCCGGGAATGACAGTGACTGGATGCCGCGAAAATCCGGGGTATGGTTATCCGGATAGTAGTGGGCCGTGAATTGCACTGTGACAGTTGCGGTACCGTCATTCGCCATGAGGATCGTTTTCGACGGCGCGGGCTGGAACGTCGCCGTCACCGGCGTACCAGTTACGACACTGCTCTCGTACTCATCCGCACGCGTGATACCGGCCGCGATAGTATGAAGCGAACCCTGATTGTTGACCTTCACCGGCCACGGCCGCATGGTGACCGGATTATTGAAATCGCCGCTAAGACCGCCCAGCACGCTGTAGGTCAGAATCAGATCATGGCCGAACGTCGGAGTCTCAGTTGTGTCGCCGTGAGCGCGCAGGATATCAAGCGGTCGTACTTCGACATTGAGCTTGATCTTGCCCGGCGTGGCCGGTGACTTGCGCGTGATCCAGTTCAGCCACCGCAACAGTGTCCAGTGCGGCGGCGGCGGGTACTGCGCTAGTTGTGCGTCTACCGGCGTCTTACCACGCTTCAGCCGGCCAGGGAAGGACGGCATGAGTTACTCTATCCGCCAATGGTCCAGTTAGGATCATCCACCGCGTAGTAGACGGTGTATGCTACCGGCGTCACCGTACCACCTGATTTATTGAGCAGCTCGAGAGTGAGCTGCACATTGGGTGCGCACGGCACGTAGACCCCCAGCGGTCCATGCGTGGCCGCGAACGATGAATCGTCAATCTCGGCCATTTTACGACCGGACGAAAGCAAGCGTGTGATCATGCCAGCCGTCGTGTCAGAGCAAAACAGCCCGATGAAGAATCGGAGGAGGTTATCATCCGACGTCGGCACCTGTTGATCGACAATCGCGTTGTTGGCAATGGCTTGGTTGTAGGTGAGCACGGCCGACTTAACCAGCTTGCCCTGCCCGGTTGCGGCATGGATAGTCAAGCCGGCGGACGGAGAAGATGGGAGTGCAACATCAGCCATGATGCTACGCTCCTAAACTCGTCACATCGCACAGTGCGACGCAATAATTGTGGGCAAACGCCGCGCCGCCGGTGGTGTCACCATTGAGTGCGATCCCGAAACCCGGCGTACTACCAGGAGTCAGCTTGATGCCCGGCGAGATGATAGGCTCATCATCCGACCGAAAAATCTGGAATGGAGGAAACCTCTCTAAGTCCGCGCCATAGACCGAATTTGCCGAACCGGCCGCCGCCGCAGACCCCACACTGGGGATACCGTCCAGCGTGGCGTTGACGGCCGCGTTGGGTCCCTGCCCGGAAGTCGCGCCCAGCGCGGTTACGGGATAGGGGACACGCGTGAACAGCCGCTGGCCGTTGACCGTCGCGAACAGGTGGTCAGTTGTACTGGCGTGATTGGCCGCGCCGGAGTACGTGTTCCGTCCCCCACCCTCGAACCAGAGCGCGTGAATCACGACCTCATAGGCGGCCTGGATTTGCACGTTGGTGAAAATCTTCGGCACGAATGTCGGACTGACCTGAGTGTCGAAGTAGTGCTCATTGTTGTCGCTGATTGCACTACTCAGATAGCCGTAGATCGGCAACCGGAACAGCCGACCCTCGAAGTGATTGCACTCGGTCTTGGCGATATCGCCGCGGTCGCACTCCTCGAACTCGAGCTCGATATTAGCCGTGGCCCCGGCAAGAGAGCTGATCGAGCAAACCTGACCGTTCGGGACGGGATACACGATCGGCTTGTCAAGTATTTCTTCCGCCCACGTGTGGAGGGAGCGGTTGGCCGGGCTGGAGCCCGACGGATTCCCGAGAAGCTGTTGGTTGCCTACCACGTCGATCTGGAAGCGGGCTAACTCCTTGCTCGACACGCTGAGAATCCACACGTCATTGGCGGATGGTTTGGTGATGCGAAGTCCCGTCACACGCGCGGCACGATCCGGAAGCGGCGTAAACGTCGCGCTGGCCACACCAACCTGATGCTCAAACCCGCGTGGCCCAATCTGCAGTATCTGACCCATGATCTACTCTCTACGTCACTCTATTGATAGTCTGACCGACTGAGTACGGACCGACCACGTGGGCGGTCGAACCGGCCGGGTACCGTTTCTGATTGTGCATCCGCAAAGCCAGCTTGGGAGGCGGCGCAGTCGCCACGCCGGCGGTGTATTGGTCTGAGCTACCCAGCCCGGACGGGCTGGCAGAATTGCCGCGTCCGCCCCAACCCTCGTTGGTCGTCGCGCCGGGTTGGAACTTCACTGATCCATCTCCTTGAGCGCGGCGTCCAGCGTGGCATGGTCGATTTCCTGGACAGCGCGAACGTGCGAGCGGGCCCGTCCGTGATTACGGATGTGATTGGCCGTCAGCGGCTCAGGGCTACCCAACCGCGCAAACGGGTCCGGTTGTGGGGCCGGGGACCCGACGCGCGGAAGGGAAGGAAGATGAGCGGACGGTGGAAGCGGCTTGGAGACGAATCGCATGTCAAGCGCCCGGCTGCTCAGAATCCTGAACGAAGTTCCGGTTGAGCCCGAGATGCTGCTCGATTCGCGTCAGCCGCTGCTCGAGCGTACCGAACAGGCCGACCGGCTCAGGCGGCTGAGGCGGCACCGGCTGGCCGGTCGCGTCGACCGGCTGATCAGACGGCTGAGAACCCTGACCGAACATTATCGTCCCCCAGCTTTCTCACGCGCAAGCTTCTGCTCGTGCATGTAATTGAGATACGCGTTCTGGCGGGCCATGTTGCCGGAGTAGCCGGCAGCGGTTGAAGCGGCCTTAGCGGCCTGATAAGCGCCGGCCATGTCCCCAATGACAGCCTGCATACCTTGCGTGTAGGCGCCATTAGGAGCGCCGCTAGCACTCAATTGGGGCCCATACGTTGCTCCGCCCTTCACCTTGCTGTTAGCGGCCCATTTCGCGTTTCCTGCGCGCTGGATGCCGGCCTTGACCCGGCCATCCGCAATCGCGGCTGAAAGCCCGGCCGCCATGGCAGCTTGTGCCGGATCAGACGCGGCGGCATCAGCCCAGTCGACACTAGGATTTGTGACGCCCTGGACGTATTTACCGGGCGCCGTCGAATTGGCAGCTGCTTGGAGATTCGCGCCTGCTTGTGAAGGTGTCTTGTACTGACTCGGATTCTTCATCGACCCCAACCTCGTTGTTCTGAGTTCCTAGCTCAGAGTACCACAGAT
>VFSW01016174.1_pt1 | contig 10197 bp, 9 predicted proteins | sample 5358111 | NCBI WGS metagenome assembly VFSW01 (sample SAMN11554181, study PRJNA540505) | mine drainage metagenome | isolation source: sediment from site ElyBrook_90M | place: USA: Ely Copper Mine, Vershire, VT | collected 2017
GGCGGCACAGACGGCGGCACAGACGGCGGCACAGACGGCGGCACAGACGGCGGCATCGGCGCGCCACCGACCGTGACCTCCACGAACCCAGCGTCCGCGGCAATGGGCGTGTCGATCAACGAGACCCTGACCGCCACGTTCAGCGAGGCGATGACGGCCAGCACCCTGAGCCCCACAAGCTTCACGCTGGTGACCGGGGCCACGCCAGTGGTCGGCGCGGTAAGCTACACCGGCGTCACCGCGACCTTCGTCCCTCAGAGCGCCCTGCTGGTGGGCACGACCTATACGGCCACGATCACCACGGCCGCCAGGAGCCTGGGTGGTGTCGCGCTGGCGAGCAACTTCGTCTGGAGCTTCACGACCGCCGCCTGCAGCCAGGCGACCGTTCCGCTGAATTCGCTGGTCACGTTCGCCGCGCTGGCGGGCTCTACGGTCACCAGCACCGGTCCGACCTCGGTGACCGGGGATCTGGGAGTCAGCCCAGGCACCGCGGTGGTCGGGTTCCCTCCCGGCACGCTGGTCGGGAATCAACACGCCGGCGACCCCACCGCGGCCACGGCCGAGGCCGATCTGACCACGGCCTACAACGACGCCGCTGGACGGACGCTGTGCGCGGTCACGGTGGCTGGCAACCTCGGCGGCACGACCCTCACTCCGGGGCTCTACATGTCCACGTCGTCCCTCGCGATCTCCTCGGGGAATCTCACCCTGGACGCGCAGGGCGACGCCAACGCCATCTTCATCTTCCAGATGGCCTCCACGCTGACAGTGACCTCTGGCCTTCAGGTCATCCTCAGCGGCAATGCCCAGGCCCGCAATGTCTTCTGGCAGGTCGGTACCTCGGCGACGCTCGGGACGACCTCGGTCTTCGTGGGCACCCTGATGGCGAACCAGGCCGTGACCCTCGACACCGGCGCGACGCTCACGGGCCGGGCGCTGGCTTCGATCGCCGCGGTGACCATGGATTCGAACACGATTGTCCTGCCGGAGCGCCGGCGGCGGTCAGGTCCCTTGGGTCACACTCCGATGGGCCTGACCGCCGTGGGTGTGCCGGATCTCCTGCAAGTCGACCAGTCCCAACGAAGGCGAGCGACAAATGATGAGCACTTGGTGGTTGGTGTGGATGGGCCTCATGCTGTTCTTTCTCGTGCCGCCGATCGGGTACGGCTGGGGCTACCGAGGCTGGGGGCCGCCCTATCCCAGATACATTCAGCGACGTCGGGGCCAGCTGGCCACGGCGGGCGGGGCCTCGTCGTCCTTTGACCACCAGGCCTGGGGGCTCGGTGGCGATGTCCTGTGGATGATCTTCGTCGTCGGTCTCATCTGGGCGGTCACTGCGTTCTGGTGGCGTTGATGCAGCGCCCCGCCCGAGCTCGTCCGGAAGCCCAGGAGAAGGCCTACGGGCTCTCGAAGAGCCGAGCCGAGCAGGAGGTCGCTGCGTGGCTGAAGACTCAGGCCAAGTCTTAGCCGGTGATACCGCGGCTCTTGGCTGGCCGCGCGCCGCTCGACTGGCGCGCCGCGTGGCCGCGGCAGTGCTCGCCGCCGAGTTGTTCTATGTCCTGAGTGCCAACCTGCTGCTGCGCTCGGGCGTCATCCAACGCGCGGCGAGCGCGGATCCCGACGCGGTGCTGATGGCCTGGAGCCAGGCCTGGTCTCCGTGGCCCGGGCGGGCCTACGTCACGGGCTTCGAGCTTCGCATCCAGGATCCGATGCAGCAGTTCCGGCTGACGGTGGCCCACGCCCGGGCCGACGTCGTGCTGTGGGAGCTGCTCCGCAGGAGGTTCAGGGCCTCTGACGTCGTCGCGACCGGGGTCACGTACCGCATGCTCCTGAAGGCCGACGGCGCGGCCGGCCCGCGCCGCCGTCTGGCTGCCTTTACGCCGAACGAAGGGCTCGCGCGCCCCGCCTTTAGGCCGCAGCCCGCGCCCCCGCGCGCGTCCGACGCCGAGAGCGACGGGCTGTGGAGCGCCGAGCTGGACGAGGTGGATGCGACGCTCGACGAGCTCTGGTTCCTCGAATACCGCTATCAGGGACCGGCGCGCGTTCATGGAGGCTTCGCCCTCCAGCCCCTGCGGCGCCTCTGGGTCGGACCCGCGCAGATCGAGCTCACGGGCGGCAAGCTCAGCGCTGGCCCGCACGTCCTGTCCTCGCTCTTCCAGGCGGAGGCGGAGATCGCCATCGTTCCGGTGGATCTGCCCTCAGCGCCGGGGTTGCGCATCCTCCGCGCCCTCTCCGCCCTGGTTCACTTCGACACGCCGCTCGAGAGCCTGGCCGCAGCCGAGCTCTACGTCGACGGCCTGCACGTGAGAGGGACCGGACGGCTCTCGGCGCAGCTTCAGGTCACGGACGGCAAGCTGATGGCCGGCAGCTCCCTCGACGTGCAGGCCCGCGACGTGGATCTGCGCCTCGGCGGCTACGTCTTTCTCGGTGGTGCTCAGGCGCAGCTCTCGGTCCCGAGCGGCGAGCCCCCCCGGGTCCATGCCACCTCGAGCGGCGAGGTCGCGGTGCCGTGGCTCGCCCCCGAGCCCCTCGCGGGCGTGCTCTCCCGGGTCTCGGCGGAGCTGGTCTTCGCGGGCGACGACCTCTCCCAGGGACTTCCGATCGAGCGACTCGAGGCCACGCTGGGAGAGGCGCGAGTCGAGGACGCGCAGGCCATTGACCGGGCAGTCGCGCGCACGATTCCAATCGTCGCGCCGCTGGTGCTCGGCAAGGGGCCGCTCACGGCCTCCGCCGTGCTCCACGCCACCCCAGGGCACACGCTGGTGCGGCTCACCCACATCCGCCTCGGGGACGCGGTGGGCGAAGGCGCGGCCGTCACCGGGCCGCACGGCTGGAACGGCGCGGCCGTGGGGCGCTTTGGGCCCATCCCGATCGGCCTGCGCCTGCACGACGGCGAGGTGGCCCTCCAACCCTTCCCCGCGGGCCCCTGGCTTCAGACCGAGCTGAGCCAGGCCGGCGCGGAGGGATCCCGGCGCTGACCATGTCGATCGCGACTCTGCCCGTCGTGCTGCTGTCGCTCACGCTCCGAACCGGACCTCTCCGCCCGCCCGTGGGCACACCTCCGGTCGAGGACGACACGTCGGACCAGATGCGGCTCTTCGACCCCGACGCGACCAAGCCCCGACGCTCCATTCAGCGCTGGCTGGAGCAACCCGGGCTCGACGCCAGCGCTTCCACGCCAGTACATCCGCAGCCCCCGGTGAAGCTGCTCGGGCTCCCGGCGCATCTGCGCAATCCGGGGCCGAACCTGCAGGTGCCCCGACAGCTGGTGGTGGCCTCCCTCTCGGGGTCGGCGCTCAAGCTGGGGGGGAGCTACTCGATCCTTCCGTTTCCGCTCATCGCCAGCGACTCCGACAACGGCACGGGCTTCGGCGCGATCGTGGAGTTCTTCTACGAGGACGGGACCGACCCCTATCGCTTCAGCGCGGTGGTCAATGGCTACGAGACGACCCTCGGGGTCGCGGACGACTTCATCGACATCGACTGGCTGAACGCGCTGGGCACCCGCTTTCGCCTGCAGGCGGAGATCCGCGTTCGCAACGAGAACAACGCCTCCTACTTCGGAATCGGGAACCGGTCCCCGCCGCTGCCGGCGGCCACCGCGGACACGCTCGTGACCTACGGCAAGGCCGACCCGGCGCTCCACGTGGTGCTGCGGCACCCCATTGGCAGCCGGGGCTGGCTCTTGTATGCGAGCTACCTTTACGAGCACGCCTTCATCCGCACCTACCCGGGCAGCGTGGCCGCCACCCAGCTGCCGAACGGCGTTCAGGGGGGCAACAATGCTCCGCTCACGGTGGGCGTGGCCTACGACACGCGCGACAGCGAGATCTGGACCACGCAGGGCTCGTTCAACGAGCTCTCCCTGCGGGGCGCCGCGCTCGTGACCGGCTCACGCTACACCTGGGCCGGCGGCACGCTCGCGGTCCGCCACTTCTGGCGGCTCCCGTTCGAGCTGGTGCTCGCCGAGCAGCTCATCGCCGACGTGATGTCGACGGGCAACGCCTTCTACGATCTGAACGCCACCGGCGCGCTCCAGGAGACCAACGGCCTGGGCGGGGAGAACTCCCTGCGCGGGTTCGTGAAGGACCGCTTCCTGGGCGACGTGAAGCTCTTCGGCAACCTCGAGCTGCGGCGCATTCTGTTCTCGTTCGACCTGCTCGGAAACCCCTGGCACTTCGGGCTGGTGACCTTCTTCGAGGCCGGGCGCGTCTACGACCACCTCATCGACAACGGCGCCTTCCTGACCGACGGGCCGCCGCTGCTGATCCACTGGGACGCGGGGTTGGGGCCGCGACTGGTGTTTGGACAGAGCTTCCTCTTGCGCGTCGACGTCGCCATGTCGGTCGAGGGGCCGCGCTATTACCTGACCGCCCGCAACATGTTCTGATCCGGTCGATCGCGGAGGCCATCACGCTGGGGTCGCCTGAAAAGGCCGCCAGAATGGTAGGGAGAAGAAAGCGACCATGAGCGCAGAGATTTCCTGCTTTCGCCAGCGCGCGAGGATGCGCATAACTAAGCTCTCCCGAGTATCGCGATCGTCGCCCAGGGGGGCGAAAGCCGATCGCGCGCACTCGAAGCGAGAAGGAGCGCAAGATGGCCCATCGAGCAAGTGTCGCAACGACAGTATCCATCAACCGATCGCACCAGGGGGTGAGCGCAGCGCCGGAAGCTCAGCCCACGCGGCGCGTCGTCTTCGCACCGCGCTTTCACGCGGCGCCCATCGGCGCCGAGGTCCTGCTGATCCTGGAGTGTGGCCACTCGTTCGCCTGGCCCGGCGGTAAGTCGATTCCCGGCGACCGCGCATGCGAGGAGTGCGTCACGAGGGGGCTGTCGGCGACCGTTGCTCGGCGGCCACCTGAAGCTCGGAGAGGACCTCCTCGTCATAGATCCGGAGCACCGCGAAGCAGAGGCTGACGACCACCGGTCCGACGATCAGGCCGATGGGGCCGAAGACCGCCACGCCGCCGAAGAGCCCGACGAAGGTGAAGACCGCCGGCAGATGGCTCTGGCCAACGAGGCGCGGGCGAATGACGTAGTCGACGGTCGCGCTCACGACGACCGCGCCATAGACGAGCTCGACGATGCCCGAGGTGACGTGGCCGGTGAGGATCTGAAAGGCGCCGACGGCGAGCCAGATCAACGTGGCGCCGACGCCCGGCAGCTGGGAGACGGCCGCCGTCAACGCCCCGATGAACGTGGCCTCCGGCACGCCTGTGAGCCAGCACCCGAGCCCAGCGAGCAACCCCTGCAGGAGCCCGGCGGACACCGTCCCGAAGAGGATCTGGCGACCCACGTTGCGGAACTCGGCGAACAGCGCCCGGGTGTGCGCGGGGGCAAAGGGCAGGTCGCGCTCGGCCCGCCGGACGATCGCCGGCCAGTGAAGGAGCGAGAAGTAGGTGGCCAGGCCGAGAAAGAGCAGCGTGAGCAGGGCGAACGCCCCCGCCTTCGCGCAGCCGGTGGCCAGGCCCGACGTGTGGTAAGCGAGCGAGCCCACCCCCTCCCGCAGGCGCGCCAGCGGATCGTCGGGCGCGAGGTGCAGCGTCCCGAGCAACGCCGCGACCCTCTCGGCGAGCGGGTGCAGCGCGCCCCCGGGGGCCAGGGCGTCCGGCAGCGCCTTGAGCAAGACGAGACCTCTGGACACGAGGAGCAAGCCAACGCCCAGGATCGAGGCGCCGATGAACCCCGAGCTCGCGAAGGCGCAGATGGCGGCGGCCTGGGCCGAGCTCAGGCGGGAAAGGCGCAGGCGATCGAAGAAGGGCTGAAGAACGAAGGCCACCAGCGCGCCCAGCAGGAGCCCCACCGCGACGGGAGTCGCGATCAGGACGACGAGCATCAGGGCTGCGAGCGCGAGGACGCGCAGCGCTCGACGCTGCGAGGACTGGATCGCCGGTGCTCCCGGCCTGCGTCGCTCGGGATCCCACCATCCGCGGGTGCTCACGTGGAGGCGCTCGGCGCCGGGCGCGCGCTCATGCGACTCGACGTCCCTGGAGGAGGCGAACGACGACCACGATGATGGCGGCCACGAGGAGCAGGTGAATGAACCCACCCAGGGTGTAGGAGGTGATCAGTCCCAGGGCCCACAGCACCAGCAAGACGACGACGATTGTGTAGAGCATGTGCGTTCTCCAGTTCGGTGAGAGAGGTCGGTGCGCTTCAGCGAGCAGCGCGCGGGGTCGCGATCCTTCGTGTGGTCAGGGCCTGCGCCTCGGGGTGGGGGAGAGCTCACGGGGCGGCTTCAGCCCGCCGTCGTTTCGCTCCTGCTCGAGGGCTCGGGTCACGGACCTCAGCGCTTTGTCGGCGGCGCGCTCGAGCGCCGAAGTGAGATCCGCAGCGGTGTGCTCGACTCGCACGCGCTTGGGCTTCAGGCCGACCGTGATCTCGCAGCGCGTGCTCGGCGCGCCATTCACCTCGGCGATCTTCGACAGGCGCAGCGTGACGGAGTGAATCTCCTCCCCGAAGCGCCCGAAGGACAGGCCGAGGAGGACCTTCGCCGACGAGCTGCGAGCCCTGGCCACCAGCAATCGGTCTCCTTTGAAGTCAAGTTTCACGATGAGCTCGATGCAGCGCGCGGGACTCCGCGCCACGAAGCGAGAGACAGGACTGCCAGCTGCACCAGCCACCAGGTGCTCATCATGTGTTGCTCCCATCGTTCGCGGCCGAGGCGCACGGCGCCCCAGCGTGAAGGTAACGACGGGTGGCGCGCGCGGCGAGCAGGTACTTTGAGGCCCACCTGTCGCAAAAGCCGTCGCGCCCACGGCGGCGGATCGCGGAAAATCAGAGGATATCGATAGAGATCGGGGCGCGGGCATGAGAGGGTGGGCCGATGGAATGGCTTAATTACCATCACCTCCTGTATTTCTGGGTCGTCGCGAAGGAGGGGAGCATCGCGCAGGCGTCGAAGCAGCTGCGCCTCGCCCATCCCACGATCAGCGGGCAGATTCATCGCCTCGAGGAGGTCCTGGGCGAGGCGCTCTTCGCCCACCAGGGTCGGAAGCTCGTGCTCACCGACGCCGGGCGGGTGGCTTTTGGATACGCCGAGGAGATCTTCACCCTGGGCCAGGAGTTCATGGACACCGTCAAGGGGCGGGTGCCGGGGCGCCCGGTGCGGCTCGTGGTGGGGCTCTCGGATGTCCTGCCGACGTCGATCGTCCACCGCATGCTGCAGCCGGCGTTCGCGCTCGAGAAGCGGGTTCAGATCGTGTGCCGGGAGGCGCGCTCGGTAGAGGCGGTGCTGGGCGATCTCGCCTTGCAGGCGGTCGACGTGGTCCTTGCGGACTCGCCGGCTCCGCCCAGCGTCGGGCTGCGGGTCTTCAACCACCTGCTCGGCGAGTGCGGGACGGTCTTTCTCGCCGCGAAGCAGATGGCGCGGGCCTTGCGGCCCAGGTTCCCTCAGTCGCTCGACGGCGCGGCCTTCGTGCTGCCCGGCCCCAACGCGGCCTTGCGCCGGGGGCTCGAGCAGTGGTTCGAGGATCAGCACCTGCGGCCGAAGGTCGTGGCGGAGGTGGAGGACTCCTCGCTGGGCAAGGAGCTCGCCGAGGCGGGGCTCGGCGTGATTGCGATGCCTGACGTCGTCGAGGACGATGTGCAGGCGCGGTACCAGCTCACGCCCGTGGGGCGAGACAAGACGCTGCGGCAGCGGTTCTACGCGATCTCCGTGGAGCGCAAGCTGAAGCACCCGGCGGTCGTCGCGATCTGCGATGCCTCGCGGAAGCAGATCTTCGCGTCGGCGTCGTAACGAGCGAGCGTAGCGGTCGTCTTTTGCGACGACTCAGCCTCAATCTTCCTCATCGTCGCCTGTCGATCGCCGCCTTAGAGCAGGTGGGTCGGTACCTCACGGGTGCCGATGCGCGGGCATCCGCCCGTCAGAAAGAGGTGGCTCATGTTCCAGAAACGCTCGAAGCAATTCCCTCGGCGCTCACTCGATGGGGCCGGGGCCTCGAAATGACCGCCTTCAACGCTGGCGCGAGTTGCCGGGTGCTGGCGCTCTCCCTCTGTGGACTCTCGGCGATGACCTCGGGCCGAGCCTCGGCCGCGAATGTGCCGGACGCCTGGATCACTCTGCGCACCAAGATCGCGCTCGTGACCGACGACCACCTGCCGGCCGACGCGGTTCACGTGGATACGCTCAACGGCCTCGTGACGCTCTACGGGAAGGTCGACACCGATGCCCAGCGTCAGCTCGCGGCGGCGACCGCCAAGGGCATGAAGGGCGCCACGGGGGTGCGCGACCTGCTGCAGGTCGTCCCCCCCGCCCGCGAGAGCGCGGTCAGGGAGTCCGACGATCGCGTCAAGCTGCGGCTCGAAGCTGCCCTCCGGGCCGACGAGAGCTCCAGGGACAGCAACGTCTCCGTGAAGTCCGTCGACAAGGGGGCGGTTCTCCTCGCTGGCACGGCCAGGACGCTCTCTGCTCACCTGCGCGCGGTGGAGGTGGCCAGCGCCGTGCCCGGCGTGCGGAGCGTGGCGACCGAGATCCGTGCGCCCGAGGAGCTCACCGAGTCGGAGATCTCGCGAGTCGCCGAGGGGGCCAAGGACGCCGCTCGCGACAGCTGGACCACCGCGGACGTGAAGCTCCGGTTGCTGGCGGACGCCGAGGTTCCGGCGCTGGACGTCAGCGTCGAGACCACGCGCGGCGTGGTGGTCCTCTTCGGGCAGGTGCCCTCGACCGGCGTGAAGCTGGCGGCGGAAGGGGACGCCCGGAAGGTGGGCGCCGCGGTGAGCGTGGTCGACGAGATCCAGGTGGTCCCCGCCTCCCACCGCAAGGCCATCGCCGCGGAAGACGGGGTCCTCAAGGGCAACATCGAAGCGGCCTTCAAGGGCTGCCCCGAGCTGACGCAGGTCGACGTCGCGGTGCGAGACGGTCGGGCCCACTTGACCGGCGCCGTGGCCTCGGGCTGGGACCGTCTGCGCGCCGTCAGCACGGCCCGAGCGATCGAAGGCGTGCGCTCCGTCGACGACGAACTTCACCTCTCACGCAGCAAATGAAAGGACTCACGATGAACTGGGACACGCTGGAAGGGCAATGGCATCAGGTCAAAGGGACGTTCAAGTCGAAGTGGGCGAAGCTCACCGATCAGGACATGGCCCTCATCAATGGCAAGAAGGAGTACCTCCTCGGAAAGATCCAGGAGCGCTACGGGGTCACGAAGGATCAGGCCGAGAAGCAGGTCGATGACTGGATGAAGGACCCGGCGGCGCGCTGACGGAGCGGCCGCAAGCGAGAGCTCCGTCCATGGCGCGGCGGTGATCGCGCACAGCAGCGTCGCAGGCGCAATCGAACAGCCTCATCACGAAGTCTTCGAAGTCTTGAAGGAGCGACCATGAAAATGCATCTCTCGCCGTACCGAAGGTCCGCAGCTCTGCTCATGCTTGCGCTCGTGGGGGCCTGCGGTTCATCCGCAGGCACGGGCACTTCCGGTGCCTCCGGCACCGGCGCGACGTCGTCCACCGGCAGCACGGGAGGAGCCGCGGGCTCTGCGGTCGTACTCGGCACGGCGAGTCAGTATGTGATCCTCGCGAAGAGCGGCATCGCCACCGTGCCGCCCTCGGTCATCACCGGTAACCTTGGGCTCAGTCCGGCGGCCGCCAGCTACCTGACGGGCTTCGGGCTGGTCGTGGACGCGACGGGCGTGTTCTCGACCTCCGCTCAGGTGACGGGGAAGATCTACGCTTCCGACTACGCGGCGCCCACGCCCTCGAATCTCACCACCGCCGTTTCCGACATGGAGACGGCCTACACGGACGCGGCGGGGCGGTCGCCGGGGACCACCGAGCTGGGGGCCGGGAACATCGGCGGTCTGACGTTGAGCCCGGGCGTGTACAAGTGGGGCACGGGTCTGCTGATTCCAACCGACGTGACCCTCAACGGCTCCGCGACGGGCATCTGGATCTTCCAGATCGCCCAGGATCTCGTGGTGAGCAGCGCCGTCAAAGTGGTGCTCGCCGGCGGGGCCTTGCCCCAGAACGTGTTCTGGCAGGTGGGCGGGACGGTCGATCTGGGCACGACGGCCCAGTTCGAGGGGGTGGTGCTCAGCCAGACCACGATCACCCTGGAGACCGGCGCGTCGATCCACGGTCGGCTGCTGGCCCAGACCGCGGTGAACGTCGATGGCAGCACGATCGTCAGCCCGTGAGGAGCGTCAAACCGCTGTAAGCGGGGAGTAGGGCGGCGGCGGTCTTAGGCCGCCCCCCCATCTC
>VFSW01016175.1_pt1 | contig 10197 bp, 10 predicted proteins | sample 5358111 | NCBI WGS metagenome assembly VFSW01 (sample SAMN11554181, study PRJNA540505) | mine drainage metagenome | isolation source: sediment from site ElyBrook_90M | place: USA: Ely Copper Mine, Vershire, VT | collected 2017
GTCAACGCAATTGCTCCGGGACCTATCGTCACCAACATTTCGGGCGGACGCCTGCAGGATCCCGCCGTCCGCGCGCCTTTCGAGAGATTTTCACCGATGCACCGCCTTGGGCAGCCCGACGACATCAAAGGCCTTGCCCTGTTCCTCGCCTCGCCGGCGGCGCGGTTCATTACCGGTGCCCAAATCACGATCGACGGCGGTATGACGCTTGGCATGGCTGACTAACGCGCGGGCGCGTTTATCGCCGGCGGGCGACGGGCTATGTTGCCAAGGCGTGCCGCGGGATGATCGCGGGGGTAAGGGAGCGAAACGAAAGATGAATGCGCCGCCATCAGCGGATACCAAAATCGTCCGGCGCGAGGCAGATGCCGGCCCCCGGCGGGTCACCGCCGATATTTGCGTCGTCGGAGCGGGTATCGCCGGCACTTCCGCGGCGCTGACGGCTGCGCGCAACGGGCGCAAGGTCGTGCTGGTCGACGGGCTGCCGGTGCTCGGCGGTCAGGCGGTTAATTCGATCATCGGCACGTTCTGCGGCCTGTTCGCCAACGGCACGCACGGCCAGCAATTTACCCACGGTATCGCCGATGAGATATTGCGCGATCTCGGCGCCAAGGAGCAGACCCTCTATTACCGGCGTGGGCCGGTGACCACGGTGGTTTATTACGACGAAGTCGCGCTCGCCCGCTGGATCGAAGAAGCTATCCGCCAGGCGGGGATCACTGTTGTGCTCGGCGCCGTGCTGCGGCGCGTGGAAGTCGATGGCCGTCGCGTGAAGCGGCTTGAGCTCGCCACCCGCTACGGCGACGTCCATATCGAGGCGACGGGCTTCGTCGATTCAAGCGGCGACGCGGCTTTGGTCTGGCAGGCGGGCTTCGCCTGCCGCGAGCCCGCGAACCGCAAAGTGTTCGGCACGCAGATGGTGGTTCTTGAACATATCGACGAAGCCATGCAGCCGACCCGCGACGAGATCGGCGCGCGGATGAAAGAAAAAGGTGACGAGTACGGGCTGGTCCGGCGCGAAGGGCTGGCGTTCATCATTCCCGGGCGCGGCGTCGCGGCCATGAACATGACCCATGTCGAGACGCCGCTCGATCCGCTGGAGGCCTCCGCGCGGACGCTCGACGGACGCGACCAGGCCGACCGGGCCGTCGCCTTCCTACGCCATGAGTTTCCGGATTGTTTTGGGAAATGCCGCGTGCGCGCGTACGGCTTTCCGGGCATTCGGCAGACGCGCTGGATCGCTGGCCGCCAGCAGCTCACCGAAGATGACGTGATGAAAGGAACGCGCTTTGCCGACGCGATCGGGCGCACCGCGTGGCCGATCGAGCTGCACGATCACGGCAGCGGCCACCGCTGGCACACCTTCGCCGAGGATCACGTGCATTATATTCCGCTTGCGAGCCTCACGCCGGCGGACGCCGACAACGTAGTCGCCGCCGGGCGCTGCATCGACGCCGACACCGCCGCGCTTTCGAGCGTGCGGGTGATGGGCCCGTGCATCGCCATGGGCGCGGCTGCGGCGCATGCACTCGACCTCGCCGGTACCGGCAGCGTGCACCAGATCGACCTCGCGGCGCTGGCGACGCGGGTCTACGACAACGTCGAGCGGACGGACTAACAGATGCGCCTGACCGATCATGAAAAAGCGATGTTGGACGGCGCGCACGGCAAAGCGAAGGCCCGCGCCATGGATCTATTGGTACGCTATGGCGAAGCGCTCGGCGCCGAGCGGTTGGTCGAGACCAACAACGTCGCCGGCGCATTCAATGCTTCCACGCCTTCGGTGCGGGCGTTGGCGGCCCGCGGTTTCGACGCGGTCTATTCGGAATTGAATCTGGACAGCGACGAGGTGGTCGAAGTGCCGCGCATGGCGGTCAACACCTGCCAATTGATCACCGGCATCGACAACGCCAAGTGGCGAACGCAAGGCATCCCGGACGATTTGGCCGAGCAACAAAAGCGCGGTGAGGCGTTTTTCGGCCAGCGTGGTATCAACATGCACGCAACCTGCACGCCGTATCAGGTCGGCAACGTGCCGGTGAAGGGCGAGCATTGCGCCTGGATGGAATCCTCGGCGGTGGTCTACTGCAATTCCGTGCTGGGCGCGCGCACCAACACTGAAGGCAAGGAATCGACCGGCGCTGCCGCCCTCACCGGCCGTATTCCCGATTGGGGGTTTCACCTCGACGCCAACCGCCATGGCACCCACCTCGTCGAAGTCGGCGTTCCGGTCGACGACATTATGGACTGGGGTTTGCTGGGCTATTGGCTCGGCGAGATCGTGCAGGATCAAATCCCGGTGCTCGCCGGCGCGCTCGTCAACCCAACACTCATCAAGCTCAAGCATTTCGGAGCCGCCGCCTCGTCGTCGGGCGGCGTCGAGATGTATCACCTGCCCGCCACGACGCCCGAAGCGGCCACAGTTGAAGAAGCCTTCGGCGGACGGGCGATCGCCGACACCTTGCGCTATGGTTCCGCGGCGCGACAGCGCGCTTATGAAAACCTCAATTGCGCGCGTGAGCGCAAGATCGACTTTGTCATGCTTGGCTGCCCGCATAATTCCATCGACCAGGTCTGGCTGATCGCTTCTTTGCTGGAAGGCCGCCGCATCAGTCCCAACGCGGCGCTCTGGGTGCACACGCCTCGCGCGTTGCGCGATACCGCCGAGCGCAACGGCTATGTGCGCATGATCGAGGACGCTGGCGGCGTGGTCATGAGCGACACTTGCCCGGCGATCTCGCGGCACATGCCGAAGGGCGTGCGCACGGTGGCGACGGACTCCGCCAAGCAGGCGCACTATTTGCCGGCAATCACCGGAGTCGAGGCCTGGTTCGGCTCGGTCCGTGATTGTGTCGAGGCCGCGATCAGCGGCACCTGGAACGGGACGCTGTGATGCAAGAGGTCATGCCCCGGACCATCGTTCTGCACGGCCGCCGCGTGGTCGGCGGCTGCGCCGAAGGCGAAGCCCTGGTAACGCGGCAGACGATTTCCGGTTGGGGCGGCATCAACGAGCGCGACGGCACCGTTATCGAACGCCGCCACGAGTTGCGGGGCCAGAGTTTTGCCGGCCGGGTGCTGGTGTTTCCCGGCGCGAAAGGCTCGTCAGGCTGGTCGGCCTACTTCCACATGACCCGGCTCAACGGGGTGGCGCCGGCGGCGATGATCTTTACGCGCATGACCACCAAGATCGCGCTGGGCGCGGTGGTCACGCGGGCGCCCGCGATCACCGACCTGGATCAGGACCCGTTCGCCGTAATCGAGACCGGCGATTGGGTCAAAGTCGACGCGGATCGCGGTGTCGTCGAAGTGACCAAACGCTAGAGCTTGTTCCACTCATTGCCGCATAAGCGGGCGGATAACGAAAAGAGAAATGAAGGTAAGCAAATGTCCGGGCGAACCGTGATCGATGTTGCCGAGGCCATCGAGAAGCAGAAGCTCGGGGGCTTCCTCATTGGGCTCGTGGTGATCTCCTGGATCATCACTTTCTTCGACGGCTTCGACCAGCAAGCCATCGCCTTCGCCGCGCCGTACCTGTCCTCCCAATATCATCTCGACCGCTTCATGATGGGCAACGTGTTCAGCATGGGGCTGGTTGGAACGCTGATCGGCGGTTTCGCCTTCGGCTATCTCGGCGACCGCGTCGGCCGCCGGCCTGCCATCATTTTTGCGACCGCCGCGTTTGGCCTGCTTACCCTCGGCTTCGTGCTGGCGGAAGGCTACCTGTCGCTGCTGGCACTGCGACTCGTTGACGGCATCGCGTTGGGTGGGATGCTGCCGCTCTCCTGGGCGCTGAATATCGAGTACGCGCCCAAGCGATTTCGTTCCACGATCGTCACCGTCATCATGATCGGCTATTCGGTCGGCATCGCGGTCGGTGGCCCGGCGGCAAACTGGCTGATCCCGCAATATGGCTGGCAGTCGCTGTTCGCGGTTGGCGGCGTTTTATCGCTGGCTGCGGCGCTGGCGCTCATGGTGGTGTTGCCGGAGTCGGCGCGCTTTCTCGCCAGCAAAGGACTGCGGCCGCAGCGGGTCGCGGACCTGCTGACCCGGCTGACCGGGCAAGCGATTCCGGCGGATGCAAGATTCGTTGTCGCCGACGAGGCCGGCCAGGCAAAGGATTTTCGCGCCGCGCTCCTGTTCAAGGACCAGCTGCGCTTGATCACGCCACTCCTTTGGCTCGCCTATATCGCAAGCTCGATGGCGGTGTTCTTCCTCGCGACCTGGACGCCGCTGGTGTTCGAGGCGCTCAATTTCACGCGCGCGCAGGCGGCGCTCGCGGGCTCGATAAACGCCGCGGCCGGTGCGGTCGGTGGGCTTTTGCTGATGCGCTTTACCGACAACGTGGGGGCGATCGCGATCACTACCATGCCGTTGATCGCCATTCCGCTGCTGTTCGTCGCCGCTTTTGTCGATGTCGGTCAGGCCGGCTTTTTCGCACTGTTCGCGCTGATCGCGCTGTTTCTGATCGGCGGCCACTTCGGCCTGCACAGCATCGCCGGAATTTTTTATCCGAGCGCCTATCGCGGTAACGGCGCCGGCTGGGCGACGTCGGTGGCCAAGATCGGATCGATTGCCGGACCGTTCGCCGCCGGGCTGATCCTTTCGACCAGCCTGCCGGTGCGTTACATCTTTGCCGTGCTGGCGATCTGCCCGGCGGTTTTCGTCGTGTGCATCTTCATTGTCGGGCGGATTCACTCATCGATCCTGCGCCGCGAGACGCAGGCGCTGGCCCCGGCCTAGCCTGCGTTGAAGGCTTGCGAATTCGCTGCGGATTACCCGGGAAATTCGCGGCGGCCCGTCATTTTTTGCTAACCCCAATACCAGCAAAAATGTGATCCCCGTCAATGTAGGCTTTTCCGATCTGATCCAAATTGCCATTCAGTGAAGGCGACCCGTGCACAAGCGCAGCGGCCCCGAGCCGAAAATAGGGCGCCAGATCGAAAGACAGGGATCGGTGTCATGCTCAAAGCCTTTTACGCCATAGCCGCCGCTGCGATCGTCGCCGGAGCCTTCGTCGCCACGTTGAGCATTTCAGAGCAGGTCGAAGCCCGTGGATCGATCCCGGGCATGAAAGCCGACCGTGCCGACATCCGCCCGCTCGCCGGCAAGTGCTCGCAGAATGCCTGGCCCTATTTCGAGGCCTCCTGCCTGCGCGATACCCGCAATCCCTTTGGCCAGGCGCGCGAAGTGCGCATCGTCGCCCCCGATCGGCTGGCCCAGGCTGGGGCAATCTCCACCCGCTGACGCCGTTGGTCGGCCCTACCGGTCCTCACGCACGTTTCATCCGCGCCTAAAGTGCGCTAAGAGCCAGCCGGCAGCAGAAAGCGCCGGCCGGGATGATCGTCCTCATCGACAACTACGACAGCTTCACCTTCAACCTGGTCCACTTCTTCGGGGACCTCGGGGCAGAGGTGCGCGTGCACCGCAACGACAAGATTTCGACCGCCGCCATCCTCGCCGCCGACCCCGATGCCGTCGTGCTCTCGCCGGGCCCTTGCACACCGAAGGAAGCCGGTATCTGCCTGGACCTGATCGCGGCGGCGTCCGGCCAAATCCCCATCCTCTGCGTCTGCCTCGGCCATCAGGCGATCGGCGACGCCTTCGGCGGCAAGGTGGTGCGTGCGCCGGCGCCGGTACACGGCAAACTTTCGGAGATCCGCCACAGCGGCGCGGGCATTTTTCGCGGCATCAACGCGCCGTTCCAGGCGACGCGCTATCATTCGCTCGTCGTCGAGCGCGACGGGCTGCCGGACGAACTGACCGTGACAGCGGACACCGATGACGGCTTGATCATGGGTCTCGCCCACAAACGCCGGCCGGTGCACGGCGTGCAGTTCCATCCCGAAAGCATCGCTTCCGAGCATGGCCATCTGATGTTGAAGAACTTTCTCGACATCGCCGCGTCGTGGAATGAGTCGAGTGGACGCCGGGCCGCTTCTGCGCCGCAGAAGCTGCGGGCGCGCCTGAACTGAGGGCTTTATCGTGACCGACTCGTTTCGGGCCATCGTCGGCAAAGTCGCCACCGGCGCGACGCTTTCCCGCGAGGAAGCCTCGGGTGCGTTCGACCAGATGATGTCGGGCGAGGCGACGCCCTCGCAGATGGGCGCTTTGCTGATGGCGTTGCGGGTGCGCGGCGAGACCGTTGACGAGATCACCGGTGCGGTCGCCACCATGCGCAGTAAGATGCTGCGCGTGACCGCGCCACCCGATGCCATCGACGTCGTCGGCACCGGCGGGGATGCCTCGGGCTCGTTCAACATTTCCACCTGCGCCGCGCTGATTGTCGCCGGTGCCGGCGTTCCGGTCGCCAAGCATGGCAATCGCGCGTTGTCGTCGCGCTCGGGCGCCGCCGACGTGCTCGCCGCGCTCGGCGTCAAAATCGATCTCGCGCCGGACGCGATCGCGCGCTGCATCAGCGAAGCCGGTATCGGCTTTATGTTCGCACCGGCGCACCATCCGGCGACCAAGAACGTCGCCGCGACCCGTGTCGAACTCGGCACGCGCACGATCTTCAACCTGCTGGGCCCGCTCTCCAACCCGGCGGGCGTCCGCCGACAGATGGTCGGCGTGTTCTCCAAACAATGGACGCAGCCGCTGGCGCAGGTGCTGAAAAATCTCGGCGCCGAACGCGCCTGGGTGGTGCACGGCTCGGACGGGCTCGACGAAATCACCACCTCGGGCCCGACCAGCGTCGCCGCCCTTGAAGACGGCCACGTCAAGACGTTTGAGATTTCGCCGGAAGAGCTTGGCCTGCGCAAGGTCAAGCCGGAAGCCTTGCGCGGCGGCGACGCGGCGATCAATGCCGAAGCGGTGTTGAACGTGCTCAAGGGCAAGGCTTCCGCGTTCCGGGACGTGGCGCTGCTCAATGCGGCGGCGGCGCTGGTGGTGGCGGGTAAGGCGAAAGACCTGAAAGACGGACTGCATGCCGCCGCCCATTCGGTCGATTCCGGCGAAGCCGAAGGGCGGCTCGATCGCCTGATCGCGGTGTCCAACAATGACTGATATCCTCGCCAAAATCGCGGCCTATAAGCGCGAAGAAATCGCAACGGCAAAACGCGAGCGGCCGCTGCCGGCGCTGGAGCGCGAGGCCGGCAGCGCCGGGGCGCCGCGCGGATTTTTGTCGGCAATCGAGCGCCAGCTTGCCGCGGGCGAGTACGCGCTGATCGCCGAGATCAAAAAGGCAAGCCCGTCGAAGGGGCTGATCCGGGAAAAGTTCGACCCGCCGGCGCTGGCGGCGGCCTATGCAGAAGGTGGCGCAACGTGTCTGTCGGTGCTGACCGACGCGCCTTCGTTCCAGGGCTCGCTGGACTTTTTGCGCCAGGCGCGCGCCGCCTGCACGCTGCCGGTGCTGCGCAAGGATTTCATGTTCGATCTCTACCAGGTGGTCGAAGCCCGCGCCGCCGGCGCCGATTGCATTCTCATCATTATGGCCGCGGTCGACGATCGCTGCGCGGCGGAACTGGAAGACATGGCGGCAGGCCTCGGCATGGACGTTCTGGTCGAGGTCCACGATGAAGCGGAACTGCGGCGCGCAATGCTCTTGAAATCGCGGCTGATCGGCATCAACAATCGCAACCTCAAAACTTTCGAAACGACGCTCGCCACCTCCGAGCGCCTGGCGAAGCTCATTCCGCCAAGCCATGTCATCGTCGGCGAGAGCGGCATATTCGCGCCGAACGATCTTGCCAGGCTCGCCAATGCCGGTATTTCGACGTTTCTCGTAGGCGAAAGCCTGATGCGCCAGAGCGATGTCGCAGCGGCGACGCGGGTGCTGTTGACGCGCAATCCTTCTGCCTTCCCTCCCGCGCGCGCCGGGAAGGTTAAGGAGGGGGCCTCCCGGTGAATGAATTGGCGCGGCGCGCAAAACTCAGCCATCTCGGCGCGCGCGGCGAAGCCCGCATGGTGGACGTTTCCGCCAAACCCGCAACCGAGCGCGAGGCGTTGGCCGAAGGCCGTGTCGTGATGCGGCGGGCGACGCTTGACGTCGTGCGCAAGGGCAACGCGAAAAAAGGCGACGTGCTCGGCACCGCGCGCGTCGCCGGCATCATGGCCGCAAAGCGCACCCACGAGCTGATCCCGCTCTGTCATCCGCTTGCTATCTCTCAGGTCGAGGTCGACCTCACGCCCGATGCCAAGCTTCCGGGCATTGCCGTCAAAGCCCGCGTCAAGGTCGCGGGGCAAACCGGCGTGGAAATGGAGGCGCTCACCGCCGTCGCAGTTGCCTGCCTCACCATCTATGACATGGTGAAGGCGGTCGATCGCAGCATGCGCATCGAGGGCATTCGGCTCCTGGAGAAGCGCGGCGGCCGCAGCGGTCATTATCGCGCAAAGGAGTAAGGCGGTGGCGTTATTGTTGGTCGCTGAGGCGCTCGAACGCGTGCTCGAACACGCCACGCCGTTGCCGGCCGAAGAAGCGCCGCTCGTCGAAGCCGATGGCCGTGTCCTTGCCTACCCGCTCAAGGCGCTGCGCACGCAGCCGCCGGCCGACGTGTCGGCAATGGACGGCTACGCCGTGCGCTCGGGCGATGTAGCGAACACGCCGGCGCGCTTGAAAGTCATCGGCGAAGTTGCCGCCGGCCGCCCGTTTTCGCGTGCGATCGGCCATGGTGAAGCGGCGCGTATCTTCACCGGCGGCGTGCTGCCAGAGGGCGCCGATACCATCGTGATCCAGGAACACGCCAAGCGTCTCGGCGACGATGTCGAGGTGGAAAAGCCCACCAGGAAAGGCCGGCACATCCGGCTGCAAGGCCTCGACTTCAAGGCGGGCGACGTTCTGTTAGCTGCAGGCCATCGGCTGACGGCACGCGACCTGATGCTCGCCGCGGCGATGAATCATCCGCTGGTCCCGGTGCACCGGCGGCCGAAGGTTGCGCTGTTTGCGACTGGCGACGAGCTGGTGCCGCCCGGCGTGGAGCCGGCGCCGGGCCAGATCGTTTCTTCCAACACGTTTTCGCTCGGCGCGCTCGCGCGCGAGGAAGGCGCCGAAGTCTTGGACCTCGGCATCGTCGGCGATCAGCTCGATGCGACTGTCGCTGCGGTCCGCGGCGCCCGCGAACTCAACGCCGACATTCTCGTCACCAGCGGCGGCGCCTCGGTCGGCGATTACGACCTGGTGCAGAAAGCGCTCGCCGCCGAAGGCATGTCGCTGTCGTTCTGGCGATTGGCGCTGCGGCCGGGCCGCCCGCTGATGCACGGCAGGCTCGGCGCGATGCAGGTGCTCGGCGTTCCGGGCAATCCGGTCTCGGCGTTCGTCTGCAGTTTTCTGTTCCTGGCGCCGCTTCTTCGCCGCCTCGCCGGCAGGAACGATCTCCAGCCGTTGATCGAATCAGCTTTGCTTGGCTGTGACCTTCCCGAGAACGACGAACGCGCCGACTATCTACGCTCCACTTTGAAACCGGGTCCGCAGGGACCTGTCGCGACGCCGTTTCCGATCCAGGACAGTTCCATGATCGGGCCGCTGGCAAAGGCGGATTGTCTCGTGATCCGAGAACCTTATGAACCGGCGGCGAAGGCCGGGAGCCAATGCCGGATCGTTAAATTCGAGCGTTAAGCGCGCGTTTGGCTCTGCCTCCGCTTTCTTCACTTCAAATTAAATGGCGACGTTACACTTGACAACCCCATAATCTACCTATAGTGTTGCGGCTATAGGAGATTTCGTCATGGCTAACCCCGTTCTTGCCGCCCCTCATTTCCACAACGAAGAAGCCGCTTTTGCATACGTCGAGGCCCACCTTTGGCCGGAAGGCCCGGTTTGCCCCCATTGCGGCAACCACGACGACAAGCGAATCGGTCGCCTGACGGGGAAAACTAGCCGTCCGGGCCTGCGAAAGTGTTACGCCTGCCGCAAGACGTTCACGGTGCGGATTGGCTCGATATTCGAGGACAGCCACTTTCCGTTGCACCTGTGGCTTCAGGCCATCCAACTCATTTGCGCCAGCAAGAAGGGCATCTCTACCCGGCAAATCCAGCGGGCATTCAATTGCAGCATGAAAACCGCGTGGTTTTTGATGCACCGCATCCGCGAGATCATGAACCCGGCCGATGGCGTTCCCCCGATGGGCGGGGAAGGCGAGACCATAGAAGCCGACGTGACCTATGTTGGTCGCAAGCCCGGTACGAAGGTTCGGCGTGGCACCGGTCACATGCGGCCGGTCTTTGCTCTTGTAGAGCGCGACGGCATGGCGCGCTCGTTCCATA
>VFSW01016176.1_pt1 | contig 10197 bp, 10 predicted proteins | sample 5358111 | NCBI WGS metagenome assembly VFSW01 (sample SAMN11554181, study PRJNA540505) | mine drainage metagenome | isolation source: sediment from site ElyBrook_90M | place: USA: Ely Copper Mine, Vershire, VT | collected 2017
AGATGATGAACGACCTGGCGCAGTACACCGCCGAGGTAGCGCTGCAGAAGATGTCCGTCAAGGACGTGAAGGCTATCGCTGGTCCGTGGTGCCTGTGGCCTGAGAAGATGGGCATCGACTCACTGAACGCGCTGGTCGACGTCAATATCCACGCCGGCAGCACCGGCAAGCCTGACAATGCCGCCGAGCAGCAGGCATGGGCCGCAATCCTGCCGAACCTGAAGGAAGGCATCCAGGAGATCGGCCAGCTGCGCGGATCGACGAAGGAAGAGGTCGCCGACTGCATCGAGGCGCTGATCACCGAGACGATCCGCCGCACCGGCGATCGCACCGATGCGACGGCATTCCTGCCTGATCCGCCGCGCACGCCGCCGATTCCGCCACCGCTTCCGCCGCCGCAGGCCATCGAGCTGTCGGCGTTTGCCGGTCCACAGATCGCTGCGCTGACCGCCATGCTGGCCGACGTGAAGGGCGGCGTAATCACGGGACCGGCCGCCATCGCGCTGATCGGCGCTGTGGCGCCCGCCATCCCGCAACACATGGTCGAGGCGATGGTCGCCGGCTCGGCGCCGCAGCCCACTGATCCGGCGGTGGCGCTGGATACCAAGCACGTCAGCCCGATGCCGCCAGCGCCGGCACCGCAGATTCACGTCCATCCGCCAGGTATGCCGGGGCAGATGCCGCCGCCTGGTGGCATGCCGATGCCTGAAGCGATGGCCGGACACGCTGCGCCACCGCTTGCCCACATGTCACCCATGCCGATGAACCCAGGAGTGCACCCGCAATGACGATCGAAACCACGAACACCGAAGCCACCCAGCCCGACACGACGCCGACCGATGTCGTTACCGTTGCCGCAGTCGCCGATGGTGGCGAAGGCACTGGCGTTGCAGATGGTGCGGCGCCCGTCGACCTGGAAGCGAAAGCCGTCGACGCCTTCAGCAAGGGCGTCGAGGAAGCAACTGACCCGGATGCCACCCCACCAGCGAGAGACGCAGCCGATGTTGCAGCGCAAGCACAAGCCGCGGGTCAAGCCGCGCCCGCAGCTGTCGACCCCGCCAAGCCGGCCGGCGAAGCAAAAGCCGCGCCTGGCGTCACTGCCACGCAGCCCGATCCCGTGCTTGAGGCTGAGATCAAGGATTTGCACCTCAAGGCCAAGGCCGCCGACCGTTTCCGCGAGATGTCGAGCGCGCTGAAGGTCAAGGATGCGGAGATTGAGCCGCTCAAGGTGGCGCAGCAGCAGCTGGAGGAGTGGAACGGTTTCCTCGCACAGTCGACCGTCAGCCCGCAGCAGCTCGGCGCGATGATGGAAGTCGGCAAGGCGCTCAATGGCAACGACATCACGAAGAAAGCCGCGGCATTCGACACGATGCTGTCGACGCTGGTCGATCTTGGCAAGCAGATCGGGCGCGAAGTCCCCGGCCTGGTCGATCCGCTGGACGCGCACCCCGACCTGAAGGCTGCGGTGGAGAACGGCGACATCACGGCAGAGCTGGCCAAGCAGCAGGCACAACAGCGTGCTGTGCTTCAGCACAACCAGCAGGCGACCACGCAGCAGAACGAGCAGCAGCAGCATGCCCAGGCGCAGCAGCAGGCCACGAACCAGCTGTTCGAACTCGGCCAGGTGCTGCGCAATGGGGACGCTGCGCGCGGCGTGCTGCCTGATCCGTTCTTCGAGATGAAGATGCAGATGCTGGCGCCGACGCTCGACATCATCCAGGCGAACCTGCCGCCGCAGCAGTGGGCCGCCGCTGCCGCACAGGCCTATGGGCGTCTGCCGCAACAATCCGCACCGGTAGCAATGCCGGCAGCGCAGGGGCAGCGTGGCGCGCCACCCGTGGGGCACATGCCCATCCGTCCCGCCGGAGCAGCCGCCGGCATCCGACCCAAGCCACGCAGCGACGAGGAGGCTTTCGCGTTCGGTGCATACGGGGCGCCGCAGTAACACTTGACTATGGTCCCAATCGCGGTACGTTGCGGTCGCACACGCGGCCCAACGGCCGCACCACGTAGCTGAGAGCCGGCGTCGCGCCCGGTAGTGCTGCACCGAGATTCGCACCCTCGAACGTGGAGAGAAGCAAGCCCTCAAGGGCTTTCCCTTTCCGTTCGAGGCCATCCCGATGCCCATCAATGCCCAGCAGTTGCTCAACGGCGCGAACTACCAGCTCATGGAGTACGCCGCCAACGACCCGATCGACCAGATCGACTACGCCAAGCCGCTGTCCAAGTGGCTGATCGACAAGAAGGCGCCTGTCGTATTCGGCAACGGCACCTTCAACGAGAAGGTGCGGATCAGCAACGAAAGCAACTACCAGCGCTACACCGGCGACCAGCAGGTCACGTACAACAGCCGCGACACTGCGCGCGTGGCACCCTTCCTGCACTACGAAGTGCACGACGGCTTCACCCTCAACGAGACGGAGCTGGCCGACAACGGCATCATCCTGACCGATGATCCGGGCGCCGTGATGACGGGCAACGAGAAAATCCAGATCGTCAACAAGATCAAGGAAAACTACACCGTCCTGACGCAGGGCTTTCAGACGAACTGGGACCTGGACATCCACCAGAACGGCTCGCAGTCGACGCTGGCATGCCCCGGCCTCGATTACCTGGTCAGCACGACGCCTGCGGTCGGCGTGGTCGGTGGCCTTGATCCGTCGGTCTACACCTTCTGGCAGAACAACGCCTCGCTGGCCATCAGCACAGCCACAGTCGGCACGCTGACCCAGCAGATGGAACAGCAGTGGCGCGCCTGCACCCAGTTCGGCGGGTACGAGCCGGATGCGATCTTCTGCGGCTCGAAGTTCCTCGACGCCTACCGTCAGGACGCGCCGCTGCAGGTCAACCGGCAGCTGCAGGTGGCCGACGGCAAGGGTGGATACCACGTCGACAACGGCTCGACCGGCATCTTCTTCAAGGGCAAAGAGCTGATCTGGGACCCGTCCTTCGACGCGCTCGATGCGCTGCTTGGCGCGATCACCTATCCGTGGGCGAAGCGCTGCTACTTCCTGAACTCCAAGTTCATCAAGCTGCGCCCGCACAAGGGCCGCTGGATGATCAACCGCAAGCCGCCGCGCATCTACGACCGCTACACGTACTTCTGGGGTCTGACGGCCGACTTCAGCTTGACCATCAGCAAGCGCAACGCGATGTCCGTGCTGTCGATCGCCTGATCCCCACCGTCATGTGAGAGCCCGGACATTCCGGGCTCCTCACGGAGAAACGCCATGACCATGCTGCTTGCACTTGCCACCAACCTGGTAATCACCGGACTCGCGAAAGAGCCCGGCATTCTGCTCCACACGACCCCCTTCAAGGGTGGCCAGAACCACAACGCGCTGCTGCGCCTGGAGAACGCGATCGCCGGCGGCGGCGTGATCTCCATCGACGGCAGCAACCTGGTCCAGCCGAACGCGCCCGCCGTGGGTGACGCCAGCTGGGCGAGCATCGTTGTGCTCAATGCCGCCTCGCCGATTCAGCAGGAAATTTTGCTTCCGGTCTGGATCCGCGTGAACATCACGACCATCGGCACCGGTACGGTCAGCATCACCTTGGAAGGGGTGCAGTAATGGCCAAGCCGACCATCAACCAGTGCCTGGTGCTCGTGCAGCGCGCCACCAGCGTCAGCATCCCGACCACCGTGTTCGAGTACGAGGTCGAGGTGCTCAGGGCGATCCACGGCGAGCAGGACGTGACTGTGGAGTCGACCCGGGCCGTCCCCGTCCCCGAAGGCCTCAACGCCGTGACTGCCTATGCGCAGCTGCAGCGCAAGTACGTGGACGCGAAGAACCAGGAGGCGATCAAGTTCGTCTATCGCAACGTGCAGGCGCTGGCCAACGCCTCTGGCCTGGACTACCAGCGCGGCGACGAGGAAACGATCCGATTCGAGCAGGCCACGATCGTGGTGCATGACGAAGAGCCGACTGCGGTGACCAAGGTCGCCAAGGCCGCCTGAGTCTCGTTGATCTTCTGATTTGCCGATCACGGCCCGGCTGAAAGGCTGGGCCGTTTTTCTTGCGAGTGACCAGCATGCTTGACTGCCACATCATCGTCAGCCACGACACGCCGAGCGAATGGGTAGAGCAGTGCCTGGAAAGCGTGAGTGACGCGGCTGCACAAGCCGGCTTTCCGGTGTACATCCGCATCGTCGACGGCGTTACCGGCCACATCGGCAGGGCGCGCGCTGCGGGCTATGCACTGGGTGATCAGCCCTATGTGACGTGCGTGGATGACGACGACTACGTGCTTCCGCATGCATTTGCCCAGATGGCTGATGCGCTGCGCTCCGGAGTATCAGCTGTGTGCTCGCCAGAAATCACGCTGCAGAACGGCCATCAGTCCTCAGGCAACACGCGGCACCACCTGACCGCCTACCGCAGGGACCGCGTCATCGAGCATCAGGCATGGCCATGTTGCGGAGACGTAGCGCAGATGCACGAGATCGGTGATGACGCGATCGACCTGCCGAGTCCTGCCTACATGCACCGTTTGTACGGCACCAGCAAGGCGCGCGTGATGCGCCGCGCTGACCATGCCGAACTGGAGCGCGCTCGTGGCTAATATCCTGCTCACCGCGTCGCGATGGACGGATGACAAAAGCCTGTCTCCGCCACGCTATTGGAACGGTCTTACCTACGAGTTCCTCGACCAGTACAGCGGCGGCATTTTGCCGACGATCCAAGCAACAGCACAGGCCGGTGACATCGTAGGCTTTTCGCTGAACATCAAGGTTCCCGGAAGCTCAAGCAACGTCAACACTGCCGCTCTGCTGGTCAATGGCGTTGCTGTCTGGTCTCAGAACATCGGTGCTGTTGGAACCTTCACCTACACGACGAACCCGCTTAACAAAGGTGATGTCGTCAAGTTCGAGTTGTATTCGAGCTATGGGCCGATTTATCAGGTCGACGCCGTCCTGACTCCACTGCCAAATCCGCCGACCAGCTACAACTGCACCTGCGACAACCAGGATTTCCCGACCAAGACACTCGGCCAGCTGCGCACCCAGCTGATGACGCGACTGGGCTTCGCCGCGATGATGGTGCCACCGCCAGGCATGGTCCCGCTGCTCGACTCGTTTCTGATCGAGGCGCAGGAGCTGCTGTATCGCCGCTACAAGGTGTTCCAGTGCGAGCGCTGGTTCACCTGGACGATGAGCCAGGGCGTGCGCTTCTACGATCTGGCGCAGAACGACGACGCGGTGAATGGACTGCTGCAGCCGCCCGTAATGGGCGCAACCTCAACGGCGACGGTTGGCGGCACACTGGCTGCTGGCGCAAATGGCTACGTCGTCACGGCGCTGAATGCCAACGGCGAGACCACGCCATCCACTGAAGTCATCGTCAACACCACCGGCACCACCAGCACGGCGACGATCAACTGGACGGCCATCACTGGCGCCACCGGCTACAACGTCTATGGCCGCACCGTCGCCGGCGAGACCTTCATGGTCACGCTCGGCGCAGTCACGACCTGGACCGACACCGGTGCTGTCGTGCCGGGCGCAAACCTGCCGCCGACCGAGAACAGCACGCCCTACTGCGACAAGACGCTCGACCCGCGGATGGTGACGTGGGCTGGTATCTCGCAGGGCGACATGAACTGGCGACCGCTGCAGTGCGGTATCAACCCAGTGCGCTACACCAGCCTGATCAATGCGATCCCGGACAGCTACGAAATCCGCCAGTGCATCGAGGTGTGGCCGGCGCCGCCGGACAACACCTGGTCGCTGCGGATCAAGGGCTACTTCGGGCTGCAGCAGTTCGAGAACGACAACGACTCGACCAGCATCGACTATCGCGCCGTGTTCCTGCTCGCGCTGGCCACCGCCAAGGCCCACTACGGGCAGCCCGACTCCAACAACATCGCCAGCCAGCTTGTCACGTTCATGGGTGATCTGGTCGCCGGCTCCCACCAGACGCGCCGCTACGTTCCGGGAGCGGTCGATCGCTCCCCGGCCGTGCCGCCGAAGATGGTCTGACGATGGCCGCTGCCGGCCTCCGATCCGTTCCCGTCCTGACCAACCTGACGTCAGGTATCACCCGCTTGCGCGACAAGGGTGGGGCGTCGCCACAGGCGCTGTACGACCTGTTGAACGGCTACATCGACATCTCCGGATCGCCGCGCAGCCGCGACGGCACCACCGTCGACAACCGCCTCACGACGGGCACCAAGGGGCTGTGCGCGTTCAAGGGAAAGCTCAACGTCTTTGCCATGACGAACATCAACCCGGGCAGCAGCCGGTACGTCGTCAACATCCTGATCCATCCCAATCCGGCTTTCGCCGGCACGCTGAGCATCATCTACTTCGCCAAGCCGTTCCTCGGCTATCTCTACGTGGTGGCCGGCTTCAGCGATGGCTCGATCTACCACTACTGGCTGCAGTCGTCGGGGACTTGGAAGGCAGGAACGCAGTACCAGCTGAACCAGATCGTCGTGCCGTCGGTGCCGAACGGCTACACCTATGCCGCCACCACGCAGAACGCGCCGACTGGCTGGACACCCAATACCCAGGTAGCCGTGGGGGCGATCGTTCAGCCGACCGTCTACAACGGCTTCCAGTACACCTGCACGACGGCCATCGGCGATAACCCCGCCACGGGCAGCACCGAACCGACGTGGCCACAGGCCAATGGCGCCACGGTGAGTGAGAGCGTGGACACGCTTTCCACGCCCATCATCGTGACCTACACCAGCACTGTCGGGTCGCCAGCAGGAAGCAACGACAACGGCCTGTATCCGCCAGGGAGCACCACGCCATGACCACGCCCGTCTGGCAGCCAGGCGCCACCTATCCGCCCGGCTCACTGGTCGTTCCGACCTCCGCCGCGCCGATCGTCACGACCGCACTGGTCAATCAAAACTTTGCCAGTGGCACGCTGAGCGGGTGGAACGCCTCGGCCGGGACGTGGACGGTTGAGATTGGGACCGGCTACACCTCCGGCACCAATAGCGTGGTCTGTAGTGGCGTCGGCATTGGCACGCTGGACAAGACCGATGTGTCGCCCGTGGTTCCGGGTCAGCAGATCACGGCCAGCGTGTTCGGCTCCATCACCAACGCCGGCACCGACGATCTCGCATTCAACATCATCATCGAGTGGGCCGATAGTTCACACGTCATTCTTCCGGGCGCTTCCTTCGGCAACCAAGTTGGACCCGGGCCGGGTGGCCACTGGGTGCAATCGACGGTTACAGGGACGGCGCCGGTCAATGCCGCCTATGCCTTCATCCGGCTGTACAGCACCGGATCGAACCATGGCGCCACCGTAAATTTCAGTAACGCATCGTGGACCTACGTCTCACAGGTGCGCTCGGCGGGCCTCGTCTACAAGGCCACGCAGGCGGCTCCCGGAAAGAGCGGCGCCAACGAGCCCGTCTGGCCGAACACGGCCGGCGTGTCGGTCACCGATAACCAAGTCACCTGGATGGGTGAGATCGGCTCGCTGGTCACATGGACGGCCAGTCCGCTGCTGCTGTCGGGTGCGACTGAGCCGGTATGGCCGTTGCTGCCGGGTGCTGCGGTTCCGGATGGCGCTGCACCGAGCACGATCAACTGGGTGGCCAAGACGGGCCAGATCACCGACGCGAATTGCCCGCAATCAGCCGTCGTCGTGATCGCTGCCGGAAAGGTGTTCGCCGCCGACAACGACACGATCCGCTACAGCGCGACGGTGAACCCGACCGACTGGTCGAGCGCCAACAATGCCGGCTTCCTGCCGTTCGGGCTGCAGACCTACGGCTCGAACCCTGTTGCAGCAATGAACCTCTACCGCTCGAACCTGATGGCCTTCAACTCCGAAGGCTCGCAGATGTGGCAGCTGGACCCGGACCCGGCCAACATAACGCTGCGCGATTCGCTCCCGATCGCCTCGACGCACAACCACGCGCTGCAGCCGGTCGCCAATGACCTGATCTTCCTGTCCTCGCGTGGCGTGCGCAGCATCGGCATCGCGGACTCATCGACCAGTCTGGAAGCCGGCGACATCGGCATGCCGATTGATCCACTGGTGCAGGCGGCGATGTCGGCGGCGCCGACTGGCGTGTTCACGGCATCCACGTTTGTGCCGGCGCTCGGCCAGTACTGGATCGCCTTCGAGAACAGCGACGGGCTGACCTCGACCGTGTTCGTTTACACGATCCCTGCAGTCGGCGCGACCGGAACGTGGAGCCGGTACGTGCTCCCCTTCACGATTCAGCAGTTCACCGTGATGAACGACGTGCTGTACATCCGAAGCAGCGATGACGTGCTGTTCTACGACACCACTACCAGCAACGACTACAACGCCGACACGGCGACCCCGAGCCGATCCGTGGCATTCCCCGCCACCGTGCAAACGCCGTGGCTGGACATGGGCAATCCGGGCGTCAACAAGATGGTCACCGGGTTCGATTTCGTCAGCACCGGTGGTCCGCCATCGGTCAGCTTCGGCTACGACCAGGCGAACGTCGGCCTCTACACGCCGCCCTTCGTCATCCCCGCCGACACAGTGCCTGGCCAGGTCATCCCGATGCCGATCTGTGCGCCCAGCCTGAGCATGAAGATCACCTATGCCGGCGGCGCGCCGTGGCAAATCCAGGCCATGAACATCTACGTGCAGGACGAGAGGGAAACGTCATGATCTCGCTGCATCGGCCGCCGGCCAACATGATCGAGTGCAAGAACTGGCACATCAGCTACCTGTGCGAGCGTCTGCGCGAGGATGAGCGCGAGCAGTTCGTCGCGCTGTTCGTCGTCGATGCGTTTGACGCCGAGCGCGTCGCCGCGCACCTGATCGGCCTGACGGGGCCGCGGTTCGCGGTGATCGGGGCCGATGGCATGCCGGTCGCCGCCGGCGGCTTTCATTCCGTGCAGCCGGGCGTCTGGGAGTCGTGGATGGTCGGCAGCGCGGAAGGCTGGTCGACGCACTGGCGCTCGATGACCAAGGCCTCACGCTGGCTGATGCGAGCGCTGTTCGAGTCGGGTGCACGTCGCCTGCAAACCCATGCCTTGAGCAGCCGCACCCTCGCGGGCGAGTGGTACGTGCGCTGCCTTGACTTGAAGTTGGAAGGGGTTCTTCGACACTACGGACGCAGCGGCGAAGACCTTTCGTGTTTTGGCCGCGTGCGCGAGGACTGACCCATGTGCGGATCGAACAACAGCGCAGCACAACAGGCGCAGGCCAACGCGACACAGCAGCAGGCGCAGTCGACCGCGGCGACGAATCAGATCAATTCGCTGTTCGCCTCGCCCAGCGTCACCGGTGAATACAAGCAGCTGGGGGATGCGACCACCGGCTACTACATGAACCAGCTGAACCAGCAGCAGGCCATCAACAACCGAAACCTCACCTTCGCCCAGGCGCGCAACGGCCAGACCGGCGGCAGCGTGGCGGCTGACCAGGCGACGCAGGCCGGCAAGGATTACACCCAGGGCGTGCTGCAGGCCTCGCAGCGCGGCCAGTCCGCCGCATCCAGCCTGCAGGCGCAGGACCAGCAGACGCAGGCGAACCTGATCTCGATGGCGCAGGGCGGACTCAATGCGACGGCCGGTGCGCAGGAGGCCACCAGCGCGATGCGCTCGAACCTCGCCAATGCGCGATCCAACGCCACGTCCAATGCGTTCGGGAATGCCTTCGGGGACTTCGGCAGCATCTACCAGAACAGCCAGGCGGCGGATGCTGCGCGCAAGGGGATGCTCTATGGCTATGGGACGGCTTTCGCTCCAAGCACGGGCGTCTTCGGCACGGCCAACGCCGCCCAGGGGTCGACGCTATGAACCACGTCACCGCGCTGCGCCAGCCCTCGCTGGGCATGCTGATGGAGCTGCAGGACGAGCTGGCGAAGATGCCGCAGGCCGAGTTTCCAGTCGCGCACTATTTCGCGCCGGGTGTGTACGTGCGCGCCATCCTGATCCGCGAGGGCCACGCGCTGACCGGGCGTATGCATGCCACCGACCACCTGTGCATCTGCGCTGGCGATCTGAGCGTGATGACTGACCAGGGCATGCAGCGCTTCACCGGCTTTCACGTACTGGCGTCCAAGGCCGGCATCAAGCGCGCTGGCTTCGCGCACTCGGACACCTTCTTCGCAACGATCCATGCCACCGACACCACCGACCTTGGACGCCAGTACGTGAAAGCCGGTGACGCGCTGCATGCCCTGGTCAGTCATCCCGCTCAGATCGCCAGCGCAGATGCACAGGTGGTCGGTGGCTTGCAT
>VFSW01016177.1_pt1 | contig 10196 bp, 7 predicted proteins | sample 5358111 | NCBI WGS metagenome assembly VFSW01 (sample SAMN11554181, study PRJNA540505) | mine drainage metagenome | isolation source: sediment from site ElyBrook_90M | place: USA: Ely Copper Mine, Vershire, VT | collected 2017
TGCGCGGCGCGGCGTTGATGCCGATTCTGGAGCTGGCCACCGCAGGCGGTTCGTGCGGCATCGGATGCCGGTCCACAGCGCATCCCACTGGTCAGGTTTCGCGGCCGCCGGTTTCGAGCATCGCCACCTTCGATGCCGAATATCGTGCGAGCTATGGCTACAATCAGCCGGCCTCGCCGCTCATCGCGATGGGCGTGATTGCCGCAGCGACGGGCGATACGGCGTCAAAGTATGTGGCGCGTCGCGAAACCCCGCTTTACATTCCTGAAAACTGCACGCAGTGCATGGAGTGCATCTCGGTGTGTCCGGATACGGCGCTTCCCAACTGTTCGCAGGATTTGACGACGCTGCTCTCGACGGCCATCAAGTATTACGTGGCCGACGCTGGCGACCGCGCGAAGATGCTGCAGACGCTGCCGGAGATCGAGAAGCGCACGCGCGAGCGCATGCTGGCCGAAATCAAGACCGGCACGCCGCTGCCAAAGATTCTGCGCGAGGTGACCGAGCAGGTCGATGGCTTCTCTGCCACGGCGAAGGCGCAATTCTTCCACATTCTTGAAAAGGTGCCGATGGCGTATCAGAAGGTCAACGCGATCTTCTCGTCGCCCGAGCGCAAGACGCCCGGAGCCGGCGGCATCTTCTCCATCTTTGTCAGCGACCTGTGCAAGGGTTGCGCGGCCTGCGTGACGGCTTGCGGCGATCACCAGGCGCTGAAGATGGTGCAGGAGACCGAAGAGATCAACGCCGAGCACGAGACCGGCACGCACTTCCTTGATCTGCTGCCCGATACCACGCAGAAGTATCTCGGCTTCTATAACAATGCTAATCCGGCCGACTCCAAGACCGCGACGCTGCGCAACATGCTGATGGTGCGGACGAACTACGACGCGCTGGTAGCGGGCGACGGAGCGTGCGCGGGCTGCGGCGAGAAGAGCGTGCTGCGCTCGATTGCGGCGGTGACCGAGGCGTACATGCGCCCGGTTTACCACGCCAAGAGCGACCGCCTGGTTGCGAAGGCCGGGGAGTTGGAAAAGAAGGGCGTAGCGCGGCTTGCGGCGATCAAGGAGAAGAATCCGGCTGAGTATGCACTGCTGAGACAGGGCATTGCGCACTTGATTCTTGGTCTTGGCGGCGAGGACAACGAGGACACGAAGGCGCGCATTGCTGCTTATGAAGCGAAGAACGGCGCAATTACCGATCCGCAGTTGGTAGAGGCGATTGCCGCGGTGCTGCTGACCGAGGCGTTCAACCACAAGAACCTGCAGCCGGTGGATGGCCGCCTGGCCAACGGCATGAGCGTGATGGCGATGGCTGCGCATACGGGTTGCAACACCGTATACGGCTCGACCTCGCCGAACAATCCGCATCCTTATCCGTGGATGAACTCGCTCTTTCAGGACGGCGTGACGGTGGGCTGGCTGATGGGCGAGAACTTTATCGTGGATCACGCGCGGCGGTCGGTGCTGCCGGAGCGTCTCACGGACATCCTTCTCACCCGCGACGCGAATGGCATCAACGAGGAGGAGTACTACCACTTCACGCACTTCACGGATGCGCTGATGACTGATCAGGAGATCGTCGAGCTGCCGAAGGTGTGGGTGGTTGGCGGCGATGGCGGCATCGGCGATATCGGCTACCAGAACACCTCGAAGGTGATGCTGCAGAACCGGCCGAACGTGAAGGTGCTGATGCTGGACACGCAGGTCTACTCGAACACCGGCGGACAGAATTCGGACTCGACACCGATGCTTGGCGGCAACGATATGAATGTCTTTGGCGCCGCTACGCAGGGCAAGAACACCGAGAAGAAGACCGTGGCAGAGACCTTCCTCGCCGGCCACGGATCGCCGTTTGTGGCGCAGGTTTCGATGGCCAATGCGCCCAAGCTGTATCGGGCGATTCTCGACGGGATCGAGTACCGCGGCACGATGTTCCTGCAGGCCTTCACCACCTGCCAGCCGGAGCACGGCGTGCCGGACGACATGGCACTTCACCAGGCGCAGCGCGTGCGCGACTCGCGCGGCGCGCCCGAGTTTGTCTTCGACCCGCGCAAGGGCGAGAGCTACAGCGAGGCGCTCGACATCAAGGGCAACCCGTCGCTCGATCTCGACTGGTACGAGACGAAGATCAAGTCGACCGGCGAGACGATGCGCTACACCGTGGCGCACTGGTGCACTACGGAGGCGCGCTTCCGCAACCACCTGAAAAAGATCAAGCCGGAGGCGGCGGAGAAGCTGATTCCTCTCGACAACATGCTGGTGCGAATCACGCAGCAGGACGTGGTGTATCGCAACTATCTGAACCCCTCGCACCGCGCGTTCATTCCTGACTTTGGCGTGTACATCAAGTACGAGGAGAACGGCAAGGTCGAGTATCGCGCGCTTTCGCGGCAGCTTGTCATGTTCTGCGTGGAACGGCGCAAGGCGTGGCGCATGCTGCAGTCGAAGGCAGGCGTGGTGAACCGCGAGTACGCCGCGCAGAAGGCTATTCTGGCGGATGTGGATGCGGGCAAGCTCTCACTGGACGACCTGTTTGCGCGCGGTCATCAACTGGTGAGCGAACGGCTGGCCGCGAAGGCGTAGCTCGCAGAGAAGCGAAAGCACAAAGGCGGACCTGCAGGGTCCGCCTTTGCTGATTGCGTGAAGCGAAGGACCGTGCGCGTTACATCAGCTTCTTGCGAATCAGATCGAGCGCCTGCTGCGTGGCCCATTGGCGGACGCGGTTACGGTCTCCGCGGAAGGTGCGGTCGTAGGTATCGGTCTTCTGTGCGTCCGAGACCGCGAAATAGATGAGTCCTACAGGCTTCTGATCGGTTCCACCTGTGGGCCCGGCGATGCCTGTGACGGCCAGCCCCAGGGTTGCGCCGGAGCGGCGGCGGATTCCCTCAGCCATGGCTGCGGCGACCTCTGCGGAGACGGCTCCGTGCTTTGCAATCAGCTCGGGCGGTACATTGGCGAAGCTGGTCTTCAGCGGGTCGGAATAGACGATGGCTCCGCCGAGGAAGGAACGCGAGCTGCCGGGCACACCGGTGATGCGCTGCGCCACCATGCCTCCTGTGCAGCTCTCGGCCACAGCAAGCGTCGCCTGCCGAAGCCCGAGGTAGTAGAGCACAATCTGCTCCAGAGTTTCGCCATCGGAGGAGTAGAGCCAGTCGTCGAGCGCCTCTTCCAGCTTGCCTGCCAGCTCTTCCACGCGCTGCTCGGCTGCGTCCTGATTGGGCTTTGTACACAACAGAGTGAGCTGAATGTCGCCCGCATGCGCGAGGATTGTGGTGTCCACATCGGTGTAGGTGGTGTAGATGGGCGCAAGGAGCTTGTCTGCCTGCGACTCCGGAATCATGGCAGCCTTCAGGGTGCGCTTGGCGATGTGGCGCTTCGGAACGATTGCGCGCAGACGCGGCAGGCACTCGGCGTCGAACATCGGCTTGCACTCATTCGGCGGGCCGGGCACGAGCATCACAAGCTTGCGATAGCTGTTGTAGGTGGTGTCGAGCCACTGGCCGGGTGCGCTGCCGTTGGGGTTGGGCAGCACGGCCGCCGTCTCGATGACGTCGGCCTGCTTGAGGTTGTTCTCCGGCATGGGCATGCGCCAGGTGGCCGCGCGCGCGTGAAGGGCGGCAAGCACGGCGCCGTCGCGGCGCAGGCGCAGCGAGAGAGCCTCGGCGGTGGCCTCGCGCGTGAGGTCATCTTCTGTCGGTCCCAGGCCGCCCATGAGTACAACAATGTCCACGCGGCCAAGGGCCGTCTGAATCACGCTGACCAGATCCTTGCGCCGGTCGCCGACGATGGTTTTGAAGGCGACGGTCACGCCGAGCTCATTGAGTCTGTCGGTGACGTAGAGAGAGTTTGTGTCCTGGCGGTACGGCGTGAGCATCTCCGAGCCGACCGCGACGATTTCGCATTTCATGAAATCAGCCTTCAGATTCTGCGTGCATTTGAGCGCAGCGTCCGGAATGTAGGCGATCACGGGCCGCGCTCTTCCTATTGTGGCAGATGGGTGTGCGCTGGAGGCGTTGTGGATTGACCGGCGGCAACCTTCTCACGAGCCAGAGTCAGATGAGGCTGATTCCATCGACACCGAGGTCCACATCAAACACCGCGTCATTGGTCGCCAGGATGGTGTTTCCAAGAGGTGAAAAGGCAACACCCACAAGACCGACGCCGCTCAGCACCAGGGTCGCCTCACCAGAGGGTGTCACACGCACCAGGCCGCGGCGTCCGCGCAGGCAGGCGCAGACATAGATGGGGCCTTCGCGGGAGACAGCGAGTCCCTGAGGGCGGCCGAGCCCCCGATACCAGTCATGCGCGCTGCCATGGGTGTCAATGGCCCAGATTGCATCGTTGGAACTGAGGGTGGGGCCGGTGACGAAGAGCGTTCCGTCTGCGCCCATGGCGAGATGGTACGCGGAGACGCTCGGTTCGAGCGTGGCATAGACGAAGATGCGCCGCTGCGGGTCGATCTTGAAGATGGTTCCGCTGCGGTCGCCGACGAAGAGATTGCCGTCCGCGTCGAAGGCCGCTCCAGTGGCGATGCCCATGCCTTCTGCGTAGAGGGTGGGTTCGCCGGCACCGTCGATGCGGTAAACATTGCCTTCGGCGCGGGAGGTGACATAGAGGTCCCCTTCGGGGCTGAAGGCCAGGCCTGTTGCGTTCAGAATGCCAGTTACAAAGGGAGTACCGCGGCCGTCGGGGCTGACGCGCACGATGGAGACGGGCGTCTGTTTGCCGCGAGGGCCCGAGATGGTGGCATAGACCATGCCGGAGCGGCTGACCGCGGGGCTGGTGACGGGATGCAGCCCGCTGGAGAGCGAGCGTGCCACTCGGAGGGGCAGAGCGTTGCTGGTGCCGGTGGTCGAGCGAACTTCAACCAGTCCCGTGCTTGCATCTTCCGGCACGCGAAAGGCGAGCCGCGACGGCCGGGACATCACCACCTGTCCGGATTCCGAGCCGACGAAGACAAACGGGAGGTCGGGCCCGGCTGGACCGAGGCCCGCGCCGACCAGCTCCACTTCGCCCTGCGGCAGTGCGGCTGAGGGGACGATGTCGTCAAGATGGGGCGCCGTTGGGGCGTCCTGCTGCGCGGATTGAGAATGGGTGCGAGACATGATGGCGTCAGAACCAGATGCGTACAAGGGAGGCTACACCCAAAGCATACAGCCCTGCAGCGACATCATCGAGGACGATGCCCCAGCCTTCGGGCAGACGCTCCAGCAGCCGGATCGGGAACGGCTTGGTGATGTCGAAGAGTCGGAAGAGGATGAGCGCAAGCAAACCGTGGCGCCAATCCAGCGGGCTGCCGAGCAGGGCGATCCACTGGCCCGCGACCTCATCGATGACGACGAAGCCTGGATCTTTGCGGCCGCTCTCGCGCGCGGCAAGGGTGGCTGCGGGGATCCCAAAGACCAGCGTGAGCGCGATGCCCGCGAGCAGGGTGATGAGCAGCTCGTGCGATGAAGGATGGCCGAGAACGCCGAGCAGAGCCCACAGCAAAACGGCCGCGACCGATCCCCAGGTACCCGGACCCGGCTTGCCCAGGCCTGTGCCAAAGAAGGTGGCGATTGTCCACGCCCAGAGTGTCTTGTGTTCGCTCGCAGGGCCGACGAAGGACTCACTCATCGCGATCGCCTTTGGGCTGTCCCCCGCCGAGACCGCCCAGGTCCTCCAGCACTTCGGGGTCGAGGACGGGCGAACTGATCTTGTAGACGCCCGATGCCCATTTGCCAAGGTCAATCTTGCGGCAGCGGTCGCTGCAGAAAGGGAAGTCCTCATCGCGGGGCTTGACCAACATGCCGCAGGTAGGACAGCGCAACACCTTTACCGATTTCTTCTTTTCCGCCATCGCTCGAACTCACGTCTGAACCAACAGTCTACTGCGCCGGGGAGATAACCCGCGCCACCACATCGTAGTCGTGCGCTTCGGTGATCTCCGCGCGATAGAAGCGGCCTGCTTCCAGCGCGTCCAGATCGCCAAAGTCGTTGATGTATACCTTGCCGTCAATTTCAGGCGCGTGGAACTGCGTCCGGCCCTCCCACAGCAACTCGGTCTCTTCGGAAGGCCCTTCGGTGAGCAGCAGCACTTCGCGCCCAACCCACTGCTGCCGAGCGCGCTTGCTGATGCTCTGCTGCAACTTCATCAGGCGACGCTTGCGAGCCTCGATGGTGCGCTTTGGCACTTTGGCGTCGAGCGTGTGCGCGCCGGATCCCTCTTCGTCGGAGTAGTTGAAGACGCCCAGCCAGTCGAACTTTGCTGCCGCGATGAACTCCTGCAGGATTTCAAAGTCGCGGGACGACTCACCCGGGAAGCCAACGATGAAGCTGGTCCGCAGGACGATTCCCGGCACGGCATTGCGGACCTTTTCGAGCGTTTTGAGGAAGATCTCTGCGCCCGCGCCGCGCTTCATTCGCTTGAGCACATCGGGCGAAGCGTGCTGCAGCGGAACGTCCAGGTATTTGCAGATATTGTCGTGCTTCGCGATCGTCTCCAGGAGCTTGCCGCTGATGCGATTGGGATAGGCATAGAGAAAACGGAGCCAGCGCAGACCGTCGATGCGGGCCAGAGCGTCGAGCAGGGTCGCGAGGCCGTCTTTGAGGCCGAGGTCTTCGCCGTAGCAGGTGGTGTCCTGGCCAATCAGCGTAATCTCCTGCACGCCACGGGCGACGAGTTGCTGCGCCTCGGCGACCACGCTTTCAAAGCGCCGCGAGCGGAACTTTCCGCGCAGGTTAGGAATGACGCAGAAGCTGCAGGGGTGGTCGCAGCCCTCGGCAATCTTGATGTAAGCCGAAGTCTGGCCGGTCGAGAGCAGGCGCGGTGTGGTTTCGTCGTAGAGATAGGTGGGCAGCATGTGGGCTGCGCCGCGCCAGGCATCGCGGCGAAAGCGGCCCTGCTGCTCGCGGTGCTCGCCTTCGGGGCGGAAGCGAATCCCTGCGGGAAGATTGCGGTGGGTACCCGATTCCGCCTCGCGCCCCGTGCGCACGTCGGCAGGGGCATCGTGCCTGAGGATTGTGAAAGGCGATGCCGCGGCAGGCGCAGGCGCAATGCCTGCGGCGGCCAGGATCGAGTCGAGTTCACCGGTGCCGATGACGGCGTCGACTTCGGGAATGTTCTTGCGGATCTCGTCGCGATAGCGCTCGACGAGGCAGCCGGCGACGATGAGCTTGCGGGCGCGGCCTTCGGTCTTGTGGCGGGCCATCTCGAGGATGGTGTCCACCGATTCCTGCTTGGCGGTGTCGATGAAGCTGCAGGTGTTGACGACGAGGATTTCCGCCTCTTCGGGCTTTGCCGTCAGGCGCGCTCCGGCGTGGTCAAGCATGCCCATCATGACCTCGGAGTCGACGAGGTTTTTGGGGCAGCCTAACGAAACAAATCCCACGGTGGGCGCCGTGGGCTGAGAAGACTTAGTCACACATCTATTGTACCGGTTGCGCGGTTTGCGCCGATTCATGCCGTGGCTGGGCGGCTTTGTCCGCTGCCCCCATGGATATGCACCCGGATGGTAAAATCAGTCAGTGCCGGGTCCTACGCGACGTAATCCCGCCAACCCCGCCAGGTCCGGAAGGAAGCAACGGTAACGGGCTAGTACGGGCGCAGTAGGCAACCCGGTACTTTTTTGGCGTTCGCGGCGGCTAGCTTTTATGCCCGGCGCTTGTGCAAGGCGGCTGCGCGGCAGCCCAAAGATGAATGAGCGGCACGTGTGGATGGCTGAGACTTGTTCGGCCTCCCTGCCGCAAGGAGAATTGCCTTGAGCCTCACCGTGCGTCCTGTGGTGGGCCGGCGCGCCAAGATTACCGCGCTCGGAACCTATGTTCCTCCCCAAGTCCTTACCAATCAAGACCTCGAAAAGATGGTGGAGACCAGCGACCAGTGGATCATGGATCGCACGGGCATTCGTGAGCGGCACGTGCTGGCCAAGGGGCAGGGCACGAGCGACATGTGCGTGGCGGCAGCGAAGAAGTGTCTCGCAGCCCGCGGCATCGAGCCAAGCGAGGTCGAGGCCATCATCGTCGGCACCGTTACGCCGGACATGATGTTTCCTTCGACGGCGTGCCTTGTGCAGGACAAGATCGGCGCGAAGGGCGCCTGGGGATTCGATGTTTCCGCCGGCTGCTCGGGCTTTGTGTTCGCACTGCAGGCAGGCGTAAAGCTTGTGGAGAGCGGCGCGCATTCCAAAGTGCTGGTGTGCGGCGCAGACGCGAACACGCGCATGACGGACTACACCGATCGCACCACCTGCGTTCTTTTCGGCGACGGCGGCGGCGCGGTATTGATTGAGCCTGCGGCTGAGGGCGAGATCGGCTTCATCGACTTTGTGCATGAGATTGACGGCTCGGGCGGCGCTGCGCTGAACCTGAAGGGCGGGGGAAGCCTGAATCCGACGAGCCACGAGACGATCGACAAGAAGATGCACTACATCTACCAGGACGGCCCGGCGGTGTTTAAGTTCGCCGTGCGCAAGATGGCGGAGACCACGGTCAAGGTGCTGGAGCGCAATGGAGTGAGCGGCGCGGATCTGGGCTGCTTTATTCCGCACCAGGCCAACAAGCGCATCATCATGGCGACCGCCGAGCGGCTCGACATGCCCGCGGACCGGGTCATTATCAATATTGAGAAGTACGGCAATACGTCGTCGGGTACGATTCCGCTGGCGATGCAGACGGCTTTGGACGAGGGCAAGCTCAAGAAGGGCGACCTGGTGCTGCTCGGCGCCATGGGTGCAGGCTTCACGGTTGGCGCTGCGCTGCTGCGCTGGGAGATCTGAAGAACAGCATTCAGCAGCGGGCAATCAGCCGTGAGCCGAGCCGGAAAGTACGATCGATGGGTTCACCCTAGATCACAAGCTCTGGAGGCGCGAGGTCGTACTCAGGAAGCACGCCGACCTCTGCCGCGGCGCTGAAGAACCCCCGCATGCCTTCGATGCACTCGTCGTCGAGCGTGTAATGGATATTCGTGCTGAGGTAGGTTCGAATCGTCTCTGCGGGCAGGGGCATCCGGGCCGACCACTCTTCGACGAGCGTGTCGATATGCGCGAGGCCGTGATCGCGGGAGCGGATGAAGTCCTCCGCAACGCCTTCCATCTCCGTGTTGCCGATGTGGACGCCCCACACGGCCGACACAAACGGCAGTCCGGTGAGGGAACGCCACTCCGCTGCCAGATCGTGATAGACCAGCACTTCACCGGTGCGCTCTTCGCGATTCGCCCTCTCTTCCAGGGCCAGCAGCGCGGGGTCGCCAATGACGATCGCGGCATCGGCGCGTTCCAGCATTGCATCGAGGTCAGCGGCCATGGGCACGAAGGGCACATGCCCGTTGCCCCATTTGTGAAAGAGAATCCGAGCGTAGGTCACCGTGGTGCGGCTGGCGGTATCGGCGGCGACGCTGCGGAGGTTCTTGAGCGGACGATCGGCCCGCCGGACGAGCAGCAGCGAGCGGACGTTACCTTTGGATGCAATCGTGCAGCCCGGTAAAATGCGCAGTTCCGGGTTTGCCGGCAGGGCTGCGATGGGAACAAGACCGATCTCTGCGGTGCCGGTTGCCAGCCGCTCGGCGCACTCGGAGGGCAGCATCCAGTCGATGTGGTATTTTCCAGAAAGTGTTGAATTCAAAGGGGGATGTTGAAAGTCCCACATGAGCGGGGCAGGATTAAGAAAACGGATTGCGGCGATACGAAAAGGGCGATGCAAAGTCGAACTCACACTCCATTAGACACACGGAGCAGGGCTAAAGATGCGTGTGGACACGGTCTGGCCTCACGGCCTGGTCCGCTTGACTTCATCCGGCTGCGCGCTTATTGTGGGCGCAAATCCAAAGAAAGCAAGATGAGCTACTTACAGGTTAGCGCACCGGTGTGCGTGGGCGCGCCGATGGAGAACGAATGACCACGATGCCGCAACCGGCGGCCGGAAGAGCCGGCGCACCTACAGAAGAAGATCAGCTTGCCTGCCTGGCGCTGGCTTTGACGCCGGGACTTGGGCCGAGGCGGATCTACGAGGCACTGCGCGGGCTCGATGCCGCCAGCCGGGTTTTTGCGCTGTCTCTGACGGAGCTGGAGGGGCTGCGTCTGCCGTCGCAGGTGCGCATGGAACTGGAGGCTGAAGCCGGCACTGAATCCAAACCGGAGGCTCAGGCATCCTTGTTCCGTGACCCGGCATTGCGGCCCGAAGAGGCGATGGTCATCGAGGTTCTGCGCAGCGATGAAGCGC
>VFSW01016178.1_pt1 | contig 10196 bp, 6 predicted proteins | sample 5358111 | NCBI WGS metagenome assembly VFSW01 (sample SAMN11554181, study PRJNA540505) | mine drainage metagenome | isolation source: sediment from site ElyBrook_90M | place: USA: Ely Copper Mine, Vershire, VT | collected 2017
TAATCTTTCAGGGCATGCAGATAGGTCCAGGGCAGTTCAAATTCCCGGGTCAGTGCGTTGCGATAATCCGGCTGGTGCATGTGCCAGCACAGGATGAATTTCAGGGTACGTGCTTCTTCAGTCATGGATAAAATCAGCCGGGGTGATAATTGCGTTGGTTGAGCATTTCGGCGGTGATGAGCGTGATCCCGTTTTCCGAAACATAAAAACGCTCCCGATCTTGCAGCGGATCCATGCCAGCCACCAACCCTTCGGGGATGATGCAGCCACGATCGACCACGACCCGTTTCAACCGTGCGTCCTTGCCTATCCGAACATTGGGCAGGATCACGGCATCTTCCACCAGGGCATGGGCATTGACGTGAACATCAGAAAACAGTACGGAGCGCCGTACCACGCCCCCGCTGATGATGTTTCCACCGGAAATCAGTGAATCCACGGCGTACCCTCGTCGCCCGTCCTCGTCAAACACGAATTTGGCGGGGGGCAATTGCTCCTGATAGGTCCAGATTGGCCAGTTCTTGTCATAGAGGTTGAGGTCGGGAACGACCTTGGTCATTTCCATGTTGGCATCCCAGTAAGCATCCACCGTCCCTACGTCACGCCAGTAGGGGGCAGTGTCCGGCTCGCACACGCAACTTTCTTCGAAGGGTTGGGCAAAGACGCGGTGGCGAGGGACCAACCAGGGAATCAGATCATGACCAAAATCGTGGGTGGAAGTACTGTCCTCTGCATCGCGGATCAACTGGTCCATGAGGAAATCAGCACTGAACACATAGATCCCCATGCTGGCCAAGGCTCGATCGGGATCCCCTGGCAGGGAACTGGGATGCTCGGGTTTTTCATCGAAGGCCACGATCCTTCCTTCGGTATTGACCGTCATGACGCCAAAGGCCGAGGCTTCCTCGATGGGCACCGTCAGACAGGCAATGGTCATGTCCGCCTGCGTGCTGACATGAGCCGCCAGCAACTTTCCATAGTCCATCTTGTAGATGTGGTCGCCGGCCAGAATGATGATGTGGCGAGGAGCATGCCCACGCAGAATGTCGAGATTCTGGTAGACCGCATCTGCGGTCCCTTTGTACCACTCCTCCTGCATGCGCTGCTGGGCCGGAAGCAGTTCCACGAATTCATTGAACTCGCCGCGCAGAAAACTCCATCCATGCTGGATGTGCTGGATCAGGCTATGGGCCTTGTACTGGGTCACGACCCCGATACGACGGATCCCGGAATTGAGGCAATTGGAGAGGGGAAAATCGATGATTCGGAATTTTCCCCCAAACTGGACGGAGGGCTTGGCTCGCCACTTGGTCAGGTCTTTCAGGCGGGAACCCCGCCCCCCTGCCAAAATGAGGGCCATGGTGTTCTTGGTCAGTACGCTGATGAATCGTTCAGAAGCAATATCACGGGGGCTCATGTGAACTCCTGTTGAGAAAAAAAACAATCACGAAATGAAATATCGTTGCGCACTCCAGACCATTATAATGGAATCCTTTGTAAAAAAATGACAGGGATGAATCATGGCTCCTCATTATAACGACAGTGCCCTGCAAAAAATTTTGCAGGGTCTCCACCATGACCCATTTCATCCTCTGGGAATTCATGCCTCCGGCCACGGCAAATGGCATTGGCGCCTATTCCTGCCCTATGCCCAGGCAGTTGAAGTATGGACTGGAAATCAGTGGGAATCCGCCCCTCGGGTTCATGACCAGGGCTTCTTTTGCTGGAAGGGATCGATCTGCCCTCCTCGCCCCGGACGCTATCGGCGCCTTGAGGATGGCGGAGAAATGGAAACCTGGGATCCTTACACCTTTTCACCCCAGTTGAGCGACCATGATCTGTACCTCTTCAGCGAAGGGCGTCTTCTCCAGTTGCATGACATGCTGGGGGCCCGGCATGTTACTGTGGACGGTGTGCCGGGCGTTCGCTTCGCCGTTTGGGCCCCCAACGCTGAACGCGTGAGTGTGGTCGGCCCCTTCAATCGCTGGGATGGTCGTCACCACCCCATGCGCGTGCGGAGTCCCCACGGCGTATGGGAATTGTTCGTGCCCGACCTTGCGCCGGGAACACTCTACAAATTCGAGATCCGTAGCCGTCAACACGGGACTGTGCAACTCAAGACCGACCCCTGCGGACTTCAGTTCGAACATCGTCCGGGAACGGCAGCCGTGGTGACGGAACCCTCCGCTCATCTCTGGAACGACGGTGCCTGGATGGCGGGACGGGCCGAAAAGGACTGGTTGCACGCGCCCATGAATATCTATGAAATTCACCTGGGTTCCTGGCGAAAACCCTGGGATCGGGATTTTCATTCCTTTGCCCAAATTGCCGACCAATTGATCCCCTATGTTCTTGAGTTGGGTTATACCCACATTGAACTGCTCCCCATCAGCGAACATCCTCTGGACGAATCCTGGGGTTATCAGACTACCGGCTATTTCGGCGTTACCCGTCGGTTTGGTGCGCCGGACGATCTGCGTGACTTCATCGACCGATGCCATCAGGCCGGGATTGGCGTATTGCTGGATTGGGTCCCCGGTCATTTTCCGAAGGATGACTTTGCCCTGGCTCGCTTCGATGGCACGGCCCTTTACGAACACGAGGACCCCCGTCTGGGGGAACACCAGGATTGGGGAACCTACATCTTCAATTATGGGCGCAATGAAGTGCGCGGGTTTTTGTTGGCCAACGCCCATTTCTGGTTGTCAGAATTCCATTTTGATGGCTTGCGGGTCGATGCCGTCGCCTCCATGCTCTATCTGGATTATTCCCGTGCCGCGGATGCCTGGATTCCCAACCGCTACGGTGGTCGAGAAAACCTGGAGGCCCTGGCTTTCCTGCGCGAGATGAATGAAATGGTCCACGGTCAGTTTCCCGGAGCACTCACCCTGGCGGAGGAATCAACTTCCTGGCCCATGGTTTCCCGTCCGGTTTACGTCGGCGGACTGGGATTCTCCATGAAATGGAACATGGGCTGGATGAACGATACCCTGAGTTATTTTTCCAAAGACCCGGTTTACCGCCGTCACCACCAAAATGTGTTGACCTTTGGACAACTCTATGCCTATTCAGAGAATTTCGTTCTGCCTTTTTCTCATGACGAAGTCGTGCACGGCAAAAAATCCTTGCTGGACAAAATGCCCGGAGACTCCTGGCAGCGTTTCGCCAACTTGCGTTTGCTGTTCCTGTACCAAATGAGTTCCCCCGGCAAAAAACTCAACTTCATGGGCAACGAGTTCGCCCAGGGCGGAGAATGGCAGGCCAAGAACGAACTGGACTGGAAATTGCTGGAATATCCCCAGCATCAAGGAATTCAGCGTTTAAGTCGTGACCTCAACCATTACTACCGCCAACACCCGGCGTTGTTTGAACTGGATTTCGATCCTGCCGGCTTTGAGTGGGTGGACTGCAACGATCATGCTCAATCGGTCCTCAGTTTTCTGCGCAAGGCACGGGATGGTCGAATGCTGCTGATCATTTTCAACTTCACGCCCGTTCCCCGCCCCAATTACCGCGTGGGTACCCCTTGCGCGGGGGCCTGGCGCGAATGCGTGAACAGCGATTCCCATCATTATGGCGGCGGAAATCTGGGCAACCAGGGACGGCTGTGGACGGCACCCATTCCCTGGAACGGATTCGCCCAATCCCTGTCCCTGATGCTCCCCCCACTGGCTGGCCTGATTCTTGAACCACAGGCCCATTGAGTCCCTCCCTTCATTCTTCGAGGAGAAAGAAATGTCCGCATTGACGAATAGCCCTGTTTGGCGAACTCTGGCCAAGCACCGTGCAGCCCTTGCGCCCCTTACCCTGCGCCAGTTATTTGCCGAGGATCCAACCCGCTTTGATCGGTTCAGTGCCAGTGCCGGACCCTTCTTTCTGGATTACTCAAAGAATCTCATTACCGCCGAGACCCTGGATCTGCTCCTGAGTCTGGCCCGACAAGCCAATCTGCCGCAGGCCATCCAGAAAATGTTTGCAGGCGACCTCATCAACCGGACGGAACATCGGGCCGTACTTCACGTGGCCCTGCGTGCGGGGCAGGATGCCCCACCCTTGAAGGTACAGGGACAAGACATCCGCGCCGAAGTACAACAGGTTTTGAAACGCATGGAGATCTTTGTCAATCAGGTTCGTTCGGGGGAATGGCGCGGCTATGACGGACGTCCCATCACCGATGTGGTCAATATCGGCATTGGGGGCTCCGATCTGGGGCCGGCATCGGTCATGGCCGCTCTTCCTGCCGATTGTACGGGTCCGCGGGTTCATTATGTCTCCAATGTGGACGGCGCACATTTGGCCTACACACTGAAGTCCCTCGACCCCGCCCAGACCCTCTTCGTGGTGGCTTCCAAAACCTTCACCACCCAGGAAACCTTACTCAACGCCCATTCGGCACGGAGTTGGTTCCTGGCCACCGCGCAACAGGAGCGGTATGTCGCGCAACATTTTGTGGCCCTCTCGACAAATGAGGCCGAGGTCCGCCGTTTTGGCATCGACCCTCAGCATATGTTCGGATTCTGGGACTGGGTCGGCGGACGTTATTCGCTGTGGTCGGCCATCGGACTTTCCATTGCATTGGGTATAGGAATGGATAAATTCAATGAGTTGCTGGCAGGAGCTCATGAAATGGACGAACATTTCAGAACCGCGCCACTGGCCCGGAACCTGCCCGTTCTGATGGGACTGATCGGTCTCTGGTACATCAATTTCTTTGATGCCCAGACCCACGCCATTCTTCCCTATGATCAGGGGCTGGAACGTTTTGTCGCGCACATTCAACAAGTCAGCATGGAAAGCACGGGGAAATCCGCCACTCAGGATGGCGAAATGGTGGATTATGCGACCGGAGCAGTGGTTTGGGGGGGGGCAGGCACCAACGGACAGCACGCTTACTATCAGTTATTACATCAGGGCACCCACCTGATCCCGGCCGATTTTCTTCTTCCCTTGCGCAGCCGTGCGCCTCTGGGGACACATCACCGGGTATTGACCGCCAATGTTCTGGCGCAAAGCGAAGCCCTCATGCGCGGCAAGACCAAAGAAGAAGCGCGTCAGGAACTGCTTGCCCAAGGCATGTCCGGAGAGGCCCTGGAAGCCTTGCTTCCCCATAAGGTCTTCCCTGGCAATCGCCCCAGTAATACACTTCTTTTCGAGGAACTCACGGCCCATACGCTGGGTGGCCTATTGGCGCTGTACGAACACCGTACCTTCGTGCAGGGCACCCTTTGGAACATCAATACCTTTGATCAGTGGGGCGTGGAATTGGGCAAACAGTTGGCACGTTCCATCGAACCCGAACTGTCGAAACAGGGAACGATGTCCGTGCATGACGGTTCCACCGGCGGTCTGATCCGGCGTATTCGGGACACGCTGTTTGGCCCATCCGGAGGTTGACCATGAATATCCTTTTCTTGACTTCCGAAATACACCCCCTGATCAAGACGGGAGGCCTGGCAGACGTATCCCGCTCGCTTCCCCTGGCCCTGCACGCCCTGGGCCACGGGGTGCGCATCCTGTTGCCCGGTTACGTCGGGGTGCAGGCACAGTTGACGGACATACACTGCATCCTGGAAGACTTTCCTTATGGATTGCTTCCTGCGCCCGCGCGTTTATTGGAGGCCACCTTACCCGATACCGCACTGACGCTCTGGATTCTGGATTGTCCGAAACTTTTCGAACGTGCGGGGGGGCCCTATCAGGACGAGAAAGGAAAGGATTGGCCGGATAACCCCGCTCGTTTTGGCGCCTTTTGCGCCGCCGGAGCCTGGTTGGCCCAGCAGGCGGGAGCACGCCTGAACTGGGCCCCTGCACTGGTTCATTGCAATGACTGGCAAACCGCCCTGACCCCGGCTCTGATGAAATTTTGGGCTTGTCCGGTACCTTCGGTACTCACCATCCACAACCTGGCCTTCCAGGGAAATTTTCCTGCCCACTGGTGTTCATCCCTTCATTTGCCCAGTTCCGAATTCCACATGGAAAGCCTCGAATTTCATGGTCAGTTGTCCTTTTTGAAGGCGGGGATCGTACACGCGAATCAGATCACCACCGTCAGTCCGCGTTATGCCCGGGAGATCCAGACGCCCCAGATGGGGTGCGGAATGGATGGATTGCTGCGTCGACGCGCTTCTGACCTGAGCGGGATCCTGAATGGCATCGACGAATTATGGAACCCGGAAACCGATATTTTCCTTCCGTTCCATTACACGGCCCGAAAACTTCAGGGAAAAGCACGCCTCAAGAAACATCTGCAAAAGAAAATGGGGCTACCCGTCCTTCCCGACGTCTTGTTGATTGGAATGGTGTGTCGTTTGACCTGGCAAAAGGGGATCGACCTGGTACTCGATACGCTGGAGGACTGGCTCACGGAAGAAGTACAAGTCGTCGTATTGGGCAGCGGCGATCCCGAAACAGAAAGGCAATTGGCTCACTGGAGCAGTCGCGCTCCCGAGCGGGTGCGGGTCGTCCTGGGATTCAATGAAGTGCGGTCCCATGAAATCATTGCCGGGTCGGACCTGTTTTTGATGCCCTCCCGTTTTGAACCCTGTGGACTGGCACAGATGTATGCCATGACCTATGGAACCCTGCCCTTGGCCCATGCCACAGGGGGGTTGGCGGATACCATCCTGCCTTATCGGGCACAAGGACACTCCGTGGAAGGAACGGGCTTTCTTTTTGAGAACCCCGTTCCCCGGGAATTTCATGAGACCCTTGGTCAAGCCGTTGCCTGTTTCCACCAGAAGGACGTATGGAAACAACTGATGCACCACGCCATGGCACGGGACTTCCGCTGGAACAAAGCGGCGCTGGAGTACCAGACCCTTTACCAGACCCTTCTATCCGCGCCGTGAACCGCCCGGAAGAAGAGAAAGATCACAACCAGGTCATCAGCCCCAATTCAAAGGAATGAGTCAGACTCTCGTGGTAGGGGTAGACGCGGATTCGATAGTCCAGTTGTCCACATAATCCAGGTTGCAATTCCAGGGCAAAGAGATGTTCTGTTCCCTCTCCCAGGGGCCCCCGACTTTGAAATTGGAAAGGGGGAAGCACGGGAACGCCACTGCGACTGATGGAGCGGTTGAGCAACAACTCGACACACACGTCCTTGGGCTCGAGGCCCTGCAGATCCACGGACACCTCAATGTTCATGGCACTGCCAAATTTGATCCGTTTGAGGGGGGTATCCACCCGTCGAATGCGCACCCCGGCCCAGTGTTGACGGACTTTCTCCTTCCAGTGAGCGACCTCGCCCGCCAGCGCTGCACCACTTTCCGTAAAACGCCTCCCCTGTCCGGAGGCCGGCACATAGAAATGATCCAGATACTCGTCCAGCATCCGCCCCGTATTGAAATGAGTCAGGATACTGACCATGGAGGCCTTGGATTTTGCCACCCAGCCCGGCGAGTAACCAAACTTGCCTCGGTCGTAGTAAAGAGGAACCACCTGATCCTGAATGATTTCATAGAGCGTACGCGCATCTTCCCGATTGCGTTGCGTCTCGTCCAGGTAATCCGGCGCGGGACGGATCGCCCACCCGTTATGCCCATCGTAGCCTTCGCCCCACCAGCCATCCAGGACACTCAGGTTGATGGTCCCGTTGACCCCCGCTTTCATGCCCGAAGTCCCGCTTGCTTCCAGAGGATAAATGGGGGTATTGAGCCAGACATCCACACCGGCCACCAAACGACGGGCCAGACCCATGTCGTAGTTTTCCAGGAGCAGGATCTTGTCCTGGAACTCAGGCATGCCGGCCACTTCATGAATGCGCCGGATCATCCCTTGACCGGGCTCGTCCGCCGGGTGCGCCTTACCTGCAAAAACAAAGACAACGGGACGTTCAGGATCCAGCAGAATCTGACGCAACCAGTTCAAGTCGGAAAAGAGCAGGTCTGCACGCTTGTAGGTGGCAAAACGGCGGGCAAAACCGATGGTCAGGACATTGGGCTCATGAACATTGGCATATTTGAGCAGCCGTTCCATGTGCGCATCATCGCCCAGGTTGCGTTGATACTGGGCACCGATCCGTTCGCGCACGGCATGGAGCATCTGTGACTTGAGCGACTGGCGGACGCTCCAGTACAGGTGATCCGGGATTTCCTGAACCCCCTTCCAGAAAGAGCGGTCCGACAGGCGGGCGCGCCACTCCGCACCGATGAAACGATCAAACAGTTCGCCCCATTCCCGGGCCAGAAAGGTGGGGACATGAATGGCATTGGTCACATACCCCATGGGGTTTTCATGATGGGGGATCGCAGGCCAGAACCCTGAACAGATCCGCGCCGATACTTCACGGTGGATCCGGGAAACGCCGTTTTGAAAACGGGACCCGCGCACGGCCAGTGCGGTCATGTTGAAGTCGCTGTGCCCTACCCCCGGATCATTGCCCAGATCCAGCAACTGATGCAGGGGAATATTCAGATCAGGACACATGTGTCCAAAGTAATGGGACACCATGTCGCGGGGAAAGTGATCATGTCCGGCAGGCACGGGGGTGTGGGTGGTAAATACGGTGTTGCTGGCAACGGCTTCGATCGCCGTGGAAAAATCATAATTGGTCTGTTTGATCAACGCTCGGATCCGTTCCAGGATCATGAATGCGGCATGCCCCTCGTTGATGTGCCAGACCGTCGGCTGAAGGCCCATTTTCTCGAGGGCTCGCGCGCCACCCACCCCCAGGATGATTTCCTGCTCGATCCTGACCCTGCGATCCCCTCCATAGAGCCGGTGGGTGATTTCTCGGTCATCGGGGTGGTTTTCCTGGAGATCCGTATCCATCAGGTAAATCTTGATGTTCCCCACCCGAGCCCACCACACCTTGACCTGGACCGGACGAACGCCAATGGTGACGCTGACTCGTACTTCATTTCCCTCTTCATCGAGGACGGCATGAACCGGCAACTCGTCGATATCGGAATCGAAATTGAGGGCCAGTTGGCGTCCGCTGCGATCGATGTGCTGGGTGAAGTATCCCTGACGATACAACAACCCCACGCCAACGAACGGCAGCCCCATATCGCTGGCCGCCTTGCAATGATCTCCCGCCAAAATCCCCAATCCTCCGGAATAGATCGGGAAACTTTCATGAAAGCCAAATTCGGCACAGAAGTAGGCCACCAGATTCCCGTGGGGCAACTTGTGTGGCTTGCGCAGCAACTCATTGTGGTAGGTATCGTAGGCAGAGAGCACACGATAGTAGGAACTCAGGAAGGCCTGATCTTCGGCGGCTTCGTTCAACCGGTATTCGTCCACCCGACGCAGGAAACGGATGGGGTTGGATCCCACCAGTTCCCAGAGACGAGGGTGCATCCGGGCAAATAGCGTACGACAGGACCGATCCCAACTGTACCAGAGATTGTAGGCCAACTCTTCCAGACGATTCAATTTTTCCGGAATGCGGGGACTGTTTTCTACGACAAAGCAGGTCCCGGGCAATTGATCGTTTTCCATAGGGATCCTTAATGATTATTCACAGAGAGTTATTCGGGAAATTGGCCATCATGCAACAGGCAGGCTTTCCCCGATTATAGCCTGAATCGCCATTTCACATGGACAGAGGACTCAAACCGACCGGTCAAGGGGAACACCAAACCCCAATGGACTGATTTTTGATTCCAGCAGCATTCCCTTGCGCGCGCGCATGAGAATATGCCGCTGCAACTGGGGGGCAGTCATGACTACTTGAGTGGCTTTCCCGCCCCGCCCTGTTCCCTGAATGACCAGTCCCTGGGCGAGATCGACCAGAGTGACGGCACGCAGCGCCTCGTCGCGTTCCAGGGCCATCAGGATCACACCTCGTCCACGGGCCAGAATTTTCAGATCGTCCAGCGGGAACAACAGGAGACGCCCCCGTGCAGACAGGGCGGCGACATGGGTTTCCCCTGCCTTTCGACGCAAGGGAGGGAGCGGGGTTTCCCCGTCTTCCAGCGACAAAAAGGATTTTCCTCCCCGAACCCGGGACACCAGATCTTCCTGCGCCACCATGAAACCGTTTCCTCCCGACCCCGCCACCAGACATTGTTCTCCCGGCAAGGCCAGAAAAGCCTGGGCGACTCGCGCCCCCTGCGGGAGATCGATCAAACTGGAAAGCGGCACCCCGTCCCCCCGACCTCCGGGAATATCCGCGCCCTTGAGGGTATAGACTCGACCCTGGGTATCCAGGACAAAAAGGGGATGAATGGAACGGGTTTCCAGAACAACCC